>Ga0105240_10011513_pt1 | contig 12312 bp, 9 predicted proteins | sample KBSC54metaG_FD_80426 | JGI IMG/M metagenome (GOLD analysis project Ga0105240, IMG submission 80426) | Corn rhizosphere microbial communities from Kellogg Biological Station, Michigan, USA - KBS C5-4 metaG | ecosystem: Host-associated > Plants > Roots > Rhizosphere > Soil | place: Michigan, USA...
TCCCGTCGCCGGAGTCGCCGGCGAAACGGATGATGACCCGGTCGACCTTCTCAACCTGCTTGGTCATGGGAAACCCGCCCTGTTGTGAGAAGTCTCGTTACCCGCACTTCCAATGTTACGGCGGGTAAGTTTCCCTGAGCCGTAGTGGGATTGCTCGAATGTCTTACACCGCGGAATGGCGGTGAAAAAGATGTAAAGACGGGCGGGTCGCCCGACGGCGCCCGCCCATGATCGGCTAGGACTGCTCAGCTCCCCGCCGGACCGGCCTGGAGCTGCGGGTTCAGGGCCGGCCCAGCGCCCGGTAGGTCCAGCCCGCGGCCCGCCAGGCCGCCGCGTCCAGCGCGTTGCGGCTGTCGATGATGCGAGCGTCCCGAACGTGCTCCCGGACCGCGACCGGGTCCAGATCCCGGAACTCCTGCCACTCCGTGAGATGCAGGATCACATCGGCCTGGTGCGCGGCCTCCAGCGCCGAGGCGGCGTAGGACAGCGTCGGGTACATCTTGCGCGCGTTGTCCGTGGCCTTCGGGTCGTAGACGGTGACCTGCGCGCCCTGCAGGTTTATCGACGCCGCGACGTTCAGGGCGGGGGAGTCGCGGATGTCGTCGGAGTCCGGCTTGAACGCCGCGCCCCAGACCGCGACGCGCTTGCCGAGCAGCGAGCCGTCGCACTGCTCGCGGGCCAGGTCCACAGTCCGGGCCCGGCGCCGCATGTTGATGGCGTCGACCTCCTTCAGGAAGGCCAGGGCCTGGTCCACGCCGAGCTCGCCGGCCCGGGCCATGAACGCCCGGATGTCCTTGGGCAGGCAGCCGCCGCCGAAGCCCAGGCCCGGCACGAGGTAGCGGCCGCCGATGCGCGGGTCGTAGGACAGCGCCTCGGACAGCTGCATCACGTCGGCGCCGGCCGCCTCGCACACCTCGGCCATGGCGTTGATGAAGGAGATCTTGACCGCGAGGAAGGAGTTGGCGGAGACCTTGACCAGTTCGGCGGTCGGGAAGTCGGTGACCACCAGCGGCACGTCCTCCTCCAGCAGCCGCGCGTAGACCCGGCGCAGATCCGCCTCGGCCTGGGCCGAGCGGACGCCGATGACCAGCCGGTCCGGGTGCAGCGTGTCCTTGACCGCCCAGCCCTCGCGCAGGAACTCCGGGTTCCACGCCAGCTCGGCGTTCGGCGCGAGCTCGGCGATCCGGTCGGCCAGCCGGCCGGCGGTGCCGACCGGGACGGTGGACTTGCCGACCAGCAGCGAGCGGCCCTGGTGCGCGATCGCCCGGGCCAGGGACTCGAACGCGGAGTCGACATAGGCCATGTCGGCGGCGTATTCGCCCTTTTTCTGCGGCGTGCCCACGCTGACGAAGTGCACCGCGCCCTCGCCCGCCCACTCGGCGAGCTCGGTGTAGTCGGAGGTGAAGGACAGCCGGCCGGCCGCGATCTGCTCGCGCATCAGCTCCTGCAGCCCGGGCTCGTAGAACGGGACGTGGCCGGCGGTCAGCGCTGCGACCTTCTCCACGTCGACGTCCAGGCCCATCACCTCGTACCCGAGGGAGGCCATGCAGGCGGCGTGGGTGACACCGAGGTATCCGGTGCCGATCACGGTGATCCGCACTTGTGTCTCCGATCTGGTGGGGACGTCCGTCGAACCGTCCCAGAGTAGAGGGTGAGTGTAAGCAGATCCCATACGCATGGGGACGGATCTTCAAGGACTTCCCAGTTCCCCCCAGCGGGTGGAGCGGATGGAGCGGATGGTCGCACTCTGCGCCGACTTGGTCGCACTGGGCGTCCGCCGCATCCGGCGGCGGCGCGCCGTGGAACAGGGTGTGGCGCGGGGTTCGCTGAAGCGTTTGAGCGGGGCGCCGGAGGTCCGTGCTCCTCACCGGTGATTCAGGGCACTGACAGATGATCACGCCTCGTAGGCGACTAAGGCGCAACGGGTGGGCGAACAGTCGTCCGTCGCCGGACGTTTCTCAGCACACTGTGTACTGAGCCCGCCTAAATTGATCGCTCGAGGCACCAGAGGATGGGGCCCTTGAGTGTGGGGCGGAATGCCGTGGACGCTGTTCGGGACGAGAGCGGACGGGTGTTGGTGGATCGGGCGGACAACGGGCGGTACCGCTGGCGGGCCAAAGCCGGCAACGGCCGGATCGTGGCCATCTCGGCCCCGGCGTACTCGGGGGTCGACGAAGCGCACCGGGCCTACTCCCGGTTACGCCGCGACGCGCCGAACCTGTCGGCGCGCATCAGCCATGTGAAGGACGGGGCCGGCTGGACGTGGGTGCTCCAGTCCTCGAGCGGGACGCCGCTCGCGCGCTCCATCCGCTCCTATGAGCGGTACGCGACGTGCCAGATCGCGGTCGCCAAGTTCTTGGCGATCCTGGCCGCCGACGCCTGACATGCCCGCCGCGCTGGTGGTGCGGTCGGCCCGGGGCGGGGACCTGACCTGGGTGCTGCTGGCGGCCAACGGCCGGCCGCTGGCCCGCTCGGTCTCCGCCTTCCGCAGCGACGAGGCGCTGAGCGCGGCCTGGCGCGAACTGGTCGCCGACCGCGAGGTCCTGAGCATCCGGCTCGGCCGCGACGGGGACGGCCCGGACTGGTGGTGGACGGCGACGCTGCCGGCGCGCAGCACGGGGCCGGCCACCGGCGTCGTGGCGGCGCGCAGCGCGCGCGGTTACCTGCGTCCGGACCAGTGCCGGGGCGGGGCGTCGGGGTTCATCAACGCGCTGTCCGGATTCGCGCGCCGCTCCCGATGACTGCCGGCCGTCCACGCCGGCGTGGGCGTGGGCATGGACATCGGCATCGGCTCGGGCGCCAGATGAACGCGAACCCTCGAAGGCGGCACCGTGGCGCCACTGCCGGAAGCACACGGGGTGTCGGCCCCGGGGGTTTCGGAGTTCGCACACAGGTTCCCACCTGCGACGAGGAGCGGGCGGCGGCTCGGGCGCCGGGGCCGGCCGGGCAGGCGCCCTCTGGCCGCCCGCCCCGGGGTCGGCGAATCTCGATCCCGCAAGGACCAGTCCCCCTTGCAGGAGGAACGCAATGCGCTCTGTCACCCGCAAGTTCACCATGGCCTCCGTGGTCGCGGTCGCCAGCCTGGCGGCCGCGGTCGCCTCGCTGGGCCCGGCCTCGGCCGACCCGGCGTCCACCCCTGCCGCCGGCTCCATCGTCGCCGTCGGCTCGGACACCATCCAGTCGTTCGACAACGGTCTGTCGGCCGCGTACAACGCCACCACCCCGGCGTCGAACTTCTACAGCTGGGACGCGACCGGCACCTCGCCGCTCACGCCGAAGACCGGCTGCGACACCACCGCCAACCCGCCCGGCGCCGGCCAGATCAACCGGCCGAACGGCTCCGGCTCCGGTATCACCGCGCTGAACAGCACCGACTACACCTGCATCGACATCGCCCGCTCCTCGCGCGGCCCGAACACCGGCAGCACCGACTACTTCATCCCGTTCGCCACGGACGCGGTCGGCTGGTCGGCCTACACCGGGGGCAACGCGCCGTCGAACCTGACCAGCGCCGAGCTCAAGGGCATCTACAACTGCACCTACACCACCTGGAACAGCCTGCCGACCGACCCGACGTCGTCCACCGACACGATCAAGGTCTACCTGCCGCAGTCCGGTTCGGGCACCCGCTCGTTCTTCCTGAGCGCCCTGGGCATCACGGCGACCAGCGAGCCGTGCTGGCAGTCGACCACGCCGGAGGAGAACGAGGGCACCGACGCGGCCTTCACCAGCAACCCCGACGCCATCTTCCCCTACTCCCTGAGCCACTACGTCGGCCAGGTCTACGACGGCAAGGGCGGCGGCACCGACCTGCCCGGCTCGCTGGACGCCCTGCGCTCCCTCGACGGCACCCAGCAGATCCTGACCGCGAGCAAGGTCTGGAACTCGGCCCTGTCGCTGACCTACACCCGCCAGGTCTTCCACGTCGTGCGCGAGGCGGACTGGAACGGCACCGGCCCCGGCGGCGCCACCGAGGCCTCCCACCTCAAGGCCCTGCTGAACCGCTCGGCGGCGGGCGGCTGGCTGTGCAAGAACGGCGCCAGCCTGATCGCCGGCTATGGCTTCCAGGCCCTGAGCAGCGGCTGCGGCACGCTTCAGCCGGGCATCTGAGCGCGCTGAGCGCTCCGGCGGCCCAGCGCCGCCCGAACCCCGGATCCGTGTGATCCGAGCACGAACCGGGCCCGTCGGAGGCGTCCACCCGGACGAACCGACGGGCCCGGCCCTTCGCAGTTCCCGCCGTTCCGCGCCATTTCCAGCAGTACCTCGTGCAGTCCCCTTCCGGATCAGATCCTTAGGAGTCCCCATGAACCGCACCGCAGTGCGCGCCGCCGCAGCCGCCGCCGTCCTGGCGGCGACCGCCTTCGCGCTCCCGTCGGCCGGCGCGACCGGCACCCCGGCCTCCGGCTCGGTCGCACTGACCGCCTCCAACGCCTTCCTCACCCAGGCGCTCCAGTCCGGCGTCGCGGCGGTGCCGCTGCCGAGCGCGACCGGCAGCTACGACAACGCCACCGGCGCCACCGCGACCTTCCCGGTCACCGGCGGGAACGCGGTCCTCGCCCGGTTCTACGGCGCCATCACCCTGGGCGGCGGCCTGGCCTTCGCCGACGCGCTGACCGGCAAGATCGTCTGCTTCCACCAGGTCGCGTTCGGCGGCGACACGCAGTCCCTGACCGCGGTGCCGGACGGCTCGACCACGCCGGTCACCCTGTTCGCGCTCGGCGACAACACCGTCGGCAGCGGCAACGGCGTCGTGCCGGAGACCCTGGCCGGCGACGCCGACGTGGACCCGAGCGGCGCGGCGTACCTGGACAAGGCGCTGCACACCACGTTCTTCACCGGCGGCCAGGTCGTGGGCTCGCTCAACGTCAGCTACACCCCGGCGTCCTGACCTCTCCCCGTTCCACCCCCCTGACCGCGGGCCGGCTCCGGCCGTGCCCCGCGACGGCTCGCGGTCGGCCAGCGTTTCCGCCTTGGCCGCCTGGCGGCCGGGCTCCCGTCGCCCCCGGACGGGCGAATATATGCGTCCCCTGATTTTCGACCTCGGAGGTCTGTCCCATGTCGCCCCGTGAAGCGGGAACCAGGCGCCGGCCCGGGCTGCGTGCCTACGCCGCCGCGGTGCTCGCCTGGACGGTCGTCTTCATGACGGCCCTGATCGTGCTGCCTCCGAGCGCGCACACCACGGCCGTGGCGCACGCCGACGCCACCTCCGTCACCGTCCCGGGACCCCGGCAGTGGAACCCGGCGACCGGGCAGTTCGGCGCCCCCGGGACCGTGACCGTCTCCCAGACCCAGAACCTGGTGGACCAGATGGTCCACGTCTCCTGGACCGGGTTCACGCCGAGCACCAACGGCTCGTTCGTGGTCGTGGGGCAGAGCCCGAACTGGAGCCTGGTCGGCTATCCGGTGGTCGCCTACGAGTGCAAGGGCACCGATCCGAAGATCACCGACTGCTACGGGTCCTACCACTACGGCCAGAACGCGACCCCGGACAACAACGACGGCTTCGGCCAGGTCTCGGTCGGGACCGGCCTGAGCGCGCCGGACTTCCCCGACAACGAGCAGGCGGCGGTCACCGGCTCCGGCGGCTCCGGTGGCCTGGACCTGGAGCTCTACACCGCGAACCAGGCGCCGAGCCTGGGCTGCGACGCGACCCACGCGTGCTCGATCGTCGTCGAGCCCAACTACGGCGGCGACGCGCTGGGCGAGAACACCGAGAGCGGCGGGGCCGACTGCACCGACCACAGCGCCGACACCGGCCTGTCCGGCGAGGCGACCGACGTGACCTTCGGCAGCGGCGACAACCTGGGCACCAACGGCGGCGAGCAGTGCGCCTGGCAGTACCGCACGGTCATCCCGGTGTCCTTCGCGCCGGTGCCGGCCTCCTGCCGTGCCGGCGCGACCCGGGTGGCCGCCGAGGGCATGCCGATGCTGGACCGCGCGCTGACCCAGTGGGTCGTCGGCTCGTGCCTGGCCGGGAACAACCCCGTGACGGTCGACGCCGAGACCGGCCTGACCGAACCGCAGGCCCGCGGCGACTTCCTGGCCGGCGGGTCCGGCGCGGACGTGGCGTTCACCTCGCTGCCGGCGCCGGCCGGGACGAAGGGCGTCCGGCCCTACACCTACGTGCCCGTGGGCAGCACCGGGATCGCCGTCGCCTTCTTCGTCGACGATCCGGCCACCAACCTGCCGATCCGCAGCATGAAGCTCGACGCCCGGCTGCTGGCCAAGCTGCTGACCCAGTCCTACGACACGGGGTCGTTCACCGGCCAGCTCTCCGACACCGCGTCGGTGGCCGGGAACCCGGCCTGCCTGTTCGCCGATCCGGAGTTCACCGCGCTGAACCCGACCGGCGGCGCCTTCAGCTGGCCGACCTGCCAGGACGTGAACGCGAACAACGTGCTGCCGATCGTCGCCGGCGGCAAGACCGACCTGGTGCACGAGCTGACCGCGTGGATCACGGCCGATCCCGACGCCAGGGCGTTCCTGGCCGGCACCCCGGACAAGTGGGGCATGCACGTCGACACCTTCTACCAGACCTCGAAGTACCCCTACCCGATCGACAGCCTGGTGCCGCAGGACTCCAGCGGGCCGCCGAAGGACCCGACCACCGGCGCGGCGATCGACCCCAAGGGCGCGCACCGGGACTACGGGCAGCTCAAGGGGTACGAATGGAACCCCATCCAGTCCGGGCTCGACGACGTCCTGCGGCATCTGCTCAAGGCCACGCCGACCTGCATCAGCCCGGACTTCGACACGGCCAACGGCGTCCACGACAAGTGCGGGGCGCAGAACGTCGGCTCCCGGGGCCTGCTGGCCATCATGGACACCGGCCGCGCCGCCGCCTTCAGCCTGCCGACCGCGTCCCTGCTCAACGCCGCCGGCTCCTACGTCGCCGCGGACGCGCCCGGTCTGGCGGCCGCGGCCGCGGACTACGTCACCGACCCCGCGACCGGCACCCAGTCGCTCCAGTGGGGCACTGCCGGAACCGCCTACGCCGGGGACAAGGCCGCGTACCCGCTGACGGTCCCGGCCTACGCGATGGCGCCGACCGCCGGTATCTCCCCGGCCAAAGCCGGCGACATCGCCGACTTCCTGGCCGCGGTCACCGACAACCGCAGCGGTCAGCTCGCCGGTGAGGCGCCCGGCGAACTCGCCCCCGGCTACGTCCCGAACACCCCGGCCCAGGCCGCGCTGGCGGGAGCGGCGATCGCCGCCATCCGGCCGGGCCCCGGCGGCGGACCGGCGACCACGGTGACCGCGACCGGCCCGGTGCAGGGCCGGACCGGGGCGGCCACGACCTCCGGCAACACGGTCGTCACCCCGGTCACCGTCACCAACAACGGCACGCCGACGGTGTACGACGTCACCAGCACGATCAGCGGCTCGGTGCCGGGCGGCTCGTCGGGCTCCTCCTCGAAGGCCGGCGCGGTCGGCGGGCCCACGCGCCCGCTGGGCGGCTCCACCACACCGGTCGCCGCCGTCGGGACCGCCGCGGCGGACAAGGCTGGTCCGGAGCGCTTTGTGCTGCCGGTGCTGTTGGTGATCGGCGTCGTGCTCCTGGCCGCGGGTCCGGCCGGGCTGCTGGTGTCCTCGCCCGGCGGGGTCGGAGCGCGGATCAGGGGCCTGGGTTCCGGCGCGGCACGGCGGTTCGGGAGATGAGCGCCATGCCGATGACGGGGGAAACGGCAGCCGCCTCGGCGATCGAGGACCAGATCCCCATCCGGATCGTGCCTGGGGTCTCGCGCGGGGACCGGGTGTTCCGCCTGGTCTTCCGGGCCGCCGGCCTGTCCGTGTTCCTCATCATGGGCTTGATCGCGCTGTTCCTGGCCACCCGGGGAGCGCAGGCCCTGCACGCCACCGGCTGGTCGTTCCTGACCGAGCAGCGGTGGCAGACCGCGGCGCACCGGTTCGGCGTGGGCGCGGTGCTGCCGGACGGGATCATCATCGCGGTCATCGCGATGCTGTTCGCGGTGCCGGTGGCGCTCGGAGCGGCGCTGTTCATCTCCGAGTACGCCCCCGGCGGGCTGCGCCGGTACCTGATCTCGGCGGTCGACCTGATGGCGGCGGTGCCCAGCATCGTCTACGGCCTGTGGGGGCTGATCTTCCTCACCCCGCGCGTCATCGGGTTCGAGCGCTGGCTGTCCACCCACCTCGGCGGTGTGCTGCCGTTCCTCAAGGTTCGCAACGGGGAGATCGCCGCCTCCTACACCCAGTCGGCGTTCATCGCCGGGATCGTGGTGTCGCTGATGGTGATCCCCATCATCTGCTCGCTGTCGCGGGAGGTGTTCTCCCAGGCCCCGACCGGGGAACGCGAGGGCGCCTACGCCCTCGGCGCGACGCGGTGGGGGATGGTGCGGACCGTGGTGCTGCCGTTCGGCAAGGGCGGCGCGATCGGCGCGGTGATGCTCGGGTTCGGCCGGGCGATGGGCGAGACCATCGCGGTCGCGCTGATCATCTCGCCGCTGTTCGCCGTGTCGACGCATCCGCTGCAGGCCGGCGCGAACTCGATCTCCTCGCTGATCGCGCTGCGCTACAGCGAGTCCGACAAGCTCTCGCTGTCGGCCCTGATGGCCGCCGGGCTGGTGCTGTTCGTGATCACCCTGCTGGTCAACATGATCGCCGCCGCGATCATCTCCCGATCGCGCTCCGGCGCCGCGACCAATGAGTGAGGGCTCTGACGCCGCCATGACGACCATCGAATCCAGCGGGGCCGCCGTCGGCGCGGGCCCGGCCCGGGACGGCGCCGGCGCGGCGTACCTCGACGCCTCCGGACAGGTCCGGGTCCGGCCCGGGTCGCTCACCGCCGCCGACGCCGGCACCCTGGCCGGGGCCGCCGCCGGCGCGCTCGGGCTGGTCTGGCTGCTGTACGAGCGGATCCTGCCGTTCGCCGGCGCGCCGGGCTTCTGGATGTGCTGGTACGCGGCGTTCCTCGGCCTCTACTGGGGCATCGCGCGCAGCCAGTGGGAGGCCCGGCACGTGCGCGAGAAGATCGCGGCCGCCGTGCTCACCGGGGCCGGCCTGCTGATGCTGGTCGTGCTCGCCGACCAGGTCGGCTACGTCGTCTTCCGCGGGTCCGGCGTGCTCGGCCGCGGCAACTTCCTGACCACCGACATGGAGAAGACCGGTCCGCTGGACGGGCTGGCCGGCGGCGGTGTGCTGCACGCGGTCATCGGTTCGCTGGAGCAGCTGGGGCTGGCGACTCTGTTCGCGGTGCCGCTGGGCATCGCCGCGGCCGTGTTCATGTCGGAGATCGGCGGCCGGCTGGCGCAGCCGGTGCGCGCCGTGGTGAACGCGATGACCGCGCTGCCCTCGATCGTTGCCGGCCTGTTCATCCTGGGCTCGGTGATCCTCACCCTGGGCTACGACCGCAGCGGTTTCGCCGCCTCGCTGGCGCTGACCGTGATGATGATGCCGATCGTCACCCGGGCCTCCGAGGTGGTGATCCGGGTGGTGCCCAACACGTTGCGCGAGGCCTCGTACGCCCTCGGGGCGAGCCAGTGGCGCACGGTGTGGAACGTCGTGCTGCCCACCGCACGCTCCGGCCTGACCACCGCGATCCTGCTCGGCATGGCGCGCGCGGTGGGGGAGACCTCACCGGTGTTGCTCACCGCGGGCTTCACCCCGCGCACGAACGCGAACCCCTTCAGCGGCCAGCAGATCAGCCTGCCGCTCTACGTCTGGAACTACGTCCGCTACCCGCAGCCCGACATGAAGATCCGGGCGTTCGGCGGCGCGCTGGCCCTGATGGCCATCGTCATGATCCTGTTCGTCGCCGCGCGCCTGGCCGGCGGCCGCCCGCCCGGCGAGCTGTCGCGGCGCACCCTGCGGCGGCTGGCGCGGGACCGGGCAGCCGCCGCGTCGCAGTCCGCCGCCGCGTCGCAGTCCGCCGCGCCCCGGCCGCCGGCCGCCGGAGCCGCGCCCACGGCCGCCGCCGTCATCCACCCGGAACCGGAGTCCGCCTCGTGAACACAGTCCGTACTCTGCGACGCCGTACCGTCCCGGTCCTGATCGCGGCCGGCCTCGGCGCCCTGGTGGCCGCCGGCCTGCCCGCCGCGGCCCCGGCGCACGCCGCCACCGCGCTGAGCGGCTCCGGCTCGTCCTGGAGCGGCCCGGCGCTGGACCAGTGGCGCCGCGACGTCCTGCCGCAGGGCATCAACATCAACTTCGCGCCCAACGGCTCGGCCGCCGGCCGCACCGACTGGGAACAGGGCCAGGACGACTTCACCGCCTCCGACGTGCCGTTCCGGACGGTCGAGGACCAGGGAGTGGGCTCCACCGGGCACTCCAACGGGCAGGGCAACGTCGAGAACCCGACGTACCGCTACTCCTACGTGCCGGTGACCGCCGGCGGCACCACCTTCATGTACAACCTGCACATCGGCGGCAAGCAGATCACGAACCTGCGCCTGTCCCCGGACGTGCTGGTCGGCATCTTCACCAACCAGATCACCATGTGGGACGACCCGCGGATCAAGGCGGACTACCCCGGCAACCTGCCGCACGAGCCGATCACCCCGGTGGTGCGCTCCGACGGCTCCGGGGCGACCGCGCAGTGGACCCGCTACATGGAGCACACGCACAAGGCCCAGTGGGACGCGTACTGCACGGCGATCAACGGGATTTCGTGCGGTGACTACACGGAGTTCTTCCCGACGCCCGCGACCGCCAGCAACATGCACGCGGAGAACGGCTCCGACGTGGTCGCGAACTTCATCATGTCGCCGACCGGCGAGGGCGCGATCGGCTACGACGAGTACGCCTACGCGAAGCTGAACTTCTGGCCGGTCGTCAAAGTGCTGAACCCGGCCGGCTACTACACGGTCCCGACCGCGTCGAACGTCGCCATCGCGCTGACCGCCGCCAAGATCCGCGGCGTGGACGACAGCACCTCGCCGAACGACCCGAACTACCTGCAGCAGAACCTCGACGCGGTCTACACGATGACCGATCCGCGGTCGTACCCGATCTCCAGCTACAGCTACCTCATCGTGCCCCGCGACACCGGCACCCTGCCGGCGCTGCCCCGCGCCAGCGCCGACCACGGCGCGGCCCTGTCCAAGTACGCGGCCTACATCCTGTGCGCCGGACAGGCCAAGGCCGACTCACTGGGCTACTCGCCGGTCCCGCGGAACCTGGTGCGCGGCGGGATGCTCCAGATCTCGCACATCCCCGGGCAGGCGTCCGGGGTCGACCCCAACACGCTGGCGAACTGCAACAACCCGACGTTCAACTCGGCCGGCCAGCTGACCGTGCTGACCGACGCGCCGCAGCCGAGCCCGTGCGACAAGGCGGGAGCGCCCCTGACCTGCACCCCCGGCGGCGGTTCCGGAGGGACCGCGGGCGGATCCGGCGGCGGGCACACCACCGGGGGCGCGTCCGGCGGGCACAGCGCATCCGGCGGCACCTCGGGCGGTGCCTCCGGGTCGAGCGGCGGGACGTCGGGGGGTGCGAACGGCGGCGCGTCGGGAGGCACGGCCGGAGCCTCCGGCGGTGCCGTGGGCGGCGCGTCCGGCGGTGCGGCGGGTGGCACCGGCGGCACGATCGATCCGCTGACCGGACAGGTCGACGGCTCCTCGGGCGGCACCAGCGGCTCCGACGGATCGTTCGGGAACAGCGCCGTCGTCGCCGACGTGCCGGCCCATCACGATCCGAAGTTGCTGGCGAGCCTGACGTCGCTGGAACTGCTGGCGGTCGTGATCGTGCCGCCGGTGCTCGGCAGTCATCTGGTGCGCCGGCGGCGGCTCGCCGCGGGCCGGGGGGAGGGGCTGTGACCGTGACCGCGCCCACCACGTCGCCGATCGCGGCCGGCGACGAGGCCGGCGAGGCCGGTGGCGGTGCCGGGGCCGGGACCGAAACCAGCGCCGGGGCCGGGACGGGAGCCGGTGCCGTGACCGGCGGGGCCAGCGGAGCCAGCGGAGCCGGCGGGGCCGGTCGCGGGCTGCGCGTGGTGCGCAAGGCAGCCGCCTCCGCCAGCCTGCTGTCCGGGCTCCTGCTCGGCTTCGGCGCCTACACCTTCGGCCTGTCCGGTTTGCAGGAGCAGCACAGCCAGGCCGATCTGTACCGCGTCTTGGACGCACAACTCGCGCAGGCCACCGCGCCCACCGGGCCGGCCGCTGACGGCGCCCCGGTGGCGATCCTGGACATCCCGGCGATCGGGCTGCACCAGGCGGTGGTCGTGGAGGGCACCACCGGTGCCGATCTGGCGCGCGGCCCGGGGCTGCTGCGCGACACCGTGCTGCCCGGACAGGACGGTGTCAGCGTGCTGATGGGGCGGCGCGGGACGTTCGGGGCGCCGTTCGCCCGGGTGCCGCA
>Ga0105240_10011514_pt1 | contig 12311 bp, 11 predicted proteins | sample KBSC54metaG_FD_80426 | JGI IMG/M metagenome (GOLD analysis project Ga0105240, IMG submission 80426) | Corn rhizosphere microbial communities from Kellogg Biological Station, Michigan, USA - KBS C5-4 metaG | ecosystem: Host-associated > Plants > Roots > Rhizosphere > Soil | place: Michigan, USA...
TCACGTCACGACGAGCCACGCGGCCGGCCCGAGCGCGCTGCAGAGTTTCGCGGGCGGCGAGGGCAATCCCGACGACTACCTGATGTACAAGTCGGTCGATTACTACGGCACGAGTCTGTACCCTAAGCATTCGCTCCCGCCGCACTACACGCCCGAGCGCATTATGATGGCGGTCGACCTGACGCGCTCGGCGGGCGCGAATCGCGGCTTCTACATCGGCGAGATGCAGGCGGGCTTCGGCGTCCGCGGCGACGTGGTCAGCCAGGAGATCACGCCCTTCGACCTGGTCCGGTATATGTGGACGGCGGTCTCGCGCGGCGCACGCGGGATCAATATCTACGCGTACTATCCCATGAACTCGGGGTACGAATCCGGCGGATACGGACTGGTCGATCTGGACGGCACGCTGACCGAGCGGAGTAAAGCCGCGGGCGCGGCGGCCAGGCAGATCGCCGCGAATGCCGACCTGCTGGCGAACGCGCATCCCAAGCCGGCCGAGGTCGCGATCGTAGTAAATCAACTGACAAACCTCATCGGCGGCGCGGGACATCTGTACAATCGCGGCGCGGTGGCAAGGTCGCTGTCGGGGTATTACCGAATGTTCAGCGAGCGCAACGTCAGCGTGGATTTCGTGAACGCGGTGGACGTGACGGCGGCGCAGTTGAAGAGCTACAAGCTGGTGGTCGTGCCGTACCCGATCCTGATGCTGGGGAGCGAGGCGGCGGCCATCGAGCAGTATGTGCGCGACGGCGGCCATCTGTTCACCGAAGCGCGCGCCGGATGGGTCGACGAGCGCGGCTATGCGCAGGAAGTGATCCCGGGCTTCGGTTGGGATCGCATGCTGGGAGTGCGCGAGAAGTCGACCACGCCGCGGCCCGACCTGCGGCTGCGGTGGGGCGGATCGGAGGTGGCGGGCGCGATTTTCGAGGAGAGGTTCACGGTGCTGGACCCTCAGGCGAAAGCGGTGGCGCAGTTCGAGGACGGCTCGCCGGCAGCATTCGAACATGCCTATGGACGCGGGAGCGCGATGATCGTGGGATCGTTCCCGGGGCAGGCGAATGAGACGCCGGAAGCGATCGCGCGACAGCGGGCGAACATCGTCGTCGGAAGCATGCCCGGCGAGCGGTCGAGGTCCCCACTCGGCGGGATTCTGATGGAGTGGGCCGGGGTCAAGGGTCCCGAGTTGAAGAGTTCGTCGGCGCTTGATCTGCAGCAGTTGGAGGGGCCGTCCGGTCGCATGGTCTTCGTCGTGAACTGGGGCACCGCGGCGGCGAAATTCGATTTGACCCTGGAGGTGCTGCCGAAGTCCGTGCGGGAGATCACCACGGGGCGCGAGATGGCGAAGTCGCAGCGCATTCAGGACGAGGTGCCGGCGCAGGGAGTGCGGGTGTACCGGCTGGAGAATTAGGAGCCAGTCCTATTACTTCTCCGGGTCGGCCAAGACCGGGAAAGGGTGCGAGTTGTTCGATTCAATCGATGACCTCTCGAGCGATTTTCCGGGCAGCAGTAGGGTCGTCTTGCTGAATGTGTTTAACAGCGGCTTCAGGTGGTCGGCGGCTTCGGGTGTCCACCGAATAGCCCTCACGATTGAAACAACCTGTCGATACGGTTGGCCACGTCCTTGTGCTCTACAAATTCACCGCGGTCCGCTCGATCGATGCCCTCATTGACGCCGGCAATAAAACGGGACTGATTTTCGAGCATGCGGTTGATAGTGTCTTGCACCAGTTGCTCGACGTCTTTACCGTTGGCAAGGGCCACTTGTTGGAGACGCGTTTCAGTCTCAGGCGAGAAATGTACTTCCATGCCTTCAAGGTACGCGGATTACAGCGGGAAGTCGAGGGAGCCGGTGCGGCCAGTATTGCGGTCGTACAGGACGACGCGGATGCGGCTGACGCCTTTCACCAGTTTGATCTCGCGGCGAAGGAAGAGTCCTTCGGGGAGGAGGTCCTGGTTGGCGGAGCGGCCGGATGCGACCTGGACGACCTCGCTGAATGCCATTGCGACACTGCCGTCGCTGGTGCGCTGCGCCACGACCAGATCGATGGTGCCGAAGCGTCCGTCGGCAACGGGCGAAAGCGCCAGATCGGCGGCGGGCACGGAGATTGCCAGTCGCACCACATCCGCGGCACTCCGCATGACGCGCGCCTGAATGGCAATTCCGGTGGCATCCAGCGGACTCCAGATGGCGCTGGCGATCTCGGCCGCACCGGGCACGCCGCTGTCCACGGCCAATTGAGGATCGGCCGCAAAGTAGCCCTTGCGGCAGCGAACCTCCACGCCCTGCCGCGCGACTTCCACCGAAAGGGCGTGATACTTTCCGTCGTTGCTGCCCGGGTAGAAGCCCAGCGAGTAGGTGATTTCCGAGTCCTGGGCCGCGTCGCGCATTTCGCCCGCGACATCGTTGTTCTTATAGAAAGCCCGGCCGCCGGTGAGCGCGGCTAATTCGTCGAGTTGCGGCATCGATACTGTGGGCACCACGCCGGCAGCATGGATGGGATAGGTCGCGACGTCGGCCTTGGCCAGCGCCCATGCGGTGCCGCTGGTGCGATCGTGCATCGGCACAAATTCAGCGGAGGCCTGCTTGTAGAGCCCGATGGGGAAGTTCGTGGACAGCCAGAGCAGATTCTTTCGCCCCGGGATGCGCGCAAGTTCGGCGGCGAGGGCGGTCATCTCGTCGGCGGTCAACCAGGCTGCATATCCGGCGGTGAGGCGGGCCGACTGCGTGGTGGCCTCTTGCATGGCCTTGTAGCCGGCCTGCGCTTCCGCATCGCCGCCCCCGGCGGCATGCGACGCCGGCGTCCATTGCGGCGCAAACGACAAACTTCCCGAGTACTTCTCCAGGGCCTCGGTGAGGGCCTTGGCATCGTTGGTGAAGTCCTGCAGCAGGCGAAGGTGAGAACCCAGCGCGTAAATCGCGATACGGTCGCGGGGCGAGACTTCATGCACAAACTTCAGGGCCTGCTGGCGCGCGAAGGCCTGCTCGCCGAATTCGGTGTAGAGTCCATCCAGCACAATCACGCTGACACGGCCCGCGGCGTCGGTGCGCTGTTCGGGACGGTTAGTGAAGACGTTGGGTCCGAACGCGGAAGGAGGCCGGAACGGAGCGCGGACGGTGTTCACCGAGAAAAACGCGATCTTCTGCGGGACGCCGTTATCGAGGAGGGTGAAATCGCTCCTGGTGAGTCCGGTCGCGGGTTCGCGGCCCTGGCGGGCAACTACAGTCACTTCGACGAGGCGGGTTCCGACACGGATCACCGGCAGATCCTGGGCTGGGGCAGCAGCGCCAAGGCAAAGAAGACTCAGGAGTCTGATATACACGACTCACGTGTAACAGAATTGCACGAAGAAAGCAGGCCGAAGGCCTACGCTACTCTGCCGAGCGGAGGAGGGCCTCGATCACCTTCATATTGGCGAAGGCATCCTCAAGGGGGACCGGCGGCGGTGCGCCGTCGAGGATGGCGCGCGAGAAGGCATCTCCTTGCAGCGTGTACTGGTCGCAGGGCGGGAACTCCTCGACCTCGTCGTTGATGTGGATGCGCGAGACTTCATCCGGGACGGCGTTGAACGGGATCTCCATCTCGATGCTGCCCGTGGTGCCGAGGAACTTCATGCTCTGGTTCGGCGCCACCTGCGTGCCGCACGTGAAGACGCAGTGGCCGGACGGAAACTCCAGCAGGCCCGACGCCAGGATGTCCGTACCGAAGTTCGGATCGCGCACCAGCGAGCCCCAGACCCGCACGGGCTCCTCGCCGAAGAACATGCGCGCGGCCTTGATGGGATAGCAGCCGACGTCCATCAGTCCACCGCCGCCGTACGCGCGAATGTTGCGCACGTTGTCGGGATCCAGCTTGAAATAGCCGAACGACCCGATGACGGCACGCTTGGTGCCGATGCGGCCGGCGGCGGCGAGTTCCATGGTGCGGATCCACTGAGGATGGCAGACGATCATGAAGGCTTCGCCAATCGTCTTGCCGGTCCGATCGCGCGCGGCGATCAACTCGGCGGCTTCGGCGGCGGTCAGTCCGATGGGCTTCTCGCAGAGGACGTGCTTGCCGGCCTCGGCCGCGCGGATGGACCACGGGACGTGCAGGTGATTCGGCAGCGGGTTGTAGATGGCATCGATCTCGGGATCGGCCAGCAGCTCTTCGTACGAGCCGTACGCCTTGGGTATGTTGAGGTCGCGCGCAGCCGCATCGGCCTTTGCCATGTCGCGCGAGGCGATGGCGGCGATCTCGGTCAGGTCGCCGCGCTGCATAGCCGGTATGACTTTCGCGGTGGCGATGCGCGCCACGCCCAGCACCCCCCACCGAATCTTCTTCATGCCTTCATCTCGTCCCGCGTCTTCTGAATGAGGGCCAGGAACTGGCGGGCACGCTCTTCGATCACGTCGAAGCGGCCGGCGGCCATCGACTTCCCGTCCACGAGTTCGCCGCCGACGCCGACGGCGCACGATCCGGCCTTCAGAAAATCGGCCACCGTGTCCATGTTCACACCGCCGGTCGGCACCATCTCGATCTGTGGGAAGGGTCCCTTGAGGGCCTTGATATACTTGGCGCCGCCCACATTGCCGCAGGGGAACACCTTGACCGCGTCGGCGCCGGCTTCCCACGCCGCCAGCACCTCGGTGGGGGTCAGCGCGCCGGGGAAGATCACCTTGGAATACCGCTTCGCCATCTCGATTACGGAAACCCGCAGACTCGGGGAGACGAAGAACTGCGCGCCCGCCAGCATGCACGCGCGGGCCGATTCCGGATCCAGGACTGTCCCGGCGCCCAGCATGATTTTGTCACCGAATTTGTCGGCCGTTTTTTCCAGCGCCTTGATCGCGCCGGGGACCGTCATGGTGATCTCGGCCGACCGCACGCCGCCGTTGTAGAGCGCTTCCACCGCTTGCACGGCGTGCTCAGCGGTGGCGGCGCGCACAACCGGAACGATGCCCGCGCCCGTGATGAGGTCTAGAATCTGCTTGGCTGTCATCATGTTCACGTTATCATCCCTAACCGGGAACACGGTATCCTATTCTCTTGACGCCTCAACCCAATTCCGAACAGGAGAAACTGCCGCCGCGCGTATCGGTGACGGTCGTCTCGCGCAACCGCGTGGAGCGCCTGCGCAAGTGCCTGCAGTCGCTGGAAGTTTCCGAGGGCCGCGACACCCTGCAACTGATCGTGGTCGATAACGGATCGACCGACGGCGCGGCGGCCCTCGACAGCGAGTTTCCGAACGTCCAGTTCGTGCGCCTGCCGAAGGACTTCGGCCTGACGAAGGCTATGAACATCGGCTGGCGGGCGGCCGACTCGGAGTACGTCTTCTTCCTGCACGACGACACGGAAGTCCCGCCCGGCGGCGTGCTGCGGCTGGCCGACCGACTGGACGCGGACCGCGACGTCGCGGCGGTTTGCCCGCTGCTCGTTGACGCGCAGGGGAATCCGGCGCCGCAGTTGGGGTCGTTCCCACCCGATGGCAAGTGGGAAGTGGCCGAGGTCGCGAGCAACGAGCCTATCGCGGTGGAATACCCGCGGGGCGCGGCGTTCATGATGCGCGTCGCCCTCATCAAGGCGGTCCGTCAGATCGACGAGCGCTTCGGACAATTCGGCGGCGATGCCGACATGGCCGCGCAGATCAACCGCGCCGGGAAGAAAATCCTGCTGGTCCCTTCGGTGAAGGTGATCCATTACGGCAGCGACGGGTACTCGACCGCGGAACGGGCGGATTTCCTGCTGGCCCGGGCGGAGTTCGCCGGCAAGTACTTCGGCTTCGGGGCGGGCGTGAAGGAGCGGCTGGCGGCCATCCTGGGTCCGCTCTTCTCCTTCAAATTCGGCGAGTTGAGCCGTACGTTGCCCGGTCAGAAGATCGACGGCACGCAGTCCTGAAGCCGGTCGTTAACGTATTAACCCTTACCTTTGTCAATCTGGTACGGCCGGGATAGGTACGGTTAGTATTAACCGTATGATGGAAGCTCTGCTCTGGATCCTGCTGCCCGGCTGTGTCGCCCTGTCGTCGGGTCTGCTCGCCTGGTTCGTGATGCAATCGAAGATGGACGTGGCCCTGGCCGAGCAGCGCACCGACATCGCCGAAGAGCGCGGCGCGCTGGATGCGGAGAGGGCGGCCCTGCAGTCATCGATGCAGGCGACGCTGCGCGCGACCGAGGAATCGGTGAAGCGGCAGGCGCTGGAGTCCTTCCTCGGCGAGTTGAAAGTGGAGCAACGCCACTATACCCGTGAGAACCGTCTGCTGCTGCAGAACCGCAAGAGCCTGGTGCTGCAGGAGCGCATGTACTTCCGTAACATCCCGCTGTCGGACTGGATTGAGCACGAAGTCCAACTCGACGACGGCGTGGACGTGGACCGCATGGTGCAGGACATGACGATCTTCGATAAGTCCGTGGTCAATATCGCGGACGCGCCTCGGCGGAAGGCGCTGGCGTAGTCAGCAGAGGCTGTCGCAGGCCGGAGGCCTACGCTACTTTGCGGAGCTTGGTGACGCGGCCGACTTCGACCCATTCGACGACGAAGATGTTGCCGGCGTGATCGAAGCAGGCGCCATGGGGGCAGACGAACTTGCCGGGGGTGAAGTGATCCCGGGACAACTTGCGAGTGTCGCCCCACTTGGTGGATGAGTCGTCGCCGAGGTGCTCGATCACCTCATTCTTTGCGTTCATCAGCGTGACGCGCGCGCCCAGATCCGGGATGACCACATCGCCATTCTTGTAATAGCTGAAATGGCAGGGCAGGTTGGTGCCGCTGATGAAATCGATGTGCTTGCCGTCGAGCGTGAATCGCTGGATGCGATTGTTGGCGCGGTCGGCGACCGTCAGCACCGGCGAACCGGTGCGCATGTCGACCACGATGCCGTGCGGGCAATCGACCTTGCCCGGTTCCTTCCCCTTTCCTCCGAACGTGCGGATGTATTCGCCCTTGCTGTTGTACTGATTGATGTAACTCGACCCGTACCCGTCGCCCACGTAGATATCGCCGTTAGGCGCGACGGCCAGGTTCGTCGGACTATACTTCGGCTTCTTGCCATCGGCGCCGGGCTTGTAGGCCTCGGACTGGTCGGGGTAGCCGATGCTCCAGACCTCTTCACCGGTAAGCGTAGTCTTCACCACGACGGCGCGCTTGGTGTCGCACAGGTAGAGGTACTCGGTGCCGCCCTCCTTCCGGATGTACAGGCCGTGCGCGCCGCCCTTGAAGTCCTTGCCCCATGACTTGACGAACTTGCCCTTCTCATCGAACACGACCATGGAGTCGGAACTCTCGCTGGCCGCGTTGACGGTGTGATGCACGTAGATGTGGCCCTGCGAATCCTCAACCACACCGTGGGTGTTCCCGTACGCGATGTCGCGGGGCAGTTCGCCCCAGTCGTGGATGGCCTCGTACGTGTGGTCGCCGGCGCCCAATACGGGCGCGCGGGTCCCCGCCTTATCGTCGGCTCTCAAAATGGCCGGGGCCGCGGCGGCAGCCTTGAGGAAGGTCCTTCTCGAGTGCATGGGGACAGCATATCACCGCTGTACCCGGCCCGATCCGCCGCCCTTGAGCAGACCCTTCACTTCGTCCACGGTGGAACGGTTGAAATCGCCCATAATGGAATGCTTCAGACAACTGGCGGCCACGGCGAACTCCAGGGCGTCCTGGTGCGACGGCAGGGTGGTGAGGCCGTAGATGAGGCCGCCGGCGAAGCTGTCGCCGCCGCCCACGCGGTCGACGATATGGGTGATGTCGTAGTGCCGGCTGACCAGGAACTCCTTGCCGTCGTTCAGGCAGGCCGACCAGCCGTTGTGGGACGCGCTGTGGCTCTCGCGGAGGGTGATGGCGATGGCCGTGAGGTTGGGGAACTCGGTCATCACTTTCGCGGTCAGCTTCTGGTAGGCCGCGGGGTCGAGTTTGCCGGAGTGGACGTCGACCTCGGCCTGGATGCCGAGCGCCATCTGCACGTCCTCCTCGTTGGCGATAGCGATGTGAATGGACTTGGCCAGCTCGCGCATGACCTGGGCGGCGGGCTTGCCCCACTTCCAGAGATTCTTGCGATAGTTCAGGTCGCAGGAGACGGTGAGCCCCTTTTCGCGGGCCTTGCGGACGGATTCGAGGGCGAGGGCGGCGGCCGATTCGCTGATGGCGGGGGTAATGCCGGTGATGTGGAACCAGGCCGCGCCGTCGAAGGCCGCGTCCCAATCGATGTCGCCGGGCTTGGCAAGGGCGATGGCGGCGTAGTCGCGGTCGTAGACGACTTTGGAGGCCCGCTGATTGGCGCCGGCTTCGAGGTAGTAGATGCCCAGGCGGCCCTTGCCGCGCGCGATGTGGGAGGTGTCCACGTCGAAGCGGCGCAGTTCGGCGACCGCGGCATCGGCGATGGGGTTGTTCGGCAGGACGGTGACGTAGGAGGCCGGGAGTCCGAAGCTGGCCAGGGCAACGGCGACGTTGGCTTCCCCGCCCCCGAACGTGGCGCAGAATTGCGGTGACTGCAGGAATCGCTCGAACCCGGGCGGCGCCAGGCGAAGCATGATTTCTCCGAAGGTGACGATTCTTTTGGACATGAAGGAATATGGTAACTCCTGAGTAAAGTTGGGCTCAGGCGAAAGCGCCTACCCTAGGGCTGCGATCAAACAGGACGGTTATTCCAGGAGGTTGTGGTCTTTCAGCTTGCGGTAGAGGTTGCGCTCGCTGATGCCGAGCATGCGGGCGGCGTTGCCGCGATGGCCGTTGCGGACCTGGAGGGCGCGGCGGATGTGCTCGCGCTCAAGTTCGTCGAGAGTCGGGAATGCTGACTGGTTGGAGTAGCGGGAGGTGGGGAGGTGCTCGGGCAGGATCTCCGGGCCTTCGCAGACGACCATGGCGGCCTCGACTGCGTGCTTCAGTTCGCGGACGTTGCCCGGCCACTGGTGTTTGCGGAGGGCGTCGAGCGCGCCGGGGCCGAGGAATTTGGCCGAACCGAAGCGATCGTTGAGGACGGCGATGAAGTGACGAGCCAGAAACTCGGTGTCTCCGGGGCGGCGGCGGAGCGGCGGAATCTCCAGGCTGATGGTGCTCAGGCGGTAGTACAGGTCCTCGCGAAACAGCCCTTGGCGGACCATCTGCTGGAGGTCGCGATTGGTGGCGGCCAGGACGCGGACGTCCACCTGAATCTCGCTGGTGCCGCCGACGCGGCGGAACACCGAGGTGTCGAGGACCCGCAGGAGCTTGGTCTGCGTAGCGGGGCTGATCTCGCCAATCTCGTCCAGGAAGATGGTCCCGCCGTTGGCCACTTCGAAGAGGCCTGGCTTCATCTTGTCGGCGCCGGTGAAGGATCCGCGCTCGTGGCCGAACAGCTCGCTTTGGAGCAGGCTCTCCTGGAGGGCGGCGCAATCCACCACGACGAACGGCCGTGACTTCCGGCCGGAGCGTGCATGGATGATCTTGGCGACGCGCTCTTTGCCCGCGCCCGTTTCGCCTACGATCAGGACGGTGGATTCGCTGGGCGCCACGCGCTCGATGAGGTGCAGCAGGCGCTGGAACTCGGGCGACTCGCCAAGGAACGAGCCGGCCATGTCCGGCGGCGTCAGTCCGCGTTCCAGCAGCGTGGCGCGGCTGCGGAGCGAGCGGCGCTCCACGGCGCGCTGAATGCGGATCTGCAGTTCGTCGAGCGGGCAGGGCTTGACCACGTAATCGAACGCGCCCATGCGGATGGACTCGATGGCAGTATCGATGGAGCCGTGGCCGGTCAGCAGGATGGTCTCGATGGCGGCGTTGCGGGCGCGGATGGCTTTCAGCGTGTCGAGCCCGTTCATGCCCGGGAGGCGGAGGTCCAGCAGGACGACCTCGGGATCGAGCGACTCCAAGCGCTTGACGGCTTCCTCGCCGGACGACGCGGTCTCGACCTGGTGGCCGAGGCGGCGGAGTTCGCCGGACATAACGTGGCGGAAGGCCGCGTCGTCGTCGACCATCAGGATGGAGGCGGTGGTCTTCATGAGGCGAGCACCGGCAGCACGATCTCGAAGGTCGAGCCCTGGCCGGGGGTGCTGTCCACCAGGATGTCGCCGCCCCAGCGACGGACGAAGTTGAGGGAGAGGAAGAGTCCGAGGCCGGTGCCGCCTTCGCGCGCGCTGAAGAACGGGTCGAAGATGCGGTTGAGATTCTCGGGTGCGATGCCGCAGCCGTGGTCGGCGATGCGGATGCGGACCGCGCCGTCGCTGCTTGTGACGTCCACCGCGACGCACGCACCGGGGGGCGAGGCCTGCACCGCATTCAGCAGCACGTTGATGAGCGCGTGCTGCAGTTCGGCGTCGTCGGCGCGGACGTGGAAGGCGTCGCAGGCGGCGAGTTCGAGCTTGACCGAATGGGCGCGGGCAGTGGGATCGATCAGGCGGACGACGCCGGCGACCGCGACCTTCACGTCCACGATATCGCCGGCCGAGCGCTGGCCACGCGACAGGCGCAGGAAGTGCTGAGTGATGCCGCGGCAGCGCAGGATCTGGTCGCGGGCTATGGCCGCGCTCTCGCGGATCTGCGGCAGGTCGGCTTGGGCGGACGTCTCGCGGAGGATGCCTTCGACGCAGGTCAGCACGGTGGCGAGGGGCGTGTTCAACTCATGCGAGAAGCCGGAGGCTAGCGTGCCAAGCGAGGCCAGACGGTGCGATTCGGCCATGTGCGCCTCGGCCGCGCGCCGCTCCGAAATGTCGCGCCAGACTTCCACTACCTGCTGCAGCCTCCCGGACGCGTCGAGGATCGGCGACGCATGGACCTCTTCCCAAACGACGGCGCCATCGAGCCTGCGCCGCTCGCAGATCCGGACCTGGCGCTGGCCTGACCCGAGACACGACAGGGTCGGGCAGTCCTCCACAGTACACCCGCCGGGCGTGACGTTGCGGCACTGGCAGCCCAGCACTTCGCGGCGGGAGTGTTCGACGCGGCGCAGGAATGCCTCGTTGGCCGCGATGATGGTCCGCTGCGGGTCGAGCACGACGATGCCGTCGTCGATGCTGTTGATGACGGTCTCCAGGCGCTCGCGCTCGCTTTTGACCTCGCCGACGAGGCCGGTGACGGAATCGGCCATGGTGTTGAACTCGCGCGCCAGCCAGGAGAGCGTGTCGCCGCCCTGTGCAGGGACGCGCTTCTCCAGGTCGCCGGCGGCGATCTGGCGGGCGGTGGTTTCGAAGCGCTGCAGGCGCCGCAGCACGAAGAGGCGAATGATGACGCCGAGGGCGCCGACCAGCAGCAGGGTGATGGCGGCGGTGCCACCGACCAGCCAGCGTAGGTCGCGCGACATGGCGGCCCGGATGTGCTCGGCCTTGTAATCCAGGATCAGGATGCCGTTGATCTTGTGGCTGGAGTCGTGGCAGCGGTAGCAGGCCTCGCGGTTGCGGATGGGCACGACGGTGCGCAGGACGGCGCCGCCGCGCGTTTCGATCACGCGACTGGAGCCGCGCTGCGCGGGCGGGTAGCGGTGACAGGCCTGGCAGGTGGGCGAGCCGAGCTGCAGGTCCGAGTCGGGCGGCGCCCCGGCTGCGGGGTAGCGCTCGACGCCGAAGCGGTCAAGGAGAAAGAGGCGATCGACCGCGGACTGATGGCGGAAGGTGTCGATCATGCCCGCTATAAGGGTGCGATCGTTCTCGATCATCTGGTGCTCGAGGGCGACGCGGATGAGGTCGCCTTCGGCCAGGGCAGTCGAGCGCGCCGTTTCGAGGAGCGAGTTCATGTGGTGCTTGGAGAAGAGATAGGCGCCGACCGCACATGCCAGCACAACGGCCGCCGTGACCCCGACCGCCAGACCGATAGTCATGCTGGCGAACGGCGGTCTGATGTTTCGGACCGGAATGGTGGAATGATGGCACAGAACGGGCTGGGGGTCAACGAAGAAAACGAAGAAAGCGGATTGGGTCGAAGGGGCCGGGGACCAGGGGCCGGGGGCCAGGGTTGAGCGGCTCGCTGCGCTCGCTAAGACTGACTGACAAATAGTCAGGCGGGCATGACAGATTGGCAGATGCATTTCGGAGTTTGTCATATGTTTCTGTGATTTAGCTTTGGCGTTTGCCGTGCAATAGGGACGGCATGGAAATGTTACTGATGGGTGCCTGCTTGAGCATGTTCGGACTGGCTGTGACATGCCTGGCGTTTGGGGCGGCCACTCGTACCGCGGCTGCGCCGGAACCGAAACTGGAGCCCGTGAAGGCCGCTGCTCCTTCGCGCTTCTTTGTTCAACAAGTGCCACTCGAAATCCTCCTGATGCAAATTGAAAATCACGTCCGACTGGAGCAGGCCGCGGTGGAGTCGTTCCTGCAGACTCCGACGCCCGACCTGCTGCACAGCCGGACCATGTCCACGTTCATCAACTAA
>Ga0105240_10011515_pt1 | contig 12311 bp, 10 predicted proteins | sample KBSC54metaG_FD_80426 | JGI IMG/M metagenome (GOLD analysis project Ga0105240, IMG submission 80426) | Corn rhizosphere microbial communities from Kellogg Biological Station, Michigan, USA - KBS C5-4 metaG | ecosystem: Host-associated > Plants > Roots > Rhizosphere > Soil | place: Michigan, USA...
CGTGGTGGCGGGCCAGGTCCACGACATGAACGCCTTCGCGATGGACGGCGTGGCCGGACACGCGGGGTTGTTCAGCACGGCGGCCGATCTGGCGGCGATCGCGCAGGCGCTGGTGGCGGCGTGGCGCGGTGACGCCGGCCCGGCGCTGGTCGACCGCGACGTGGTCCGCGAGTTCTGGCGCCCGGCCGGCCCGCCGGACTCCACCTGGCGCCTCGGCTGGGACGGTCCCGCGGACGTGAACTCACAGGCGGGGACGCGGCTGTCGCGTGGGGCGGTGGGGCACCTGGGCTTCACGGGCTGTTCGCTGTGGATCGACCCCGCGCGCGCCCTGATCATCGTCTTGCTGTCGAACCGGGTCCACCCGGCGGTGCGCGACGATCCCCGCTTCCGGGCGTTCCGCCCCGCGTTTCACGACGCGGTCCTGGAAGCGCTGGGCTGAAAGCGGCCTCACCCCAGCGGCGGCACCAGGCGCCAGGCGCCGGGGGCCAGGTCGGCCGGCAGCGTGTAGCCGCCGAAGCTGACGCGGCACAGACCGGCCACGTGGCTGCCCAGGGCCGCGAAGATGCGTCGCACCTCGTGGTAGGCGCCGCCCACGATGGTGATGCGGGCCAGTTCCGTGACCGAGGCGTCGATGAGCAAGGCCGGGTGCGCCTCGGCGCGCGGCAAGGCCGTCAGCTCGACGATCTCGGGTCGATGGCCGTCCTCCAGGGTCAGGTCGGGCGGCGGCGCGCGAAAAGGGCCGGCCAGCGCCGCCTGGTAGGTGCGGGGCACCCGGCGCTTCGGGTGCGTCAGCCGCTGGATCAGCGCGCCGTCCGTCGTCCACAGCAGCAGCCCCGACGACTCGAGATCCAGGCGCCCCACGGCGCGCAGCTCGCCGAACAGCGGCGCGTCCTGCAGCAGCGCGTACGCGGTCGGGTGGCGCGCGTCGCGCAGGGCCGTCACCACGCCCATCGGCTTGTGCTGCAGCACCACAGCCGAATCGAACAGCGCGATCTCGTCGTCGTCGACCTGCACGCGCGTCACCGGGTCGGTCGCGCCGGCCGCCGCCGCGAACGTGGCCTTGCGGTCGGGCAGCGGCGCGCCGTCGAGGGTGCGGACGCGGCCCTCGTCGCACAGCCGCGCCACGGCGGACTTCGAGATGCCGAGGTTGCGGGCCAGGAGCTCGTCGAGGCGGGGCACGATGACCGGGCAAGATATACGACCGGGCGTTGGTGGGCCCGCCCCGCTGGTATAGAACCGGCGCCCGATGGGCCGCTTGCACGTCGTGCTGGTTCACCCCGAGATCCACTGGAACACCGGGAACGCGGGCCGCACCTGCCTGGCCGTCGACGCCGAGCTGCATCTGATCCAGCCGCTGGGGTTCTCGCTGGACGACAAGCACGTGCGGCGGGCCGGGCTGGACTACTGGCCGCGCGTGCGCCTGCGCGTCTGGCCCGACTGGCCGGCCTTCGCGGCGGTGCTGCCGTCGCTGGGCCAGCCGTATTTCCTGGCCGCCCGCGCCGCCCGCCGCTTCACCGAGGTCGCCTACCCCGACGACACCGTGCTGGTCTTCGGGCGCGAGAGCGACGGCCTGCCAGCGGAGATCCTGGCCGCGCACGCGGACGCGACCATCTCGATCCCCATGGCCGATCCGGCGCTGCGCTCGTTGAACCTGTCGACGTCGGTGGCCGTCGCCGCCTACGAGGTGCGCCGGCAGTGGACCCGCTGACCGCGCGCCCGACCGTTACGAATCGCCCAGCTCGACCGTGCCCATCGTCGGGTTGAAGCCGGCCGCCCGCAGCAGCGCCTGATCGGCCTCGATGTCCGGGTTGCCGGTCGTCAGCAGCTTCTCGCCGTAGAAGATCGAGTTCGCGCCGGCGAGAAAGCAGAGCAGCTGGGCCTCGCGCGACAGCTCGAGGCGCCCCGCCGACAGGCGGACCTTCGTCTTCGGCATCAGGATGCGCGCCGTGGCGATCATGCGCACGAACTCGACCGGATCGACAGGCGGGCGATCGGCGAGCGGCGTGCCCGGCGTCGCCACCAGCGCGTTGATGGGCACGCTCTCGGGCTGCGGGTCCATGTTCGCCAGCGTCATCAGCATGCCCGCGCGATCGTCCAGCGATTCACCCATGCCGATGATGCCGCCCGAGCAGACGGTGATGCCCGCCTTGCGCACGCGCGACAGCGTGGTCAGCCGGTCCTCGAAGGTCCGCGTGCTGATGATCTTCCCGTAGAACGTCTTCGACGTGTCCAGGTTGTGGTTGTAGGCGGTCAGGCCGGCCTCGGCCAGCCGCTGCGCCTGCGATTCGGTCAGCATGCCCAGCGTGCAGCAGGCCTCCATGCCCAGCGTGCGCACGCCGCGCACCATCTCCAGCACCTCGTCGAACGCGGGGCCGTCCTTCACCTCGCGCCAGGCCGCGCCCATGCAGAACCGGCTGGCGCCGGCCGCCTTGGCGCGGGCGGCCGCCTCCAGGACCTGGGGCGGCTTCAGCATGCGTTCCGCGTCGACGCCCGTGTCGTACTTCGACGATTGCGGGCAGTAGCCGCAGTCCTCGGGGCAGCCGCCGGTCTTCACGGACAGCAGCGTGCACAGCTGCACCTCACCAGGCTGGTGGTGCTCGCGGTGGACCGTCTGGGCCCGATACATCAGGTCGGGCAGGGGCAGGTCGTGGATGGCGCGCACTTCGCGCAGCGTGTACTCGTGTTTGGACAACGCAGCCTCTCGAATTTCGTCGGGTTCGCTCGCGGACGCGGCTGTTTCTAGCATAGGCCCCCCAGGCTGTTTTGGTGTAAAACGCGTCGCCATGCCGGGGGTCGAGACCTTCGTGTTCTACGGCTTGGCGGCGCTGATCGTCGCCGGCGCCGCCGGCGTGGCCTTTTCGCGCAACATCCTGCACGCAGCGTTCCTGCTGCTGCTGACCCTGTCGGGCACGGCCGGGCTGTACTTCTTCCTGGGCGCCGACTTCGTGGGGGTGGCCCAGATCCTCATCTATGTAGGCGGGATCCTGGTGTTGCTGCTGTTCGCGGTGCTGCTGACGAACCGCATCGGCGACGTGCGCATGTCGAACCGCAACGTCGGCTACGCCACCACCATCCCCGTGACGCTGCTGGTGGCGTCGTTTCTGGTCACCGCCATGGCGCTGGCGGCCTGGCCGCACACCACGCCCGTGGCCGCCCCCACGACGGCGCGCCTGGGCGACGCGTTCCTGCGCGAGTACCTGCTGCCCTTCGAGCTGGTGTCGCTGGTGCTGCTGATGGCGCTGGTGGGCGCGATGGTGGTGGCCCGCCGGGCCGTGCGCGACCGCGGCGACGCGGACGAGGGCGCCCTGCCGGTGGCCCCCGCCTCCTCCAGCGTGGGAGGCGCCCCGTGACGTCGCCCCTCGCCACGCTGGCGGCCGCCCCCACGCTGGCGGCGATCGGCCTGGGCCATTTCCTGGTGCTGTCGGCGGTGATGTTCACGCTGGGGCTGATCACGGCGGCGACCCGGCGCAGCGCCGTCGCCATCCTGATGGGTGTCGAGCTGATCCTGAACGCGGCGGCCCTGAACTTCGTCGCGTTCTCGCACTACTCGCACGGCGCGATCACCGGCCAGGTGTTCGCGGTCTTCGTCGTGGTGCTGGCGGCGGCCGAGGCGACCGTGGCGCTGGCCATCGTGCTGGCCGTCTTCCGCGGGTTCCGTACCGTCGACGTGGCCGACGTCAACACGTTGAAGGGCTGACTTGGGCTCCATTCCCTACTCCGGCGGGTGGCTGACCCCGCCCGGCATCGACGCCCCGCTCGTCTGGTTATTGCTGTTCCCTCTGCTGGGGGCGCTGGCGACCGCCGTCCTGGGCAGCCTGTTCGCGCGCCGCTTCGGCGGTCGGGTGGCGCCGGCGCTGGCGGTGGCCGCCATGCTGGCGACGCTGGTGACGGCGCTGGTCATCTTCTTCGGCGACGTGCTGCCGGTCGGCGAGCGCGAGCGCATCTTCCGCCAGCCGCTGTTCCCGCTGTTCGTCGTGGGCGGCATCCGGGTGGCCTTCGGCCTGGTGATGGACCCGCTGTCGGTGGTGATGGTCCTGCTGGTGACCAGCCTGGGGTCGCTGATCCACCTCTACGCCGCCTTCTACATGGAGGATCCCGGACAAGGGGTGGACGGCGGCAAGGACGGCCGCCCGCGCTTCTTCGCGTTCCTGAACCTGTTCGTGTTCTCGATGCTGCTGCTGGTGCTGGCCGACGGGTTCGTGCCGCTGTTCTTCGGCTGGGAGGCCGTGGGGGCGTGCTCGTACTTCCTGATCGGCTTCTGGTACCGGCGGGCGGCGGCGGCCGACGCCGCCACCAAGGCGTTCCTGGTCAACCGCGTGGGCGACGCCGCGCTGCTGCTGGGGATCTCGATGCTGCTGTGGGGAATGGGCGGCGTCGAGATGGTCACGGGCTCCGCCCGCGGCCAGCTGGGCAACGTGTGGACCCGCAACGGACCGATGGTGGAGACCGGCGAGGGCTTGCAGCCGAGCCCGGGGCGGCAGAAGGTGCCCGTGGGCCCGACCCTGGATTTTCACGAGCTGCGAGACGAGCTGCGCCTGGAGATGATGCCGCGCGCGACGGCGAAGCCGAACCCGGACAGCGCCGCCAGGCCGGACGCCGCGCACGACGTCCACTTCCGGCCGGCCGCCTACCTGCTGGACCGGAAGATCTTTGGCCGCCTGCCGTTCCTGTTCGTCGTCTGCGCGCTGCTGATGCTGGGCGCCGCGGGCAAGTCGGCGCAGCTGCCGCTGTTCGCGTGGCTGCCCGACGCGATGGCCGGCCCCACGCCCGTGTCCGCGTTGATCCACGCCGCCACGCTGGTGACCGCCGGCGTCTACCTGCTGGCGCGCCTGTCGTTCCTGTTCGCGCTGTCGGCGGGGGCGCTGACGATGGTGACGGTGATCGGCACGCTGACCGCGCTGGTGGGCGCCACGGCGGCGCTGGTGCAGAACGATCTCAAGCGCGTGCTCGCGTACTCGACGGTCAGCCAGCTGGGCTACATGTTCGTGGCGCTGGGCGCGGGCGCCGCCGGGGCGGGCGTGTTCCACGTCGTCACGCACGGCTTCTTCAAGGCGTGCCTGTTCCTGGCGGCCGGGCTGGTGGTGCACGCGGTCGCCGCGACGACGCCGGGGGCGGGCGAGCGGCCCGACCTGGCGCAGGACATGCGACAGATGGGCGGCCTGGCGCGCGCGCTGCCCGCCACCCGCTGGGCTTACTTCGCGGCCTGTTCGGCCCTGGCGGGCCTGCCGTTCGCGTCGGGCTTCTTCTCGAAGGACCTGATCCTGACGGCGCTGGCGTCCAGCGACCGGCTGTCGATCTCGACGCCGGTCCTGCTGGCGGTGCTGGCCGTGACGTCGTTCCTGACCTCGCTCTACGCCTTCCGCAGCTACTACCTGATCTTCTTCGCGCGACCGCCGCGTGAGGCGGCGCATCACGGCGATCACGCCGGCGCGGGCGAGCGCGTGATGACGGCGGTGGTGCTGGTCCTGGCGCTGGGCGCGGTGGTGGTCGGGCCGGCGCTGGGCTGGCCCGGGAACTGGTCGTCGGGGCACGGCGAGTCGGCCTTGCCGCGCCTGTTGCGTTTTCTGGCGCCGATGTTCGAGGGCGACTGGCCCCGGCGCGACACGCCGCGGACGCCCGCGATGGTCGAGTGGGGCATGCAGCTGGGCGGCGCGCTGGTGGCCGTGCTGGGCTGGGCGGTGGCGCGCGCCCTGTACCGCGACGCCGAGGCCACCGCGCCGGCGCGGCGGCGCCTGGCCGAGCGGTACGCCTTTCTGCGGCGGCTGTTCGCGACGGGGTGGCAGACCGACCGCGCCTATCACCTGCTGGCGGTGCGGCCGGCGCTGGCGCTGGCGCGCGCAGCCACCTGGGTGGATCGCGCCGTCGTCGATCGGGCGGTGAACGCGGTCGCGGCGCTGGGCCTGCGCCTGGGCTGGCTGGCGGGCGTCATCGATCGACACGCGGTGGACGGCGTGGTGAACGGCGTGTCCGAGGCCGCGCTGGCCGCGGGCCGGCGGGGGGCTCGGCTGCAGAACGGCCGCATCAACTCTTACGTGCTGGGCATCGCCGCGGGGATCGCCGCGCTGGTCGTCCTGGCCTACTTCCTGGGATCTTGAGTCGACGAAACATGCGTAACGCGAAGTCCCCGATGTCCTGGTCCTGCTGGTCGTCCGTGTCGTCTTGGTCGTCCCGCGTGCCACGGGCGACGCTGCGCTGGTCGAAGCGGGCGGTGGTCGTCGCCGTCGCGGTGGTCGCGCTGGGCATGGCCCCGGCGCGGGCCGCCGAGCCGGGCGCGGACCCCGTCCCCATCGCCGTCTCGCCGGGCGCGCTGACGTTCGATCAGCCCAACCAGGCGCGCCAGCTCACGATCCACAACCGGGCGGGCGCGCCGGTGACCGTGCGCGCCGCGCGCCTGGTCAGCATGGGCGATCCTGACTTCTCGGTCGATCTGGTGGCCAACCGGCTGATCGCCGCGGACGGGACGCTGTCGTTGAAGGCCGCCTACACGCCCCGCGTGGCGGCGCGCCGCCAGTCCTTCGCGGCCATCGAGCTCGAGGTGCAGCCGCCCGGACAGACGGCGACCCAGATGGTCACCGTCGCCTTGCGCGGCGGCGAAGAGCTGGACCTGCTCTCCTGGCTGATCTTCGCGCCGCTGCTGGGATTGCCCCTGCTGTGGCTGTGGCCCCGGGGCCGCGAGGAGGGGTTGCGCTGGCTGGCGCTGGCGGTCACGGCGGTGCCGCTGGCGCTGGCGGCCAAGCTGCTTTACGAGTTCGATCCCGGCTTCACGCGCGTCCAGGGGAACTTCGGTTACCAGTTCGTGCAGCACCTGGTCTGGATCCGCGCCTTCAACGTCGAGTACCACGTGGGCGTCGACGGCCTGTCGATCGGACTGGTGGCGCTGACCGCCCTCATCAGCATGATCGCCGTGGTGGCGTCGTGGTCGATCCCCACCACGCGCAATCTGCGCGGTTACTTCGCCATGCTGCTGCTGCTCGAGACGGGCATGCTGGGCGTGTTCGTGGCGCTCGACCTGTTCCTGTTCTACGTGTTCTGGGAGCTGGTGCTGGTGCCGATGTTCTTCCTGATCGGCCTGTGGGGGGGGCCACGCCGGGAGTACGCGGCGCTGAAGTTCTTCCTCTACACGCTGCTGGGCTCGGTGCTGATCCTGCTGGCGGTGATCGCCCTTTACTACGCGTCGGCCCCCACGACGCTGGTGGACGGCAGCGCGGCGGCGCACACGCTGGACATCCCGCGCCTGGTCTACATCGACGACTTCAGCAAGCATCCGGCGCTGCTGGGCCTGAAGTTCGCGCACCTGATCTGGGTGCTGCTGTTCGTCGGGTTCGCCATCAAGGTGCCCGTCGTCCCCTTGCACACCTGGCTGCCCGACGCGCACGTCGAGGCGCCCACGGCGGTCTCGGTCATCCTGGCCAGCATCCTGTTGAAGATGGGCACCTACGGCATGCTGCGCATCGCCTGGGCCATCCTGCCCGAGGCCACCCGCTGGGCGGCGACCGCCGTGGCGGTGCTGGGGGCGATCAGCGTCGTGTACGGCGCCTTCTGCGCGCTGGGGCAGACGGATCTGAAGCGGCTGGTGGCCTACTCGTCGATCAGCCACCTGGGCTACTGCTTGCTGGGGATGGCCGCCCTGACGCCCATCGCGATGAGCGGCGCCGTCTATCAGATGATCAGCCACGGCGTCGTCAGCGCGATGCTGTTCCTGCTGGTGGGCGTGCTCTACGACAGGACGCACGAGCGCGGCCTGGACGCGTTCGGCGGCGTGGCGACGGTCATGCCTCGCTACGCCATCATGTTCGCGCTGGCGTTCCTCGCGTCGCTGGGCCTGCCTGGGCTGTCCGGCTTCATCGGCGAGCTGATGGCGCTGCTGGGCAGCTTCGGCAAGTTCCGCGTCTCCACGATCGTGGCGGCGCTGGGGCTGGTGCTGGGCGCGGCGTACAACCTGGCCGCCATCCGGCGCGTCCAGCTGGGCGCGCTGCCCGAGCGATGGCGTGGCGTGCTGACCGGGCACGATCTGACGGCGCGCGAGTGGGTGTCGCTGGTGCCCCTGGCGGTGCTGACGGTGGCGCTGGGCCTTTACCCGTCGCCGCTGCTGGACGCCGCGCGCGTCGGCGTCGCCGATCTGCTGACGAGGATGGGCTTGCCTTCGACGGGCCTGGGCGGCGGGCTGTAGGCGCCGATGCTCGGCAACGCCGCCAGCCTTGGTCCCTTCGCCTTCGAGCTGGTGCTCGCGGCCGGCATCTTCGTGGTGCTGGGGGTGGGCCTGCTGGCGCGCGCGGGCTCGCGGCGCGTGGCGCTGGGGCTGACGGTGGTGACGCTGGCCGGCGCGACGGTGGCGCTGCTGGGGACCGCCGCCCCCCAGGCGCGGGGGCTGTTCGGGGGCCTGCTGGCGCGTGACGCCTTCGGCGACTTCTTCAAGCTGCTGGCCGCCGTCGCCGGCGTGCTGGTGGCGCTGGCCTCCATCGCGTCCGAGGAGGTGCTGGATCACCGCGACGGCGATCGCGACGCCGCCGAGTACGGCGCGCTGCTGCTGGCGGTGGTGATGGGCGCGGGCCTGATGGCCTCGGCGACCGATCTGTTGACGGCGACGCTGTCGATCGAGCTGGTCTCGATCCTGTCGTACGTGCTGGCGGCGTTCTCGCGGCGTTCCAGCCGCTCGGCCGAGGCGGGGCTGAAGTACGTCATCTACGGGGGGGTGGCCACCGGGACGATGCTGTACGGCTTCTCGCTGCTGTACGGCCTGGCCGGCTCGACGGACCTGGCGGCGGCGGGCCGCGCGGCCACGCACGCGCCGGTGATGGTGGGGGGCACGGCGCTGGCGCTGGTCATGGCCGGCCTGGGCTTCAAGCTGGCCGTCGTCCCCTTTCACACCTGGTGCCCCGACGTGTACGAGGGCGCGCCCACCCCCATCGCCGCCCTGTTCTCCATCGTGCCGAAGGCGGCGGGCTTCGCGCTGGCCTATCGGTTCTTCCTGGGGGCCGGCGCCGGTCTCGACGGTGTGGACGCCGGCCTGCCCCAGCCCACGTCGGCGGCGCTGGCCGCCGTGGCCGTGGCCACCATGACGTTCGGCAACCTGGCGGCGCTGGCCCAGCAGAACGTGAAGCGCCTGCTCGCCTACTCGTCGATCGCGCACGCGGGCAACCTGCTGCTGGTCTTCGTCGCGGCGCCCGGTGCGGCGGTGCCGGCCCTGCTGACCTACCTGGGGATCTACCTGTTCATGAACCTGGCGGCGTTCCTGGCCGTCGTGGCGCTGGTGCGCGAGGGCGTGGGCGAGACGCTCGACGACTTCGCGGGGCTGGGCCGCCGCGCCCCCGTGCCGGCGCTGTGCCTGACCATCGCGCTGATCTCGCTGGCCGGCCTGCCGCCGCTGGCGGGCTTTCCCGCCAAGTACGCGGTGATCGCGGCGGTGATCGCGCGCGGCGCGGCGGGCGGTGGTGCGCTGTTCTTCGTGCTCGCGCTGGTGGCGGTGCTGAACACCGTCGTCTCGCTGGGGTACTACGCCCGGGTGGCGCGGGTGATGTACTTCGGCGCCGGCCACCCCCACGCACAGGTGATTCGCCTGGCGCCGCTGCACACCGTGCTGCTTCTGGTCACGACCATCCCCACGGTGCTGCTGGGCGTGTACCTGGCGCCGCTCTCGTCGCTGGCGGCGCGCTCGGCGCAGCTGTGGCCGGGCCGCTGAGGGCCGCGCCGCCCTCCGGCGGCGATCGGCGATGACTGCGGCGGGCGGCCCTTGCGCCGCCGGAGCCGATGTCCTAAGAACGTCAGGCGCGGGCTCGTAGCTCAGTTGGATAGAGTGTTGGCCTCCGAAGCCGAAGGTCGCTGGTTCGAATCCAGTCGAGCCCACCCGGTCGGCCCGCGCGGAGTGAACGTCACTCCGCGCGGGCGGCAGTTCTCTGGCGCCGCAGTTTTTTGTTGACTGGATCGGCAACGTGCGCCGGAATTCATGGATGCAGACGTTTCTGACGGGCCTGCGGCGCCTCCTCGGACCTGCGGTGCTGGTGGCCTGCTTCGCGTCGAGCGCATGCACCACCAGTCGCCGCACGGACATGGACGCGTCGTCCGTCGATCTGGGGATGGAGGCGGGGCCGGTCGACGTCGCCGACAACGACGCGACGGGCGCGACGTGCCAGGGCATCAGGATCTGCATCGCGGCGGGGCAGTCCCTGGACGTCTGCATGTCGCGCGGCACGCCGGCGGCGCAGGACACGTTCGGCAAGCTGCTGACCTGCCTGAGGCAGCAGCCCGCGCCCGGGTGCACGGGGACGGATCCGGCGTGCCTGTGTCCCGAGGAGTGCTACGCCGACGGCCTGTGCCTGGACGAGACGGCCGCCTGCGTGGATACGTCCGGGGCGACGGCGGACGGCGTCTGCGATCAGTACTGCGGCGGCTGAGCGTGGCGCCGATCGCGTCGGCCGTCTCGCTGCGCGGTCGCCGTTACCTGACGGTTTCCAGCGCGTAAACATCCGGCGCGATCTCGTTTTCGGCGGCCCGGGAAGCCCCGCGCGGCCACCGCCAAGGCGTAAGCTGGGACCACGGAATCAGCGGGGCGATGACGCCCGGCTGGCCCGGAATTTCGGTGCGCGGGGGAGATCGGAACATGGACCCGAAAGCCGACGAGACGACGGCGCAGCAGGCGATGCCAGAACCGATCGAAACGGGGACGCGGCGGCTGATGTCGGGGCGGTGGCGCGTCTTCTACGGCGGCTACTGGGTCAAGGCGTACGACGCGCCGGCCGACTCGCTGACCGCCAAGAAGAAGCTGATCCACGCGTTGACCCGCCGGCTGTTCAATCACGTCGAGCACGGCATCAACATCCCCGGCTGGCGCCTGGACGAGGCGCAACACGCCTACGATCACGAGGACGAGCCGCGCAAGAAGCGGGTGAAGGCGTCGATGCTGGCCGGCGCGCTGTTCAACCGCGCCGCCGACGTGTTCACGAAGGTGGTGGAGCTGCAGGCGCTGGGCGTGGACATCGCGCCCGACAACGGGCTGCTGTTCGAATGCGGAGAGTACTTGCAGCGGGCCCTGGCGCTGGGCAAGCAGGTCCTGCACCGCAGCGGTGACGAGGGCATCGACGAGCTGTGGGGCGAACCGTTCAAGGTGTTCGCCTTCCCGATCGAGGAGTTCTACAAGAGCCGCTACGTGAAGATCGCGCTGACCATGCGCGCCATCGATCACCTGACGGGCGAGCTGGTCTCGATGTTCGAGCGGATGCCCATGTTCGCCGGCATCGAGCCGCTGCTGCGCGCGTTCTGCGCCGCGGCCAAGCTGAAGAGCGAGACCCTGCACACCGACCCCGACATCTTCGACGTGTGGGCGGCCTTCGTCGCCGCCGGGGAGCGCCTGTCGGAGTTTCAGCCGGCGGTGCCGCCGGCGCCCAGCGGGGAGGAGCAGCAGCAGGCCGCGCAGGGACGCGCGCTGGTGCGACAGAGCAAGGACCTGATCTTCTACGTCACGCGGGCGCGCGTCCCGATGCCGAAGAGCACGCGCGAGCTGCTGGAGCGCTGCGAGCTGTTCCGGGCCACCTTCGCGGCGCCGCGCCCCGCGCGCCGGGACGACGACGCGCCCGAACCGCCGGCCGTGCCCGCCGCGCCGACGGCGACGCGCGAACACGCGGCGCGCTGAGCGGCCTCAGCGCGCCGCCGCCCCCGGCACCAGCAGCGCGGCGCGACGGCTGCCGGTCGCGACGACCAGCGCCGCTACCGCCACCAGTGCCGCCAGCGCCAGCGTCAGCGGGTCGGGCGCGCTGACCGGCTGTCCGCGCAGCGCCTGCACCAGCGCCACCGCCGTCAGCCCCAGCCAGGCCGCGCCGGCCGCGAGCACGGGCCGCGCGCTGCCGGGGCCGCGCGCCTCCCCGCGGGCGCGCCGCCGCCGCTCGAGCAGCCAGGCGATGACGGGCAGCCCTTGCAACGCGTGCAGCCCCAGGAAGTGCGGCACCCGCAGATCGCCGCCGGTCGTGCTCCACCGCGTGACGGGCAAGCCGGGGCCTCCGTCCGGGACGCCCACCGCGTGCGCGCCCAGCGCCGCCGTCGGGCGATGGGCCCGTACGGCCGCCCGCTGCGCCGGCGTCGGCGCGGCCATCAGAAAGCCGAACGACCCGCCGAACAGCGTGCCCACCAGGCCCAGGCGAATGGCCCAGGCGCGCGCCGGCGAGGCGAACGAGGTCCGGAACGACCGCACCGCGAGGTACAGCTGCGCCAGCCACAGCAGGCTGATGGCAGCGCCCATGATGCCGAACAGCACGCCGTCGAGCGGCGTGGTCTGGTTGAAGTGGCTGGCCACGCCCCGGGCCGCCTGCACGCCGATGATC
>Ga0105240_10011521_pt1 | contig 12306 bp, 12 predicted proteins | sample KBSC54metaG_FD_80426 | JGI IMG/M metagenome (GOLD analysis project Ga0105240, IMG submission 80426) | Corn rhizosphere microbial communities from Kellogg Biological Station, Michigan, USA - KBS C5-4 metaG | ecosystem: Host-associated > Plants > Roots > Rhizosphere > Soil | place: Michigan, USA...
AGCGCAGCGGCTCGCCCGCGGCGATGCGGAATTGCTCCTGTACCAGGTCGACTCCCGTGAGCGTCTCGCTCACCGGGTGCTCGACCTGGATGCGCGTATTCATCTCGAGGAAATAAAAGGTTTTGGCGTCTTCGTCATAGATGAATTCGCACGTACCCGCATTTTCGTAGCCGATGTTGCGCGCGAGGCCAACGGCCGCGTTGCAGATTTCCTGGCGCAGTGCCGGGGTGATTCCGGGCGCCGGCGCTTCCTCCACGACCTTCTGATGCCGGCGTTGCAACGAGCAATCGCGCTCACCGATGTGCAGCACAGTGCCAAATTGATCGCCGAGGATCTGGACTTCGATATGGCGGGCGTTGGCGATAAAGCGTTCGAGATACAAGGTTGGATCGCCGAAGGCCGAGCCCGCCTCGGCGGAGGCCGCCGCAAACATTTCCGGCAGTTTGCCGGGATCAAAAATGACTTTCATGCCGCGCCCGCCGCCGCCGGCGGCCGCCTTCATCATCACCGGGTAGCCAATGCGCTGCGCTACTTCGACCGCGTCGGCGGCCGAGCCGATCTTCTCCGAGCCCGGAAGTGTCGGCACGCCTGCTTCGCGCGCGAGCGTTCGAGCGGCGATCTTGTTGCCCATCCTGCGCATGTGATCGCCCGTCGGGCCGACGAAGATGAGCCCTGCGCTGGCGCAGGCATCCGCCAGCTCAGGCTTCTCAGAAAGAAAGCCGTAGCCCGGATGTACCGCGTCGCACCCCGTCGCCAGGGCGGCTGTGACAATGGCACGGTAGTTGAGATAACTGTCAGTCGACCGCGCGGGTCCGATACAGACGGCACGGTCTGCTAGTTGGGCTGCCATCGTATCGCGATCGGCTTCCGACGTCGTGATCACCGTCTGGATGCCGAGCATCTGGCATGCGCGGATAACGCGAACGGCGATCTCACCGCGATTGGCGATCAGGACGCGTCGGATCTTCATGGTGCGAGCTCAGGACGGCCGAACGCGGAACAACACCTGTCCGTATTCGACCAACTGTGCATTCTCCGCACAGATTTCAGTTATCACGCCTTTCACGCCGGCCGTCATTGCATTGAACGTCTTCATCACCTCGATGAGGCAGACGGTCGTATCTTCTTTGACTTCGGCGCCGACGGAAACAAACGGCGGCGAGCCGGGCTCGGGCTGCGAGTAGTACATGCCCATGATATGCGACTTGATCTCGATCGTACCGGCCGGTGCGACGCTGGCTGCCCGCTGGCTGGAGGGCGTTTTTTCGGCCGCCGAGGGCGACGTCGCGACGGGCATAGGAGCTGACGCTGTAATCGGCGCAGGGCGCGGCGGAGCAGCGTAGGGGAGTGCGTCGGGCGTCGCGACGGCAGGCGCGCTCATCGGTACTGCGCCTTTGCCGATGGTCACCTTCACGTCGCCGACCTGGAGCTGCAGGTAATCGAACGTCGATGAATCCAGACTTTCGATGAGACGCGCCAGTCGCTGGACGTCCTCTTCCTTCAACGAACTCAAGCCATCACTCACGACGATACCTCTTCTAACTCAATTGTTCGGCGGCACCGCAGTGGCATCACCGCCGCGGTTCTGCAGCGAGATCGAATCGGCGCCGCGCTCAATCCGGATGTAGCGGATGTTCTTATACTTCTTCATTTCGTTGAGCAGCGTGACGAGTGGCATGTCGCTGGTCAGGTAGCGTCTGGGCGGTCCCGCCGCGACCAGCGCCTCGATTTCCCTGGCCCCACCCATGATCGCGCGCATCATCAACTCCTCGTCGCTGATTCCCGGCGCGCCGAATTTCTGACGACACTCTTCGAGCGAGATATCATCGATCGGACGCTTGCCGAGCGCGGCAAGCTCCTTGGCGCGCGGCAAGGCGAGCCATGTGTCCTTCAGGTTCTGGTCCATCCACGTGTAGCCGGAATCCACTCCGAACACACCTTGTGCGAAACGGATCAACTCATCGATCACGACGTTGTAGCGTTTGCCCGTGGCGACGTTGATGGCGGCCTGCGTGCCGACGAACTGGGAGAAAGGTGTGATCATGATCGGGTAACCCAGGTCCTCGCGGATCTGGATGCATTCTTTGATCACCTCGTCGAGACGGTGCGCCAGGCCGATCTCGGTCAGTTGGAAGCGCAGGTTGGAAATGACGCCGCCCGGAATCTGGTGGATGTATTGCGCGTAGTCGTATCGCATGGGCTCGCCCAACGGCATGTTGTCTTGCCGCGCGATCGCATAGAGGCGCTTGGAAACCGATTGCAGCAGCTTTTCGTCGAGATCGATCGAATAGCCCATGAGCCGGGCGTTGCGGATCATATCGAGGACGGACGGCTGGGCTGGGCCGTCGGCGAGCGGCGGGATACCACAATGCAGGGTTTTGACGCCGAGTTTGAGCGCCTCGGCATAGACGAGCGGCGCGAGACCGGTGGTGCAATGGGAGTGAAGCTCGACGGGTATTGCGCCGGCTTCCTTCATGATGATGGGCATCAAGGTGCGCAGACGGTCGACCGTCAGCAGGCCACCCTGGTCTTTCAGGTAGATTGTGTCAGGTTTCAGTGCGGCCGCACCGCGGGCTTTTTCGGCGTAGTGCTCGTCAGTGTGGCGCGGTGAGATCGAGTACGAGATCGCCAACGCCAACTTGTAGCCAATCCCCTTCAGGAAGGGAGCCAGAGTTGGCAGTTGACGCGTCAACTGGTCGCCCGTGTTGCAGGTCGTCTGGACCCGGTTGAGGACGCCGATGTCGAACAAGGTCTTCTGAAACAGTTTGCCGAGCGCCGGAGGGGTCGGCGTGCCAAAAAGATTGAGGTTGAGACCGCCGCCCATCGCCGCTTTCGGCGTCTTGGGCATCTTCCTGGCCAGCATCCGCATCAGGTCGAAGGGGTTTTCCTTCAGGTCGCGGATGTATTTCTTGAAGTGAATCGGATTCGCCGGGACCTCGATGACCGCGAAGCCCGCGTTGTCCATGTCCGCGGCGACCGGCTCCATCATCCCGTGCCGAATGGCCATGGCCCACAGACTTTGCGCGCCATCGCGGAATGTGGTGTCCAGAATACGAACAGCCATTGACGACTCCCCCAAGTGTCGGCGCAGCTACCCCGAGGGCCGACTATATAAGCCATGCTTATATATTCGCAATAGAGAGCGCCTGGAGATCGTGGATCGTGAGCTTGCGACGCATGGGTGGTCGCGGCTGCAAACGCGGGTGCGAGTCGCGCTTGCGGGCGTTACGCCACCAGGTCGCCATCGACATAGAGCCAGCGCCCGTTCTCACGAACGAAACGACTGCGCTCATGGTGGCGCACCGCGGCAGCATTGCTGACACGAGAACGGGCAATGAACTCCACTTCGGCTGAATCATTGCCGGTGAGACTCGCGGCGATCACCCGCAGTCCCAGCCATTTCTGCTGCCTGTTGAAAGGGATGGAAGCGGGTCGGCTACTTGGATGCCACGACGTGAGCAGGTATTGCTCATTGCACAGGACGAAAGCGCAGTAGCGGGATCGCATCAGCGATGGCGCATCCGGTGGGACGGCGCCGGCGTGCAAAGGGCCACAGCACTGCCCATAGGCACGGGCGCAACCGCAAGGGCACGGATCTTGGGCCGCCGGATTCATCGGGCGAAGGCTAGCACAGGCCCGAGCGACCTAACCGAACGTATAGATTTTCTGAGCCTTTGGCTGGGCTATAGTCGCGCCGGCCGAGAGCTCCGGCCGTGGCGCGAGTCTGGCTCAACGGAGGCGGGATGAATTACGACAAATACCGGACGGAGACGATCGAACCGGACCACACCTTTCTGGGTGGCATGGGGGTGAGCGAAACGACCGTCGCCTCGGTGAAGAAGGTCGCCAAGAAAGCCGCCGGAGTTGCGGCATCGAGCACCTCCACTGCGCTGGAGGTGAGTAAGGTCGTGACACCGGTGGCCGGACACCTTGCCTCCGCCGGAGCCCATGTCGCCTTGATGGCGCGCGACGGGGTGTCGGTGAGCAAAACCGAGGCGCACATCGCGGTGTTGAAGGAAATCAGCGCCGACCTGACCAAAACCCCCGACCTCTGCAGTTGCGACCACTGCCCCGAGGTGGTGGGTTACGCGATCTCGCAAAAAAACAAGAAGCTCGATCGCAAATTGACTCAGATCGGCGTGCACGCCACGAGCGCATCCTCGCCAGTGCCGCTGCCGCTGGGAGACGCCGTGAAGGCGGCTGGATTGGTGCACACTGCCCAGAAGATGCACGCGGGCACGAGAGGCGTGGAGCGCAATCGGCAGGCCGGACTGCTGCATCAGGGTGCGCGCGGCGTGCGTTTCGTAGAGCAGAGCGGCAAGATGAAATTCGTCGGGGGCTGTGCGGTCGCGCGCGCCATCATCGATGAGCTGACTCGTCACTGGCAGCGTTGGGTGTACGCCGACAACGGCGCGGATGCGATCGCGGAAAAGCTCAAATCGAAGTAGCGCTCCAAAAGAAAACGGCGGAGTCCTCGCGGACTCCGCCATTCCCTGCTCGAGCACTACCGGGTACGGACCAAGGCTACGCGCCCCGGGTCATCCGTACAGCAACTGCATCGGAGCGTCCATCCGTTGGACACGGTCGCGCGCGTGACAATTAGCCTGCGCGCATTCCTCTATGGCCTCCTGGCCAGCACGAGGTACCGACTAACGATGAACCTCGCGACCAACCAGTGCGCCCAGAGGCGCGACCGAACCAACGTTTGTAAGTGCCACTTGGATCACCTCCTTCAGTTGCCGTGGGCTCATTAGTAGCGCGTGCCGCCCACCGAAGCCGCGCGCCCAAAACTCATTACTATCCATTCTGGCGCCACGAGTGAAGATTGCAAGGGGCGGTAACGCCAGCTCGACGTCAGCCGTTAGCGCGGCTTTTCGCGGCGTAGTCCCTGATCCATGCGACCGTACGCTCGAGCCCGCCGAACGGGTAGAAATGCAGGCGCATCGCGCCGTGCGACTCGGCGACCTTCGCGGCAATTTCATCGACCAGTTTGTCCGGCCCCGCCGTGCCGATGAGCTTGGTGAGGGACACCCCGTATTTGCTCATCACGGACGAAGTGGCGCTCACACCGCAACGGGCGGCAAAGCGGACCAGGGTGGTAATGCTCGCCGGTCCCGGTACGCCGATGCGGACCGGGCAATCGATGCCCCGGGCTCGTAGTTCCTTTAGCCAACCCAATACCGCGTCGGGATCGAAGCCGAACTGGGTCACGATCAGGGGGGCCATTCCACGGCTTTCGATATCACGCCGCTTCTTCTCGAGCACGGCCCAACACTCCTCCGGGGTCATGTTGGGGTGACCGTCAGGGTGACCGCCAATGCCGATGGCAGTGATGCCCGCGCGCTCGAATTCCCCGGTGGCAATGAGACTGGAACTGTCAGAGAAAGGCCCAGCGGGCTCCGGGGTGTCTCCGGCGATGACGAAGCAGCGCTTGACGCCCGCCTCCTGGGTGGCTTGCTGCAGATAGGCCTTGAATTCCTCGGACGACGTCAGGCGCCGCGCCGAGAAGTGGGGCATGGGCTCAAAACCGAGCGAGCGCACCGCCTTCGTGGCCGTGATGCGGGCCTCGACTGTCTCCCCAGGCAGGAAGGTGACCGCGATCGGGGTGGCCGGCGGGATCTGCGGCGCAGCCTTCGTCAGGGCGGCCACGTCCTTGGCGGTAATCTCCAAGGAAAAGCCGTCCGTGATGCCGTCCGGCGCACGGAGCCAGTTGGGATGGATAATCGGTTTTTGCATGATATTCAGGGTTACCGAGGGAAGCAGAAGAGTACTAGATTCCACGCTCTTTCCCATCCTGCTCGCGCTGGGGCGTCCAATCCCGGGCGAGGGATGAGCTTGACTCTGTGTATATGCACATGTATAGTACACGTCATGAACCCTTTGACCCGCTTGCAACTGTGCAATTGCTTCGCCGCCCGCCAGGCCGCCCGTCACTTGACGAGGCTGTATGAGCGCCACATGTCGGAAGCCGAGCTGACGAGCGCGCAGTTCTCCATCCTGGTGGCCCTGGAAGAGGCCGGGCAGTTGACAATGAACGAGCTGGCCAAAGCGTTGGTCATGGACAGGACTACGCTGCTGCGAGCCATCAAGCCTCTGCAGCGGGAGGAGCTCGTTGTCAGCAAGCCCAGTGAAGATGACGTGCGCCGGTTGGTGTTCTCGATGTCCGCCGCCGGTGCCCGGCGCCTGAAGAAGGCGCTGGCGCTGTGGACCAGGGCCCAGCAGGAACTGGAGGCTGCGATCGGTTCGGGCGAAGCCGCGCGCCTGCGGCGTGAGCTTTTCGATCTGGCGCGAGTCACTTGAATGGTTTATTTGCGTCCCGATATGTGCATATACACTTTTAAACTTAAATGGGAGAAATGCCGTGCGTAACAAACTTGCCACCTTCGTCGCTTCGGTCCCTTTGGTGCTCGCGGCCGCTGGAGCCTCCGGGAGTGATCTCGAGTACCAGACACCAACAACGAACCGCGCGCACGAGACGCAGTCACTGCTCAACGTGGCTGGGCATGCGGTTCAGGACAGGGTGGCCGTCGCTTCCGGAGGCGGCGTTTCCAACTTGTGGCTCTTTCCTACTGGTGACGACCACACGGTCTTCGCTCAGTACACCGTGGCTTCCAGGGTACACCTGGAGCTCCTGGAGATCCGGGACAATAGGATTGTGGCGGAGCGCGACCTGACTCGCAGCGTAGACGAAAATACGCTCAGTGCGCAGCAGGCCGAGGACGGAGACAAATCCGCGCCGCGTGCGGATGTCGCCGGATCATAGTGTCGCGCCTAGCGGGGCTCAGGTCGCATTCTTGAAAAGACTCTCCGACAGCAATGTCGGGCCACGGACGGGCGTTGGTGTTGACCGACGATCATGAAGGTGCTTGACGGTGCGGATCTGTGCGCGTCGCTCACGTGCGCGCTCCAGAAGCACCTCTGCCACGGACGCTCGCGCCGAATCCGCGGGCGTCCCGGGCGGGAATTCGAAAACCTCCGAGGCGTCGAAAGGGTTCGTGAATCGCGTGGGTGCGTTGTTCACTTGGGAGAGCTCCGCCTGAGGAGGCGGTTCCGGGAGGGTCGCGTTCATCGAGAGCGCCGCCGGCGCCACGGACTTATGTTTAATCCTCGCGTCTTGTTCAGCCGGCCAGAGCGCGATGACGGTCGCGACTAAAAATAGCACCGTCGCCACGCTCAAGGACACCCATACGTCCCGCGTATGTGCGGCCTCCGGCGGGGCAGGGGGCAGATAGGAGGTTTTTGGGGGAGTGCGCACTGTGCCGAGGTCGCCATATTTTTTCAGCCAGCCCATGCAGCAAGACTCGTGCCCCGACCGGCCGAAGTGTCACTTCGACGCCACACCCGTAGCTGCGAGCGCGTCTGCCGGTATTGCCGACTGATACCAGTCCGGTTGGACGGGTAAAACGTATGGCTTCGCATAGGCTGGGCCCCGTCGTACCAAAGACATGGGAGGCGGGTCGTGGCCGTGCCGTTCATCTGCGTCGTCGTCATGTTGTTTGCACTGGTGTTGGTCTGGGAGGCCGACTCCGGCTGGAGAGGGAAGGTCCTGCGTCCGGCTGGCCTGTTTCGCTGGCTGATTGCCGGAAACTGGACTGCGAAGCTGGGTGGCCTCCTGGTGAGCATCGGGACAGGCGCTCTGCTGCGCTACTCGATGCTGCATTTCAACCTTCCCGCTCACATCAAAATCATGGCCGGCGGCGTGATCGCCGCAGCCCTGGGTACCGGTTCGGCGATGCTGTCAGCACGTCCGAACCGGCGGGCTATTTCACTCGCTCTCGCCGGCGCCTCGCTCGGGGTTGCCTATCTGACAGCCTACAGCGCGTATGGATTCTTTCACTTCGTGGCGGATCTGCAGGCGCTGGCGTTGCTTTTCCTGGTGGCCAGTGTCGCGACCGTGGTTGCTATAACGAGGCGCGCTCTGTCGATCGCCGTGCTAGCTATGGCCGGCGCCTACGTCGCCCCGGCCTTCGCGCTGGAGGTTCCGACGCCGTTGTCGGTATACGGCTATTATATCCTGGCGAGCGTGGTCACCCTGGTCATGGTGTGGCAGCGTGGCTGGCGGCCGCTGATTCATCTGAGCTTTCTGTTCACCCTGGCCGGTGCGTTGTTCTTCTGCTGGACCCAGAGGTTCTACACGCCAATCTACTATGAACAGATGCAGCCTTTGCTGTTGACGTTGGTCGCTCTCCATCTGGCGATGCCGCTGCTCGAGAGTCCGCGTGGCGCGGCAGCAGGCAGATGGACACGCAGCTTTGATCAGGGCTACTTTTATTTGCTGCCGCTCGTCGCAGCGACGTTGACCTTGATGCTTGCGCCTCGCCTGCAACGAGAAGGCGCGGTCGGCTTGTTGGCTCTCGCGCTGCTGTGGCTGCTCGCTGGCCTGTGGCAGTACGTGCGACAGCCGTCGGGAGCGCTGCGGTACTCGTGTGTGGCAGCGGTGTTCCTCTTGATGGCGGGGTTGATTGCCACGACGCAAGTGCCGGTATTCCTGGTCGCGGCGGTAGTGATGTGTCTGCTGCTGCGGGCGAGCAGCAGATTGAAAATGTCTCGCGGAGTGGAGGTGCTCGTCATAGCCCTGGCGTTGACCGCCGCTGCGCTCTACGCCGTCAGGGCTGTGTTTGATCCCTTCAGCGGTTTCGTTTTTTGGAACCTGGTGCTGGCACAGCAGGTCCTGCTCGGTATCGCGTTGCTTGCGGCGGGGCAGTCACTGCAGCGGCGCGAACAGGCCATGGCGCCGATATTCCTGACATTCGGGGCCACGTGGTTGATCATCGCGATTGGTCGGGAGCTGTTCAGGCTGCAGATCGAGTCTGTATTGCAGCTTGCGTATCTCGCGGTCCTGGTCGCGATTGGGGGCTACGTCGGGATCGTCCGACTGCGGTCTATGGTGCCCAGTCAGCTCGCAGTGCTGTTGTTCGGGCTCGCCTTGCTCACTACGGGCCACTCGAGCGCGCCTCTGTTTGCGCCGGGCTTGCTGATTGCGCTGATGTTGGCCGGCCAGGTGCTCTACGCGGTACTGGCGCTGCAGTGTGATCGAGAGAATGATCCTGAGTCCTTCGTAGGAACTATCGCACGCAGCGCTCTGCCCGTACTCATGTTGCCCTGGGCCGTTGCCTTCAACAGCAAGCTCCACTCTCCGCATGTGGATGTGATTGGTACGCTTCTCGTCAGCAGCGCCTTGTTTGCGTCCCTTCAGGCTCAATGGCGGGTTCGCCAGGCGCGCGTGTGGCCGAATCGGCTGTCACCGGTTGGCTTCGTGGTGGTTGGCACGCTGTTGTTTTACGAGACGCTGTTCCACATCGAGCGTGAGGCGTGGGCTGTGGCTTTCGAGCTGGTCGCACTGAGCTACCTGGTTGCGACGGCGCGGTTCGTTTTGTTTAGCGATAGCCGTGACGTTCCTCTGGCAGGCTATGTGGCTCTCGGAGCCGTCGTCACGGTAAGTGCGGCGATGCTGCTGCGCCTGATTGGCCCCCCGGGGACGCTCACCATCCTCGCGCTGAATGACATGTTGCTGCCGGCCGTCGTGTCACTCATCTGGGCGGCGATCGGCGGTTTGCTGACATGGGTGTCGACGCGCAATCGTTCACGCACTCTCTGGTCGTTGGGCGCCATGCTGCTGGTTGCCGCCGCTGTCAAGCTCATCCTGCTCGACTTTGGCTCGCTGGGGCAGCTCGGCAACATTCTGGCGATGATCGCGGCGGGTGGCGTGTTTTTGCTGGTGGCGTGGCTCGCGCCCTTTCCGCCAAGGGAAAAGGGCGACTCGGAGTCTGGTCTGCACAATCCGCCGCGCGGGACGATGGGCTCGCAAAGTGGGGGCGGCGGCCGGAGTTGGATCTTGGGGGTCTGCGCGCTCGCGGTGTTCGCCCTCGTTGCTAAGTCGATTGCTGGCCACGCAAGAGGGACTTATGTGCTCGCTGGGCCAGTGGCGGTGTCGAGGAGCGCTGCGCTCGATGCGCGCAATGATGTCTGCGGCGACTTCGCGCGCCGTTTCGTGCGCGAGCTGCTCGCGCATCCGGTTGAGGAAGCGGAGTTTCCTACTGGCGTAAGCGCGCCGCAGAGGGAGCTCGGCAAGACTTGGCGGATTTATAACTATATGATTTTGCTGCGGTCTTGACTATGCGCATGGCATGCGCATAAGCTGTGTGGTGAAGGAGCGGTATATGAAGCTCAGCTATAACGTCAATGCACGCAAGCGTGCAGTCAATCTGACACTCAACGAGGACCTGCTCGCGCACGTTCGCGAGATTACGGAGAACCTTTCGAGCGTCGTCGAGTCGCTGCTCGTGGAGTACCTCGCCAAGGAACGGCAGCGTCGCGCCGCCCAGGTCGAGATCGTCAAATCCACCGTCGCACTGTGGAATCAGTTCGACGATGAGCATGGCTCTTTTGCTGACGATCATTCGACGCTGTAATGGCGCAGTTCGACGTCCATCGCAATCCCGGACGACATCGCGACAGCATTCCGTTTGTCGTCATCGTGCAGTCCAGTATCTACGACGACTACCGTCGCCGGGTCGTGGTTCCACTGGTCAACAAGTCATCCCTGGGGACGGTCGCCAATTCCCGCTTCAATCCAACCTTCCGGATCGAGGGACAGTGGGTCGTTCTGCACCCTCTCGAAATCGTCTCCGTGGCGAAAGAAAACCTGGGTGAGCGCGTGGGATCGTTGGAAGAGGAGGGCGACAGAATCATTGGCGCTTTGGATGAGCTACTAACTCGGTGTCGTTAGCGCTCCGCGCCCCGCTCCCGGCGTGCGCTGACCTAGCGCACGCGCTTTTGAACCTCGACTTTCAAATGGCGCACGCCGGTTGAGGTCATCGAGTCGGAGTCGGTGTTGCTCCAGAGCTCGCTCGTGGTGAGCATCTCCAGGGTCTGCTCGAGGCTATCCTTAGGGCGGCTTTTCGGGGTCGCGATTGCCCGATTTTGCGCACTGCCCGGCGGCGGAGACGGCGCACTGAAGGGTTTACCGGGGGCAGGGCGCCTGTTTGTTTCGGCAGCGGCGCTGCTGGCCTGATCGGCTGCCAGTACTTCGTCGATGTTTGCGTGCGCAGGTTTTGCGAGACGCGTAAGGCTGATGGGATTTTTGCTTGCCCGCGTGCGCTCGCCTTCGTTGATCGGCACAACAGCTACCGTTGTGAAGCTCGTGCGCGCGTAAGAGGCCACCTGCTTGGCTGAATCTGCGTCGTTGAAGAACCCCAGGCGCAGGGCATGCCAGGGCCGGCCATTGTAATCGCCTGCCGCCAGGTACAACGTATAGGCGCGGAAGATGTCGAGCGCAGGAATGCTACCCGGTTTGATTGGCTCATCGGCTTGACACAGTTGGACGACGAAGGAGATGGGTGCGCCGCGAACGACCGCTTCCTTCAGAGCGCGCCGCGTGTTGGTGTCATCCGGGCGCAGGAGCGAGATCTCCGGTCGTTCCGGCGCCGGCTGCTTCCCGAGCTCACTTAGTTGAACTCGACGCGTTGCGAGAATGTCCAGGACCTGTGTGTCGGTCAATGCCCCAGCCTCGGCCGGCGGAATTCCTTGCAGCACGGGAGGCTCTGCTCGAGGCAATAGTCCCTGTGGGGTCCGGGTTGCAATGGCCTCAGGATATCGCGCACGCATGATTTGCGCGCACTTTTTGGCATCCTCGAGCGTCGAGAAGTAGCCCATGTGCAGATACAGACTTTCGTTACCGTCCGCACGGCGTGCACGACTCATGAAGAACTTGAATCGTGCGAGTTGCGGGGTTTGTGGCGGCCGAATCGAAACGGGTGCGTCGAGACGGCAGAGGGTAAGCATGAACGCGCCCACGCCTGCGGCGGCCCCAGTCGCTGGCGGGCCTGCCGAATGCATCGTTGTATCTGTCATAGCACTCCCCGAACCAACACCGGTCCGGGAGCACGAGACACGAGCGAAACGAAGTGCACCTCGCACGACGAAACGTGCGACCGTGGCAACCCCGCTGCCGTAGACTTGCGTCCTTAGACCGGTGGCTTTGCGTCCCCGCCTTTCGGCGGGTTTGCCTTTGTCATTGCGCACCGCCGAACGTCGGGGATGCGTGAGACCGGAGTCTAACGGATGCGCCGGTATTCACCAGCAATTATTTGCCGCATGTGGAGCGTGACGTCTCACATTTGGCTTTTGTCGACGACTTATGTTCAGTGTGGTAGCTGAGCCCTTTTTCGGGCGACAGTGCAAAGTCCGAGGGTGAGGGCGAGGATCGAAAGGAGGTCCAACGAGCCGCCGCCGCCCCCTTTGCTGTTGCTATCGCCTCCGCTGCTCGGGTTGCCCACGACGGTCACTGTGGACGCTGTGACGCTG
>Ga0105240_10011522_pt1 | contig 12306 bp, 8 predicted proteins | sample KBSC54metaG_FD_80426 | JGI IMG/M metagenome (GOLD analysis project Ga0105240, IMG submission 80426) | Corn rhizosphere microbial communities from Kellogg Biological Station, Michigan, USA - KBS C5-4 metaG | ecosystem: Host-associated > Plants > Roots > Rhizosphere > Soil | place: Michigan, USA...
GCCATCGATCACGAAATGCCGCTTCAGCGTCGTGGCGACGCCGCCGCTGAGATTGCCCTGGCGATCGCGTACCAGCGTGCTGCGCACGCTCGGCAAGGCCGGCTGTCCGGCCAGATCGTTGCGCGTGACCATGCCGGTCACCTGCTTCACACGGCGATCCTGGTAGACGAACAAGGTCGCCGAAGCCCAGGCGCCGGCCACCGGATTGTTGGTCAGGCCCGGGATGCTGTTGCTGGCGATGCGCACCGAGATCGTATGCGGCGCGCCATTGCTCAGCAGCGCGGCGAACGGACTCAGATCCACCCGATGCGGCACATGCATGAGCTCCTGCGGCTGCGCCGCCGAGCGCCACAGCCTGGCGTCGCTCTCGCTCAGGCTGGGATAGGACGGATACAGCGGCACCACGCCAGCGGGCTGCTGGTCGATGCTCACCTCGGCCTCGCGGAAGGCACCGCCGATGCAATGCGCGGCGAAGTTGTGCTTGCTGTCGAGCAGCAGCCGGGGGAACACCACCGCCAGCGGCGCCTGCAGGCAGCTGAACCAGGGATCGTTGGGCACGAGGCGCCCGGTCGTCGCGCCGGTCGCCACATAGTCATAGGTGGATGGCCGCACGATCACGTCCAGATACGCGCGCTCGATATTCCGTGGCAACGGCAACTGCCCGCTGCCATTGAAGCTTCCCGCCAGCTTGTCCGTACTCTGGCGCAGGTCGGCCAGCACGCCGGTGATGTAGTAGCTGCCACGCAAATCGGTGGCGCCGAGCGGGAACACGCCATCGGGCGTCACCGGCGCCGGCTCGGTGGCGGTGACCGGGTAGTACTTGATCTGGGCGACCCCGGCGAACGAGGTCGCCGGACCGCTCGCCTCTTTGCCCGTGCCCACGACCCAGTTGCCCAGCGTCAGCGCCGGCCCCTGGCCATAGCGCAGCTGCGCCATATAGTCGGTGAGGTCGCGCTCCACGTGGCCGCAGTACACCTCGAAGCAAGGCGTGACGATGTCATGGTTGCCGGGCAGGACCAGGTTGCCGGAGTACAGGTTGATGCCGCTCAGCCAGATGTTCAGCGGCAGCGCCAGCTGGTCGCCGGTGGGATCGTCGGCCAGGACGTAGTCCATCTCCAGCACGATCTTGGACCAGGGCCCGGGCCCGCAGCCATAAGGCGAGTAGTAGAACGCGCCATGCCCCACGCCGGTGGCGGAGATGGTCGCCAACTCCTGCGTGCACGGCGTGCCGGACGGGCGCGGCACCGGCGGATCGGCGCGCACCAGCGCGTCGCTCCCCGGCGTCGGCGTCTCTTGAGCAAAGACCTGGCATGCCATCGATGCAAGCAGCACGAACAGGACGGACACGGCGAAGCAGCCGGCGATTCCGCGGAACATGGCAACCTCCAGGTGACTCCCCCCTGCGCCGGCGATGGTAAGAGCCGGGTCCGGGCAAAAGCGTGATAGGCACCGCAGCCAGGCACGGCGTCGCGTTCATGCGCGCGCGATGTGCGCGCACCGTACATCCGCGCGTGATCGCCACCACACATCGCTCGATTTCGTCATCGAGCGCACGGCAAAGATGACAAGCCTGTCATTCGGACGTCCAAACGCAAGATAAAGACTTCACGCCGCCGTCACCGAACTGCAAAACCCGACTTCTTAGAATCGCCATACTTGGATCGATCTAATTCATCCCGGTGAATTTGCCGCGCCATGCCGGCGGCACGCCCTTACGCCAATGAGCCCCGCCATGCCCGCTATGCGTCGTTCGCCCGAGAGGCGGAAGTCCCCTGCCCGCACGTATCGCCGCCTCGATGTACTGGCCATCGCCACGCATGCCTGCGCCGCGCTGCTCGGCCTGGCCGTATTGCCGTCGCTGGCGGCCGAGTCCGCGCCGCTGCGCCTGAACCAGCTGCAGTACATCGGCAGCCACAACAGCTACCACGCCGGTCTCGCGCCTGGCGAAAAAGAGGTGTGGAAGCGCACGGATCCGGAGCTGTTCGCCAAGATCGACTACGCGCATCCGCCGCTGAGCCGGCAGTTCGATGACGGCGTGCGCCAGATCGAACTGGATATCTACGCCGACGCCAAGGGCGGCCGCTACGCGCATCCGGCCATCGTCGAACAGGTGGCCAAGGCCGGCCTGCCGGCGGACCCGCCGTTCGCCGACCCGGAGCTGATGCAGCGTCCCGGCTTCAAGGTGATGCATATCCAGGACCTGGACCAGCGCGCCACCTGCCAGCCGCTGGTGGCCTGCCTGCGCGAAGTGCGCGCGTGGTCGCAGGCGCATCCGCGGCATCTGCCGCTGTTCGTGCTGCTGGAGACCGAGCAGTCGCCGCTGCAGCTGTCCTTTCCCACCGTGCAGCCGGAACCGTTCGACACCAAGGCGCTGGATGCGCTGGATGCGGAGATCCGCTCGGTGTTCGCGCGCCACGAGTACATCGCGCCCGACGATGTGCGCGGCCGCTACGCCACCCTCAACGCCGCGATCCGCGCGCAGGGCTGGCCGACGCTGGACAGCGCGCGCGGCAAGCTCGTGTTCCTGCTCGATCAGCGTCCGGTCGGTCCGGCCTATCTGCAGGGCCATCCCTCGCTGCGCGGCCGCGTGCTGTTCACCAACGCCGCGCCCGGCGATGCCGATGCCGCCTTCACCGAGCTCAACGACGGCAGCGCCGAACAGATCACGCACCTGGTCAAGCAGGGCTATCTGGTGCGCACGCGCACCGATGCGGACCTGAAGGAAGCGCTGCGCAACGACACCACGCGCCGCGACGCCATGCTGGCCAGCGGCGCGCAGCTGCTGAGCACCGATTACCCCGACGGCGAAGCCGCCGCCAATGGCTACGCCGTCGGTTTCCCCGGCCACCTGCGCGCACGCTGCAACCCGCAGTTCGCCGCCTCGCGCTGCACCGAGGCCGACCTCTCGCCCTGATCCCCCGCGCCCGCAAGCGCGCTCCATTCATGCCTGCCCCGGCCGCGTCCCGCGCGGCACGGGCGCGGCTTGCCCACTGCCCCGTCCCCACCGAAGCCCATCCCCATGCGCCCTCTGCACCGCCACCACCTGCTCGCCGCCTCGATCCTGCTCGGCCTCGCCCTCAGCCCCAGCGGCCACGCCGCCGATGACGATGTCGAAAAGAACCCCAAGACGCTTTCCGCCGTCAGCGTCAGCGCCGACTCCATGCCACAGATCGGCAGCATCGATGAGCAGCGCCTCTCGGTCAGCGTCAACACCGTGATGAGCAAGCAGGAAATGAATGCCGTGCCGTCGGCCAATATCGCCGACGTGGTCGCGCGCATGCCGGGCCTGTCCGCCTACAGCGACATGCACCTGGGCCAGGCCGCCACCGGCGAGAACGAGTACGTGACCATCCGCGGCCTCGATTCCAGCTACAACGCTTACACGCTCAATGGCTTCGCCCTGCCGGAGACCGATGCATCGACCCGCGCGATCTCGCTCAACATGCTCGCGCCGTTCGGCATCCAGTCGGTGAAGGTGTCCAAGGCGCCGACGCCGGACCAGCCCGGCGATTCGATCGGCGGCAGCATCGACATGCGTACGCCGACCGCCTTCGATTTCAGCAAGGACGGCTACGCGCGCACCACCGTGCAGGGGCAGATGAACAGCCTCGCCTCGGACCTGGGCGTGTCCAACAAGGGCGGCACGGTGCAGCAGGAATTCGCGCGCCGCTTCGGCCCGGACCAGTCTCTGGGCCTGTACGTGGCGGCCTACTACGGCAAGAACGACAACGCCGCCGAAGCGGTGGCCCCCAATGCTTCCTACAAGCCGATCGATCCGGCACAGGCGAAGAACCCGGACCTGAGCACCGCCGGCCCGCTGCGCAGCTCGCAGTACAAGTACAGCATCTACACCAACCAGATTAAGCGCTACGGCGCCAATGCCTCGCTCGATTGGCATGGCGAATCGACCTCGCTGTATGCCCGCGCCATCTATGGCGTGTACAGCGTGCAGGGCGAGCAGAACCAGGCTTCCGCGCGCAACCCCAATGCCAACAACGCGCAGCGCGGCGGTTACTTCAATACACGCGATCTGCGCGAGAAGACGGCCGCTCTGCAGCTGGGCGGCAGCAGCGTGGTGGACGGCTGGGATCTCGATTACGGCACCTCCTACGGCTACGGCACGCGCAAGCGGCCGAACTACGTCGAGGCCAGCCTGTACGGCGCGGTGCCGCCCGGCCAGTTCGGCTTCGATCTGAGCGACCCGACCTATCCGAGCATCGCCGGCAGCTCCCCGGCGCTGCAGAACTACTTCTACAGCCTCAACTCCAACAGCTTCTGGAAGGTGCAGGGCCACGACGCCGGCAGCACCGACACGCGCATCAATGCGCATGCCGATGCCAGCTACCGTTTCGAGGACGGCCCGGTCGAGAGCATCAAGTTCGGCCTCTCCGGCGACACCTCCAAGCGCGACGCCTACGACCATCCGTTCTTCCATAACGACAACAACTTCATCTACGGCGGCCCGTACTTCGGCGGACCGAACTATCCGTCCACCGCGCCGGGCGGCCCCACCCTGGGCGCACTGCCGGGCCAGGTGATCAATGGCGCGTTCGACGGCCGCTATGCCGGTCCGTTCAAGCTGATCGACCGCAACTGGGTGTTGGCCCAGGCCGTGCCGTACAAGTACGTCAACGATCCCAAGGGCGCCGGCAACTACACCGCCAACGACTACAACGCCAACACCACCTCCAGCCGCGAGAACATCTACGCCGCGTACTTCATGACCACGTTGCGCTTCGGCGCGCTGAGCGTGCTGCCGGGGATGCGCTACGAGCGTACGCATTACTCGGCCAATTCGTGGCAGTCCAACGGCGACAATGCCACCGGCCGCTTCGTCGGCATGGGGCGCAGCTACGGCGAGTTCCTGCCCGGCATCAGCCTCAATTACCGCCCCGACGAGCTGAGCGTGTACCGCGCCTCGCTGCGCCGCAGCTTCAGCCGCCCCGCATTCGGCCTGATCTCCGGCCAGACCACGTATTCGATCGACGACATCACCGGCCAGGTGCTGGGCATCTCCAAGCCCAATCCCGAGCTCAAGCCCAGCACCGCGGACAACCTCGATCTCTCGGCCGAGTTCTACGATGCCCAGGGCGGCGTGCTGAGCGCGGCGGCGTACTACAAGCGCATCAACAACTTCATCTACACCTCGCAGTCGGCCACCAGCAACGACAGCACGCTGGGCGGCAACGTGCCCACCGGCACCGTGATCACCAACGGCATTCCGATCACCACGCCGGAGAACGGCGGCACCGCGCGCCTGTACGGCCTGGAGCTGGCCGGCCGCCGCCAGTTCACCGAGCTGCCCGGCGTGTGGAGCCATTTCGGCGCGGGCGCCAACCTGACCCTGCAGCACAGCTCGGCCGACAGCCAGCGCCCCGACCACGACGGCCGCAAGACCTGGCTGCCGCGCGCGCCGCAGCGCATGTACAACCTCGATCTGTTCTACGACGACGGCAGCCTGCGCGCCGACCTGACCTACAACTACACCGGCCTGCAGTTGCTCGGCCTCACCGGCAACGGGCTGGACTACTACCTGCAGCCCACGCGCACGCTCAATCTCAACACCACCTATCACCTGCCCTACGGCTTCGACATCGGCTTCGCCGTCAAGAACCTGCTCGACAACAGCAGCTTCCACGAGACCCAGGGCAAGTCGCGCCGCTATCTCGCCTACGACCCGGGCGCGGACGGCGCGTACCTGGATACCGGCCGCATCTATATGCTCAACCTCAGCTACAACTTCTGAGGCGTGGCGGTCCCGCGCCGGGCGGTGCGGGACCGTCCATCCAAGGAACCGATGGGATGACGATGCATACCACGATGTACCGCCGGCTGCCGCATGTGGCGGCGTGGCTGCTGCTGGGCCTGTGCCTGGCGCTGATTTCCGCACGCGCTGCCGCCACCGACGGCATGCAACTGCAACGTGTGATCCTGCTGTACCGCCACGGCGTGCGTACGCCGCTGCCCGGCGAAATCCAGTTGAACGAAGCCAGCGGCAAGCCTTGGCCGGTGTGGCAACAGGCGCCGAGCCAGCTCACCCCGCATGGCATCGCCGGCGTGAAGCTGATGGGCGCCTACGATCGCCGCCGTCTCGCCGCGCTGAATCTGTTCGCGCCGCACGGCTGCCCGGCCGCGGAGCAGCTGTGGTTCTGGGCCAATACCGATCAGCGCACCATCGACAGCGCCGCCGCACTGGCGGAGGGTTTCGCGCCGGGTTGCCATATGGCGGTCGGACACCAGCCGCAAGGCAGCGAGGATCCGCTGTTCCATCCGCTCGAAGCGAAGACCACCGACTGGAACGCGGCCGATGCGGTGGCCGCGATCCAGAGCGCCACCGGCGGCCCGGATGCACTGACCGCACCGCACGCCGCCGCGCTGGCGGCGATGGCCAAGGTGATGGGCTGCGGCGGCAAGCACGATCCGGACTGGTGCTCGCCCGAGCATGGGCATGGGCATGGCAGCCTGTCGCTCGCGGCGGATACCGGAGGCCTGTCGCTGACCGGCCCGATCGCCACCACCTCGGGCACCGCCGAAGCGATCCTGATGGCCTACACCGAAGGGCGCCCGCTGCCGGAGGTGGGCTGGGGCCGCACCGATGCGCAAGTCCTGCAGCAGCTGTCGCAGCTGCACGCGCTGCTGTTCGACATCCACGCCCGCCCCGCCTATATGGCCGAACGCCTGGCGTCGAGCATGAGCCGCCGCGTGCTGGAACTGCTGCGCGGCGAACGCGCGCCGCGCCTGAGCGTGCTGGTCGCCAGCGACAACAACATCGTCGCGCTGGCCTCGGTGCTGGGCCTGCATTTCCAGCTCGCCGGCTATGCCAAGGACGATCCGCCGATCGGCGGCGCGCTGGGGATCGAGCTGTGGAAGGACGGCGCGGGCAAACGCTATGTGCGTGTGTTCTATCAGGCGCAAAGCCTGGATCAGCTGCGCGGACTGCATCCGCTCGATGAGCGGAACCCACCGGCGACGCTGTCGCTGACGCCGGCGGGCTGCACGGCGGATACGCCCTGCCCGCTGGAAACCGTGGTGCCGGCGCTGGAACGCGCCGCAGCGCACGTGCGCTCGTCCCAGGTGGCATGGACGACCGGCACTCTGCTGTGGCCATCGTCCACCAGCAATCTACCCAGGCTGGAATCCTTCTCCCCCCGGGAGAAGGTGCCGGCAGGCGGATGAGGGTACGGGCGGAGTGGTGCACATCACTCTTGCGCTCCGGCCGAACCCTCACCCCAACCCCTCTCCCGAGGGGAGAGGGGCTTATCTCGCGACTTCACTCAAGCCCGTCGAGAAAATCCGCCGACGGCACGAAGAACAGCGACCCCGTCACCGCCCGGCTGACATCCAGCAGCCGGTCGTAATTGCCCGGCGGATTGCCGACGAACATGTTCACCAGCATCCGCTCGATGCGCGACGGCGAGCGCGCGTAGCCGCAGAAATAGGTGCCGAACTCGCCCTTGCCCACTTCGCCGAACGGCATGTTGTCGCGCACGATGTCCAGTTCCTCGCCGTTCTCTTCGATCACGGTAAGCACGTTGTGCGCATAGCTGGGCTTGGCCTCCTCGGCCAGCTCGATGTTCGAGGCCTTCTTGCGGCCGATGATCTTTTCCTGCTGCTCGACCGGAATCGCATTCCAGGCCTTGAGGTCATGCAGGTACTTCTGCACGATCACATAGCTGCCGCCGGCGAAGCCCGCGTCCTCGCCGCCGATCACGGTGGCGGCGACGGCGTCCTGCTCGACCGGATTCTCGCTGCCGTCGACGAAGCCCAGCAGGTCGCGGGCATCGAAATACTTGAAGCCATGCACCTCATCGGCCACCTCGGCGAACTCGCCCAGGCGCGACATGATTTCAGTGGCCAGCTCGAAGCACATGTCCATCTGCGCGGCGCGGATATGGAACAGCAGGTCGCCCGGCGTGGACGGCGCATGATGCACGCCGTTGAGCTCGCGGAACGGATGCAGCTCGGCCGGCCGCGGCTGGCCGAACAGGCGGTCCCACGCGGCCGAGCCGAAGCCGGTGACGCAGGACAGCTTGCGCTCGGTATCGCGGAAGCCGATCGAGCGCACCACCGCGGCGAGGTCGGCGCACAGCGCGCGCACGGCCTCGTCGGCGCGCGGATCCGGCTTGAGCGTCACCACCAGGAAGATCGCCGCCTGGGTCAGCTTGCCGGTCACCGCTTGCGTCATGACAGAAGACACGTCGAAATCCTTTGCTTGATAAGTTGCAGGGCTTGCCGCGGCGCCGGGTTGGCGCGCCACGGAAGTGCGGGAACATTGCGGCCCGCCCGCGGGCATGTCAATTCGATTCAGGACAGCCCGCCGTTCATCCAGACGGCGAAAGCTCAAGCTCCGGCGAGGCGCCACCGTGTTTCCGCCAAGGCACCAGCCGGCAGACCGCCGCTGCGCGAGAATGCGCGGTGAGCCATGCCGCCGTCATCGGCGTAGAGTCGCTTCCATCCACGGGGTAACCACGGCACATGGTGATGAACGACCCCAACGCCTTCTTCCACCGGCTGCGTCCGCGCCTGCAGAGCATCGCCTACGGCATGCTCGGCAACCCGGCCGACGCCGAAGACGTGGTGCAGGACGTGTGGCTGCGTCTGCACGGTGCCGAGCAGGCGCGGATCGAGAACCTCGAAGCCTGGCTGGTGACCGCCACCACGCGCACGGCGATCGACCGCCTGCGCGCGCTGAAAGCGCGCCGCGAACATTATGTCGGCATGTGGCTGCCCGAGCCGGTGCTGACCGAAGGCCCCGACACGCCCGAACAGCTCGAAGAACGCTCCAGCGAGGTGTCGGTCGCCCTGCTCACCCTGCTCGAACGGCTGTCGCCCGAGGCACGCGCGGCCTTCCTGCTGCGCGAAGTCTTCGATGTCGACTACCCCGAGATCGCCGCGATCATCGACAAGAGCGAGCCCGGCGTGCGCCAGATCGTGCATCGCGCGAAAGCGCAGCTGCACGATGGCCGCCCGCGCTACGCCGTATCCGCCGAATCGCACCTGCGCATCGTGCACCGCTTCGCGCAGGCGATGGCGAACGGAGAGTTCAAGCTGCTGATCGCCCTGCTTGCCGACGATGCCGAGCTGATCGGCGATGGCGGCGGCAAGACCACCTCCCTGCCCAAGCCGATGCCGGGCGGCAGGCGCATCGCCCAGCTGCTCTATGCGGGCAGGCTGCGCTTCAAGAGCGATCTGCGCATCGAGGCGGTGCAGATCAACGGCAAACTGGCGATCCTGCGCCTGATCGGCGGCAGGCTGGAGTCGGTAATGGCGATCGAGACGGATGGCGAACGCGTGACGGATGTGCTCGTGCAGCGCAATCCGGAGAAGCTGGCGGGGGTGGCGCAGAGGCTTGGCGTCGAGCTGCTGACCCCGCTCTGACGCGCCCCCGCCAACCGCAGATCAATGCACCGGCATCAACACCGGCGCCCCTTGATCCTTCAACAACACCACCACGAACTTCGCCGGTTCCGTCTGGCTCGCATTGCGCCCGGTGGTGTGCACGTCATTCGGGCCTTCGTAAAAGCTGTCGCCCGCCTTCAGCGTCACCGGCTTGCCGCCGTTCACCGCCATCACGATGGAACCCTGCAGCACGTAGACGAAGGCGTGCGCATGGTGGCGATGCACGGGATCGACCGAGCCGGGCGGATAGTCGACGGTGATCATGGTCGCCTCCTTGCCGGGGTAGTCGCTCAAGGCCTTGGTCATCAGCGTGGCCACGCTGGCGTGGGGCGCGGCGTCCTGCGCCTGGGCGGCGCCGGCGATGACCAGCAGCAGGGCTGCGAGCATTCTCGAAACAGTCATGGGCTTCTCCTGGATGGTCGATGAAAGATCAGGCCAGCCCGGCCTTGTCCAGGCACAGCGCCTTGTCGAAACCGCCCGGCTGCGGCCGGAACGCCACGTTGATGCGGTTCCACGCATTGATCGCCATCACCAGGTAGGTCAGGTCGGTGAGTTCCTGCTCGGACAGCTGCGTGCGCACGCGCTCGTAGATCTCGTCCGGCACGCCGTCGCGCGGCAGCAGGGTCAACACCTCGGTCCAGGCCAGCGCGGCGCGCTCGCGCGGCGAGAACAGCGTGGACTCGCGCCACGCGGCAACGTGATACAGGCGCAGTGCGCGCTCGCCGTGCACGGTCGCCTCTTTCACGTGCATGTCCAGGCAGAAGGTGCAGCCGTTGATCTGCGAGGCGCGCACGTTCACCAGATCATGGATCGACGCCTCGATCGAACCATGCTTGAGCGCATGGCTGAACTCGGAAAACTTCTTGAACAGTTCGGGCGCCTGCTGCGCGTAATTGATGCGCTGACTCATGACTTGTCCTCGTGTGGGTTGGAATGCCTGGCTTTGCCATCGGAAGACTGGAACAGGCGCCCGGCGCCGGGTAGGCACGCGCGGCGGCTCACGGTGTTGCCGAGCCGGCACCAATGCGCCTCACCAATCGGCGCCCCAGTACTCGGACTGGCCGAGCCAGGCGCTGAAGTCCATCGCGCAGACATGCGCCGCCGCACCGGGCAGCAGCGAATCCCTGCCCAGACGCGCGCCGAAGTAAGGCGCCTGCGCATCGGCGATCACCTCGTACGGCGCTTCGATCTGGGTGAGAAAGCGCTGGATCAGCTCCGGCATGCGCTCACGTTCGGGGCCCGCCATTTCGATCACCGCATTCAATGGCGAACGCACCGCCAGCTCGGCCAGGCAGGCCGCGACATCGGCCGAGGCCACCGGCTGGATGTAGGCCGGCGCCAGCCGCAGCGCCTGGTCGTAGACGCTGAGCTCGACGATATCCAGCAGGAATTCGTAGAACTGCGTGGCATGCACCAGCGTGAACGGCAACCCGCAGGCGCGGATGCGCTCTTCCTGGAATGCCTTGCCGCGAAAATACGGACTGTCGCCCAGACGCCCGGTGCCGACCACGGAAAGCGCGAGGTGGTGCCGTACGCCCGCCGCGCCCTCCGCCTCCAGCAGGTTGACGATGGCGGTCCTGAAGAAATCGCAGGGCGCCTCGCCCTCGAGCACCGGCGAGTTGCTGACGTCAACCACCACCTCGGCGCCGGCCAGCGCCTGCGCCAGTCCTTTGCCGGTGACGATGTCGACACCGGTGGCGCGCGAGGCCGCCGTCACCTCGTGCCCTCCCCCGCGCAGCCGGCGCACGACGTTGCGGCCGACCAGTCCGTTACCACCCACCACAACGATCTTCATGCGCTACCTCAGCGGCGATGCCGGCGTCCGATGGCGATCTGCTTCGATGCTAGGCAGGCGCCACCGAGCCTGATAGGCATCGCCAGGGACATAAGGCGTTGTCGCAGGCGCACCAATGCACCGCCGATGTCACAACCGCTGCGCCTCATACGACTAGAGGGCATGGAACGGCCGGCAGCTGCGCCGGCGACCGCCCGGACTCCATCCAAGAGGCCACCCGCGCATGAGCTTCACCCTCTCCGACAAACCCCAGCATGAGGCCGACGCGCTCGCCTCCAGCTTCACCGCCAGCTATGCCGGGGTGGTCGCCTTTATCGCGGTGGCCGCCGAAGGCAGCTTCGCGCGCGCCGCCGACCGTCTGGGCATCGGCCGCTCCGCGGTCAGCCGCAGCGTGCAGAAGCTCGAAGCCCAGCTGGATGCACGCCTGTTCCAGCGCACCACGCGCAGCACCTCGCTGACCCGCGAGGGCGAACTGTTCTTCCGCAATTGCCATCCCGGCGTGCAGCGCATCGTGCAGGCGCTGGAGGAGATGCGCGAACTGCGCGAGGGGCCGCCGAAGGGACAGTTGCGCATTGGCGCGACGGTGGGCTTCGGGCGTCGCGTGGTGGCACCGCTGCTGGCCGGCTTTCGCGCACGCTATCCGGAACTGGTCATCGATCTGCTGCTGGACGATCGCGTCACCGACTTCACTTCCGACCGCGTCGACGTGGCCTTCCGCGACGGTCCCTTGGAAGACAGCCAGCTCATCGCCAGGCGGCTGGTGCCGATGCAGCTGCTGGTCTGCGCCACTCCGGCCTACGCCCAGGCGCATGGCCTGCCGCGCGAGCTCGACGAGCTGGGTGCGCATGCCTGTATCAACTACCGCACCGTCGCCGGCCGCATCGCGGACTGGGAGTTCAAGCTCGACGGCCAGAAACGCAAGCTGATGCCGGCGTCCCGTTGCACCTTCAACGATATCGACCTGGTGCTGGAGAGCGTGCTGCGCGGCGAGGGCATCGCGCAGCTGCCCGGGTATCTGGTCAGCGAAGCTCTGCGCGAAGGCCGCCTGGTGGATTGTCTGGCGCCGTACGCGCCGGACGACCGCGGGCATTACCTGTGCTACCTCAGCCGCC
>Ga0105240_10011524_pt1 | contig 12306 bp, 14 predicted proteins | sample KBSC54metaG_FD_80426 | JGI IMG/M metagenome (GOLD analysis project Ga0105240, IMG submission 80426) | Corn rhizosphere microbial communities from Kellogg Biological Station, Michigan, USA - KBS C5-4 metaG | ecosystem: Host-associated > Plants > Roots > Rhizosphere > Soil | place: Michigan, USA...
AATTGTCAATCTAGTTTTGGTATCACCGGAATTTCGATAAGACTTGTTATAGATCACTTTGTGACATGAAAACCTTTATTACATTCAGATTTTCGTTTGTTTTTATCTACTCAGTATCATTTTATCGTCATCTTTTAATCTAATTTTGTGCTAATTACTTTAGAAAATGTCATCTGATGTGATAACTCCATTTCTTGATGAAAAATATCTTAATCTTGAAACATATAAAAAAAATGGTCAAGCAGTAAGAACACCTGTCTGGTTTGTTATCGATAATGAAGTCATCTATGTTACAACACCGTCTACCACCGGCAAAGTCAAGCGTCTTGCTCATAGTAAGAATATTCGTATTGTACCTTCGAACATGAAAGGCACGCCCAAGGGAAATTGGATTGATGCAACAGCATATTTTGCAAATGCATCTGAATCGTCTCAGGCAATAAAACTTCGCAAGAAAAAATATGGCCTTATGGCAAAACTGATCGGTTTGTCTGTATACCGAAAAGGCAAACCAGTTGTAATTGGTATCATGATTAGAAACTGATCACTGATCTGCAATAATGTTGGGATTTTGATTCTGACTAGAGACGACTGACTCAATATGGCAATAAACCTCTCACAACAGCTAATTTGAGAAGTAACAAAAGGGCTGACTCTGTGCTTGTATCCTTTGATACAACTTGTTTTAATGTAGGACTTGGATTGGTAGGTGTATTATTTTGTGGAGTTCCCATCGTTAGTGTAGCTGTGTGATACTTTACAACTACGCTGTATGATTTATCGTTATATTTTGCAGTGATAGACGTATCTCTTTTGGCATTATCTAGTATCTTGATATCTGCAATGCCACCACTGTCATAATCTGATAAAATCCCTACATTTGGTTGGATTTCTGATAATGTTATGGGAAGTGATATGCCACTAATCGATAAGGTTCTAAGTAATCCATTCGTGCCTGGAATTAGTTTTTGTATCCCATTACTTTGTGACTCACCTACTCTGACACCTTGTGGACGTGGATCTAAAGTTAATTTGCCGTTATGATTGAACATAAAGGTAGTAAGATTTCCAAGCACATTTTGCATTGCAGGAGTTCCATCTGCATCGAGGTTTCCATTTCTGTCAAAGACCTGATAGTATAACGTATTATTTTTCATGGATGTCCCCCATGTCCATGAATCTACATCAGTTGGGTCTATGTTGAGTTGGGGATCGATCAAATCTGCTTGAACTTGGGCACCTTGTGGATAATCTGGCCTGATTGTTACAGGCCTAATGATGTTTTCTGGAATTCTATCAAAAACTAGATTAACTGATTGATCTCCTCCTGCTTTTTGGTATTGTACTATAACTGTTTCTGGAAATCCTGAAAAATCAAATAACTGGATTATGGGCCATGCATTAGAAAATGCTAAATTATTACTGGCAATTTGACCTAAACTGCCTCCAGGTGCTTGACTGTTCAAAGTTTGGTTTTGTCTCACTACGTGATTTAGGAGTGTACCTCCTGAAAGATTTGTTACGCCTCCCATGTTTGTTGGCAAACAGGTTCCAAATGGTTGTGTCCCATTTGATGCACCACTAAAATGTCTTGCAACTGCAATTCCTTTTGTATCTGCAAAATCCACACCCGTTGCTGATGCCGAACTAGATGAACAAAATTGTCCAAAATCCAAACCCTTGCCAGAATTACTCAACTGTGTTGCATCTGCAGCTTGTGCTTGACGCATGTCTGCAAAAAATGCATGCCAGCTCCCATCTGTAGTCTGTGCCATTCTGAGTCTCTTACCGTTTATTGTTACTACTGGTTCTCCATATGCTTGGTCTAATCTGTTTATGTCAGGATCTACTATTATGACTTCAATTACCTGTGGTCCTGCAAAATAGTTTTTGAATAATGGATTTTCAGCAGATACATACAGATTTGGATTGAGCGATGTATGTTTCATTGGTTCTATTCTTGGAATTAGAGGTTCCATCCCATTTGCTGATTGTATATGTCCCGGTAGTATTGAGAAACTGGAAATGAAAAATATGATTACAAAAGATATCTGCATTTTTTTTAATATTTCCATGCTTACAATTTCTCCTCTTTCGAAACCCTCGAAATAGCATTTTAGTCTTTGTGAAATTATATTCTAGTAGATACTTTTACAAATTTAATAGACAACCGTTTATTTTTGCAAGTTCATCTTGTCATATCCATGTTTATTTTCTTATGTGATGTATTTTTTATAATATTACAAAATTTCATAAAAATAGAAGATAATGATATATTATTTTTCATTTTTGACCTTAATTATCTAAAAAGTTATAATATAGTGTTATTATTATCCATATATGGAGAATTGTTCTAGATATTTTACTATAAAATGTGAACCAAATACGAGGGTTGAAACTTGGCACTAGTCTTCAGACCTACGGATTCTGGATTGATGGTGAAGAAGGTTATCATGTCGATTTCGACACTATTTGCCATTGCAAAATCTAGGACTTTAGTCTATGCATTTGCACTGGCTGCCATTGGAACATTTCTAATTTCATCTGGTATCCGGGTTCCTGATTTTCTAGTATTGGCACGATTAATTCCGTCTGTATATTTTTTGGCCCTTGCAACATATCTTTACAATGATCTGACTGATTATGATGTTGATAAAGTAAATAGTCGAGATAATAATTACAGTTCCAAGAGAACTAACTATCGACAAATCTTGTATTCCACAATTGCCTTTTTTGTAATATCTATATCTCTTGCATTCTCGATCAATATGTTTACAGGCATTGCGGCTCTTGCATTTTTGGGTCTGGCAATTGTATACTCACATCCAAAAATCCATCTAAAAGACATGTTTGTAATAAAAACCGTAGTTACTGCAGCTGGGGGATTTATTGCTGCACTCATGGGTTCCCTTGCAGTTCAGAATATTTCTTATGTTGGGATATCTGCATCATTGATGTTCTTTTTGATGTATTTTATTAATGGGCCACTGGGTGATATGGGTGACATAAGTGGGGATAGAAAAGGTGGAAGACGAACAATACCTATCGTGCTTGGTATACAGAAAACCTTTGGATTTATTTTTGCATCTGTATCTGCAATGGCTTTGATACTTGTTGTAAATTATTACTTTTTTGGATTAAATATTCTTGGACTGTCTTTAGGATTAGCAATTTGTGGATATGTTGCCTTTAGGATAACAAAATTGCTTGTACATTATGAAAATAAAAAAATGATGAGTAAAACCAGAACAGCCGTGAGAATTAGTGTATTTGCTGTTCAATTATCTATGCTTGTTGGCATAATTGCTAATATTATCTGATTGTAGTAATTTAGACTGTTTTTGTGACTACTTTTGGAGGATTTACAGATGCTGTCTGCCATAAACTATCAAATGTTGTAGTCATAGTTGCTGACAATGACTGATCCTCTGTAAATATTGCCATTTTGAATTTTTTTGATTCTGTAATATCTACAGTTTCTAACCCAACATGCTTATTGTCTACAACCAGAATGCAGAAAGGAACTTTTGTATATCTTCTGTCTATCTTCGAAGGATAGAATGGGTTTGAAACAACTTTTTCGCGTTCATTTTTATTTTTATCTGATCTCATTCCTGATTCTTTTGCAAAATATTCTCCCACCATTCCAGTATCTGCCAAAACCCTCACATTGATTCCAGCACTTGCCTTTTTCAAAATAGAATTGATAATGAGTTCATTTTGAAATCTTGTAACAAGAAGTATTTCGTTTTGTGCAAATTCTATCATCTCTAAAATTTTTCTAACCATGTCTTCATATGATGATGTCACTGTGAAAGATTTTTTGGATGATTCTAAATCAGAACTAACCTGTGGTTCAACTTTTGACATGAACTCCATGATATCTTTGTCATTGAATTTTGGATCTGCTTTTAGCACATCAACCATCTGCAAGTATTTTGAATTCTTGATGTTGTTTGTTAATCCTATGATGTGTTTTTGATAAACAACTCTTCCAAATGCTGTCTGGATGTATGACTCATTATTTTTGGTAATCAAACCCAAATCTACCAATTGTTTTAGTCTGGTATAGTACTGCTTCTTTGTCAAGCCTATTTTTGTTGGTGTATCAAGTTCTGATTTGATTCCTTCATTTGCCATGAGGAATATTGTCAATGCATCATTTTTTGATAAAACTGACAATACTTCAGTTAATTGTGATAAAATTTTCGAATTATCATTTGAGGCCAAAAATGAATCTGTTGATTCTATCTGGTTTTCTGTGATTGTCTTCATGGATTTCTAAGTATACGTCAACAGGAGTTATTTATATCGATTTTGGTGAATTTCATTCCTATTTTCCCAATAAATGCAGGTAGATCACTACTGATATGTTACTGCTTGTGATGGTTTGGATCTAATTCTCTGTAAATAGTGATTATCCTATGGAAGATTCCTTAAATAGGGAATGTCCTGTACAAAATAAGTGGAAAGTAATCGTAAACTAAAGACTGTCCTTGTAGTCGATGACAACTCAGATGTTCGCTCTCTTCTTGTTGAACTCTTGGAGTTGAAAAATTTCCAAGTTGTTGGAACAGGTCGCAATGGTAGTGATGCTGTTACGCTGTATGGAAAACTGAAACCAGATATTACACTTTTGGACGTTGTCATGCCTGACACCGATGGGCTGTATGCACTAGATCACATAAGAGAAATAAATTCTGATGCCGCCGTGATAATGATTACAACGGATCTATCCCAGGATACTGCAAAGAGGCTGGAAGATCTTAGAGCTACTGCTGTAGTCTACAAACCATTTGACATTAATGATCTAGTAAAAATCATACACGATATTGAATCCGCAACTCATACGGATCAAATTAAATTTTTTAACTGATTACTTGATCTGCATGCAGATTTAGTATTGGAAAATTCTCTGAAATACTAGTTAATCTTGATTTTACACGTTGTCCATATGCCTAATCAGATTTTTCAATTTCAGCACATAGTCTTTTGTACTCTTTGATGGTTTCATTGAACTGGAAAAACACCTTGTTGATGCTTGTCTGAGCCATCTCAAACCTCATTGTTTTTTCTATCAGGTATGACGGATCCTTTGGGTCAAGACCTGTGTCTTCCCAAATTTTTTCCACCTCACTTATCTGCTTTTCTAGATTGATTTCATTATGGGCTATTTTTTCCTTGATTTTCTTGATTAGGACATCATCTGTCATCTGTTGATGGATAAATGGTACTCAGTTAAAACTCGTTATTTTTTATAATCGTGTATCATTCATCTTGTGAATTGTGAAATATTTGACTCAGTCTGGTAAACTTAGTGCATATTTTCTTTAAATAGAAATTTGGTAAATTGATGAAATGCCGTACGAAGAAGTCTATTTTCAAAGACTAAAAGAAGAAAACCCCGAAGAATACCAAAAAGTTACCATAAGCAAAGTCAATACAGTGTAGCGGTTTGACCGATTCTGTTTGGTATGTTTTTGGAAATACTAGTATGTCTCTTCCGGATTTTTAAATAATAAAACAAGTTTGATGATTTTTAGATTCTTATTGCATTGAATCTGAGATGGATTTCATTACTGTGATGCCTTGATCATTTGTCACTGTTATCGTTTTTGTACCTGCTGGTGGAGAAAATATTTGTTTTTCGCCTGGATTCAAAATAGGTAATGCTGGTTCAGAACTAATTCCATAATCTACTTTGACATTTGTCAATGGATCTGAACCGGTATTCTGTACATAAACTCGAACAACATTTCCTACACCCATGACCATCTCGGTTCTTGGATCTACAGTCAATGCATATTGTTGTGTTGCAGGGTGGAATGCAAAAAGAACAATGACTGCTACAGCCACTGCAGCTCCTCCACCTATTGCACCATAAACTATTGGCTTTACCATGGTATGAACAAACTAGAGCCAAGTTTGAGGTAATTTAAGGGTGATGCTATGTCTTTTGTTTTTTATTCTTTTTCTGTTTCTTTCTGTTTTTAAAATGCCACAAGAAAATGAAAAATCCTATTGCACTTGAAACAATTGTGCCAACACCAACCACCGGAGCAATAAAAAATGTACCAAGCCAAATTCCGTTTGCATCACCAATCTCCATCATACCTCTATGTCTTGCAAATATGTTTACTGAATCTTGAATCGAGTGCGACTGGTTTGAATCATCAAAATATGTTCCATTTACATGAATCACGGCATGAGTTGGAATATCAAGATCTTTTTGTGTGCTGACCAAAAATTCAAAATCTGAACTTTTTCCAGAATCAAGACTTGACAGTAAAAATGATTTTTTGCCTTCTAGACTAATGTCATCTGAATATGCTGTAATCTGTACGTTTTGGGCCATAGTGCCCTGATTTTTTATTGTACCTTTTATCGAAAAAGGTTCTCCTGAGAATACATTGCTTGGAGCCTGTATGTCAATGCTCAAAATTGGACTAGATTGTGTATTGAGATTAAATGCATGAGTAAATGTATTCTTTATAGGATTTGCATCAAATAGTCCCTTGATGTAATAAGTGACTTGGGCATTTGCAACAAACACTCCGTTTGGTGTATCACTTTTTGTTTCTAGTTTGAAGTCATTTCCAAATGTAGAATCTTTTGCAAGCTTTGTTAAACTAAAAGTATTATTTGTAGAGTACAGTTCAGGCGAGGATATTGAAAGAGTGATGTTTGATATCTGGTCTGCAGTGGCCTTGATAATGGATGACAAGACAAACTTGTCTCCATGCTTTACTACATCTGGATATTCTAAAGTGACCTGAAGATTTGGATCTAGCATGTTTGACTGTAATGCATATGCAGGAATGCACAAGCTCAAAACTAGTAATGAAAAAACTATAATGGAAATATTTCTAAACGCTGACACGATTAATCCACCATGGATGCGATATTTGCACTTTTATTGATATGTTTTTGATTCTTTCTTACGTTTAGGTTGATTTGTTATCGTAAGAGCATGGATTTGAAATGATCCAAGGTGGGTCTGATAAAAAGAAGATGTTCTAGTGAGTTGACCTTGTTTATCATCTGTTTGCATCTTTGATAGTTTATCTATTCGGTTTTGGTACCATGATTTATGAAAGCCAAGTTCAAGACTACGTGTTCAGAATGTAACGCACAGATCAAGTCAGGCGAGGAGATTGCAAAAAATCCTGCCGGCAAATGGGTCCACAAGTACTGTGCACCAAGCTCTGAAGAATTACCCTGAGTTTTTGTTCAGTTTTTTAGAAATGTACTCTGCTATTTTTGCAGTATTTTCCTCTATAGACTGCGTGGTATCTACTGTAATATGGTCTGCCTTTACAGGCTCACGCATATCTTTCATCTTTTGATATACTTGTATTGTTGCATCCGAATAGTCATCTTTGCGAGACTCTAGTCTTGAAATGGCAATCTCCTCTGGACATAAACACTCTATTATCTGAAATTGACTATCCTCCAAACCCAGTTTCTTTTTCACCTCGATTCTAGACTCTTCTCTGTTAAAAGTAGCATCTAGAATGCAGTTTTCACCGATGTCATTGAGATATTTTGCAGTGACAATCATTACATCATAAACCATCTTTAGCTCTGTTGTGGAATATGTTGGAATAGGAAACAACTCTTTTCGAATTTTATCTGAAGATAGAATACTAGCATTTATCATTGGTGCGAGATTTTTTGCAAGCGTAGTTTTTCCAACTCCTGGAAGACCACATATGATTATTATCAATTGTATGTTACCACGTATATGGTTCGCTTGTAGATATTTATCCTGATGTTTTGAAAAAATATAAAAGAAAAAATGATGTTAACCCAAAGCTCTTGAATGTTTCTGGGTATGTGGTCTCTCTCCTGAAAACTTTCTTCGCATGTGCCCTGATGGTCTTGAATATAATAATTCTAAAAACCATGCTTCGTGTTCTATCTCTTCTCTTAGGATGTCCTTTGCAACATCATATGTTGCAGGATCTTTTCCATGTGTCATATTACACACCTTGTTCCAGTTAACTATGGCACCTTGCTCTGCCTTGAGACATTTTTCTAAAATTGCCTTTGTATCTATTGGGTTCGTTGGAAGCTGCAAAAATTCACAACCTGACATTTTGATAAAATCTTGAGCATTGAGTGGTAACTTTCCGCCAAGCTCATAGATTCTTGACAAACAAGATTCAAAATGACTTAGGTCTTCTAATCTTGCATCCTCGATTATTCCCTTTAATGTCTCTCCTTCCATTCCGACACAGTGCGCTCTTAGATTTGTGAAGTAATAGTATGCCGTAAACTCTACTGATGCGTTGTAAACTAGGGCCTTTATGAGCTCCTTTACATTAACACCATTTTGTTCTAGGACTTTTACTCCTACTACATTAGGTTCTTTAACCATGACTTGAGTCAAAGTCTGATTCAGATATAAGCAAATCGATATTATTGTCATCAAGGCTTATATCGTTAGTATACTAATGATTAGTAATCTAGGCATGATTAGATATGACTTTGAGAACAGCATGGGTTTTGTAGTAAACATGACTGCCAAGGCATTTCAGAAATCATTTGACATTGAGCTTCGAAAAAATGCAGGTGTTTCACTTAGTCAATGGCGTGTAGTTGGGGCGCTTGTGATACAGCCAGGTCTTACACAAAAAGAAATTGCTGACAAGGTGGGAATCGAAGGTGCAACACTTGTTCCAATAATTGACAAGATGGAAAAAGAAGGATTACTAAAAAGAAAACCTGATTCTAGCGATAGACGAGTAAACCGAATTTATCTTACACAAAAAGCTGATTCTTTATGGGAGTCTATGGTAGAGTGTGCTCTTAAGATAAGAAAGTCTTCTACCAAAAATATTTCTGAAAATGATATCCAGACAACTCTTGAAACGCTTCGCAAAATATCTCAGAACTTGACATCATTTTCTGAGATTGACAAAGCGGTTGTCTCTGTAAAAAAAATAAACAGGATGGTCTGAGATGAAAGTTTCAAATCCTAGTGAACGAGAATTACATGAAAAAATCTCTCCTGCTGCATGGAAGACACTTGCAATTCTTAGCTTAATTGCCACAATGGTCATGTATGCTGAGACCATGCTGATTCCTGCAATCCCTGATCTGATAAAAGACTTTCACATATCATATGGCATGTCATCATGGATCCTAACTGCATATCTCATTGCAGGTGCAATAATGACTCCGATTGCTGGCAAGCTCTCAGACATCTATGGTCGAAAGAAAATGCTTCTTGTAGTGATGGCCATCTATGCCGTTGGTGTATCTCTTGGTGGATTTGTCACAGATATTTACCAGATGCTTGCAATTCGTATAATTCAGGGCATTGGCATGTCCATGTTTCCTATTGCTTTTGGTATAATCCGTGAGATGTTTCCTAGGAGTAAGCTTGCGATAGGACAGGGTATAATATCTTCCATGTTTGCAACAGGTGCTGTCATTGGCCTTGTTGCAGGGGGACATTTGATACAAAACTATGGCTGGAATGCAACATTTTTCTCAATAATCCCTATTGTAATTGTATTACTTGTGGTGATTTCACGCTTTGTGCACATTGATGAACCACACCTGAAAGAACAAAACAAGGGTGGCGTAAAAAACAAGATAGACATTCAGGGTGCAATAACTCTGACAGTTTCTATTGCTGCATTTTTGATGGCGCTGACAATGGAGGAAACTGGAGACAGTACTAATTCTTTTTCTGTAATGGGTCTTGTAGTGATTGGAATTGTGTATCTGGTACTTTTTGCAATTATAGAAAAAAGATCAAGCTCTCCACTTGTCAGCATGAAAGTTCTTGCAAACAGAACAATTCTGTCATGTAATGTATTGATAATGATTGTTGGGCTGTCAATGTTTATGGTATTTCAAACAATACCTGTACTTGTTCGAAGTCCATCTCCATTAGGATTTGGTGAAGATCCTCTGATGACTAGTAATGTACAACTTCCATTTGCACTGGTCTTGTTAATATTTGGACCAACATCTGGTTTTATCATATCAAAACTTGGTTCTACAAAACCCATAATTGCTGGCAGCATAATCAGTGCAATTGGGTTTACCAGTCTCTTTCTGAATCATTCTACAGAACTTTTAGTATCTATCAACCTTGCAATACTTTCAACTGGATTGTCACTGACAAACGTTGGTGCAATGAATGTAATCTTGCTTTCCACTCCAAAACAAGATATCGGTGTATCACTTGGAATGAGCACATTGATAAGAATAGTTGGTGCATCTATTGGGCCTGCAATGGCTGCAATGTACATGCAGACTCACAAGACAACACTTGCCGGACTTGCAGGATCTTTTCCTAATGCGGATTCGTATAATCTGATATTTCTTACAGCCACGCTGGTGTCATTTGTCTCAATAGGACTCTCAATTATCTTAAAACGCCAACTGGGAAAATCTCCAATAGTACACTAGTACTATTTTAGTAGTGAAATACTGTATCCCCGATGGTCTTTTTCCAGTCTGCCCGTACACCTGGTTTACCCTTGAGTTTTTCTACATAGTTAAAGGCAGACAGTCCTGCAGTTGCACCGCCGGAACAAGCTGCTACTATCTGTTTGTATGGTATGCTTGATGCATCTCCTGCTGCAAATATTGCAGGATGTGAAGTCTTGCCATCTGGAGTGATTTCAATCTCACTTTTGCTGTTGATCTTTACCAGATGTTTTATGAAATCAAGATTGATCTTAGAACCCATCTCTATGAAGAGTCCGTCCACGTTTACAACTTTTTCTTGTCCAGAATTGTCTACTAGTGTAATTGACTGGAGATTGTTTGTACCAGAGAGAGACTTTACAGAAGACTGGGGAATAAGCTCAATGTTTTTTTTCTTTTCGATTGTTGCAATCATCTCCTTGTCTCCGCCTAATGCGCCTCCCTTGTAGATTAGATAAATTTTAGATGCCATCCTTGAAAGTAATATGCCAGATTCTAAAAGATATGAGCCAACTCCAATTACTGCAGTTGTTCTTCCTTGGTAAAATGGTGCATCACACTTTGTACAATAGTGTACTCCCTTGTTCACAAAACTGGATTCATTTTCTACTCCTAGATTATTTGGAACTTTACCTGGTGCAACAACTAGGGCTTTGGTCTTGTACTCTGAACGTATTGTCTTGACATTCAATCCAGATTCTGTCTCTTCAACTTTTTCTACTGTATCGTATGCCATTTCTCCCCCGAACATTAGAAATTGGTTTTCAAGTGTCTTTGCAAGAATTGGTCCACTTGACATTATTGTTCCTGGATAATTCTCAAGTTTTGGGATTAGATTTAGTTGCCCGCCTAGGTCTTTTGAAATCAGCAGGCATGAGACTCGTTGTCTTGCCACAAATATTCCTGCAGAAAGTCCTGCAGGTCCACCTCCAATTATGACTACCTCGTGCTCTTGGGTCATTCTAGTTTACAGCAATAAGTGATGTGATGTTGTTTATTCCGTCAATTTTGTGTAAATCTACATCAATTGCTATCTTGATATCTTGCATATTGTTTGATTCTAGAACTACCAAAACATCGTATATTCCATAAATTGTCTTTACTGCTTTAACTATTGGGATTTTTTTTGCAGTCTCGATTATGTTTTGTTGTTGCTTGTAATCGACATTTAATAATACAAATGCTTCATTCACAGGCTTGTATGATTTTCATATGATAAAAGGATTGTCTAATGGTATGATCACATTGTAATATTTTTTGTATTGATTATTTTCTTTAGAGATTCAAGTTCTTTTTTGGTGTTTTCATGTTCTTCCTTTGTTCTTGCCAATGCAACTTTTATTATCTCAAGTTCCTTTTTGGCATCTTCATACTTTGCATTTATTGAAGCAGCAACTGCTCCTGCTGCCTCTACAATTTTCTTGGCTTCATTACTTCTTCCAACTGTTGCAAGCTCTGATTCGATGAACTCTAACTCTTTTTTGGACAAGGAAATTTCTCGTTTCTTTATTTCATGTTGTGCCTTTAACGATTCAATCTCTCGCTCTTCATTCTCTCTTGAAGATGATATCTTTTCTAGTTCATCTCTTGCCACGTTTATACTGGATTTTATAGATTCAAGCTCTGTTATTGCAGAATCTTTTTCATAATTTATTCTGGATAGTTCTTCTTTTATGTCATTTATCTGTCGTCTTGTCTGCTCTACTTCGGTCTTAGAATATTGTGACTTGACAAGATCTAGTTCTTCTTTTGCAGATTTTATCTGATTTGAAATCAAATCTCGCTCTGTTTTGATTGACTTGATCTCCTCTCTTGCAGACTCGACTTCCTCGCGTGTAATCTTTGCCTCTGATGATA
>Ga0105240_10011526_pt1 | contig 12304 bp, 12 predicted proteins | sample KBSC54metaG_FD_80426 | JGI IMG/M metagenome (GOLD analysis project Ga0105240, IMG submission 80426) | Corn rhizosphere microbial communities from Kellogg Biological Station, Michigan, USA - KBS C5-4 metaG | ecosystem: Host-associated > Plants > Roots > Rhizosphere > Soil | place: Michigan, USA...
AGACACCCGCAAGACGGTTGTCACCGGCGTTGAAATGTTCAAGAAGCTGCTCGATGAAGGTCGCGCGGGCGATAACGTCGGTCTGCTGCTTCGCGGAATCAACAAGGAAGATGTGGAACGCGGCCAGGTTGTTGCCAAGCCGAATTCCATTAAGCCCCACAAGAAGTTCCGCGGCGAAGTTTACGTGCTGAGCAAAGAAGAAGGCGGACGTCACACACCGTTCTTCAAGGGTTACCGGCCGCAGTTCTACTTCCGCACCACAGACGTAACGGGTGTGGCGGAGATGCCGGAAGGAACCGAAATGGTGATGCCGGGCGACAACGTGCAGTTGGTTGTTGAACTCATTACCCCGGTCGCCATGGATAAGGGTCTGCGCTTCGCCATTCGCGAAGGCGGTCGTACCGTGGGCGCCGGAACTGTCAGCGAGATTTTGGATTAGTGGCGAAGCGGCGGCAGCCGCACCGGGTCGCGAATCGATCGGGTGAGGCTGTCGCCTTCGCATGTTTGAACGAAGTTAATTTGAGCGCACCGCGGGTGCGCGGGAGTAAAGGAAATGCCAAGAGAAATCATTACGTTCCAGTGTACGGAATGTAAAAACCGGAATTACACCAGCACTAAGAACAAGAAGACGACCACGACTCGTCTCGAGATGAAAAAGTTCTGTCCGTACTGCCGTCTGCACAGGCCGCACCGCGAAACAAAGTAATAGGGTAAACTGGTTTACGTACGAACCTGCGCAGGGCAAGTCCAATACAGGGGCATAGGCTAACGGTAAACCAGCGGTCTCCAAAACCGCCTTTGGGGGTTCGAAACCCTCTGCCCCTGCCAGAAAATCCGATTTTCGAAACAGAAGTTTAGAAGAAGTTTAAGAGAAGAGAAGCGAAGCCATGGCCGCCGAACTGGAATCAACGAAGCCGAACTGGATTGCGAACACCCGCGAATACCTCACCGATATTCGGTCTGAGATGAAACGCGTAACGTGGCCCAACCGGCAGCAGGTGGAGTCAACCACCGTGGTTGTCATCGTCAGCGTTTTCATCTTCGCGGCCTACTTCAAGATAGTGGACTTCCTGATCGGCGCGACTGTCACACGCGCCTACGATCATTTGGTCAAATAGCGTTTAACTGGTCAAACAAAGAGCCCATGTCGGAAATCGATCCCATCAACGAAGGCGAGTTTCCCGAACCGCATTCCGAAGAAGTAAATCAGGAAGAAGCCGCCGAATCTGATTTGGAAGCCGCGCCCGCGGGTGAAGAAGAATCTGTTCCGGCGGAAACCAAGCAGTGGTACATCATTCACACCTATTCCGGCTTTGAACGTAAAGTAGCCGAATCCCTCCGCACCCGCGCGGATGCCTTCGGATTCGGCGATCAGATCGGTCAGATTCTTATTCCGGAAGAAGAAGTGGTGGAACTCCGGAACGGCAAGAAAGTGACCAGCAAGCGTTTGCTCTACCCCGGTTACGTGGTAGTGCAGATGGACATGAATGACGAGCTGTGGCACCGCGTGAAAGACACACCGCGCGTCACGGGCTTTGTGGGCGGCGGTCAAACGCCGGTTCCGCTCAGTGCGGACGAAATCAACAAGATGCTTTATCGTCAGACGACAGCAGCGGAACGGCCTCGCCCGAAGATGACGTTCGAAAAGAACGAATCGGTTCGCATCGTCGATGGACCCTTCTCCAACTTCCAGGGCAAGGTGGACGAGATCAATTTGGAACGTAACACCCTGCGCGTGCTGGTTACCATTTTCGGGCGCGCAACTCCGGTGGAACTGGACTTCCTGCAGGTCGAGAAGACCGCATAGATTATTAGAAAGGTATTTAGTTTGGTTTTCGTATGGCGAAGAAAGTAACAGGTTCAGTAAAACTGCAGATTCCTGCAGGCAAGGCCACTCCCGCGCCCCCGGTCGGCACCGCTCTCGGTCCGCAGGGCGTCAACATCATGGAGTTCTGCAAGGCGTTCAACGCCAAGACCTCCGGCAAAGATCAGGAAGGCCTGATTATCCCCGTGGTGATCACCATCTTCTCGGACCGTTCCTTCACCTTCATCACGAAGACGCCTCCGGTTCCCGTGCTCATCAAGCGCGCTGTCGGTATCGCAAAGGGTTCCGCCGAACCTCACAAGGCGAAGGTCGGCAAGATCACCGCCGCACAGGTGGAAGAGATCGCCAAGATCAAAATGCCCGATCTGAACTGCTTCGATGTGGATGCGGCTATCCGGTCTGTAAAAGGCACTGCCCGCTCCATGGGCGTCGACGTTATTTAATCCTTTAGCTAAACCCCTCGTGCTCCAAAGGCCGGCCATGCGAATGCATTCCGGCCTTTTTCTTTGCCCGATTTTGTCACTTGATCCCGCTAACCGGAATGAAGGAGCCGCGGGCGTTTTTCCCCGAAACATTTACAATCCAGCCTCACTTCTCTCGCTCGATAACGACCGGCGCCTGAAACCCCTGACGCAATATTGCGCTCGTGGCCTGGCCCTCTGTACGAAACCCAAAGTACGAACCGCTACACTGAAACTCTGCCCCCCAAGTTAGTGAGCCATGGTATCCCTTCGTGACAACCTGAGCCTCGCCGTCGATGCGATCCGCGCGCATAAGCTGCGTGCTTCTCTGACGGTTCTTGGCCTCACGATGGGCGTCGCCACTCTCATTACCGTGATGACCCTGGTGCAGGGCGCAAACACCTACGTCGAAACCAAAATCGCGAACCTCGGTACCAACGTTTTTCGGGTTGCCAAAACGCCGTTTGCCGTAGTCGACTTTACAGTGGTGGTAAAAGCCCTCAAAAATAAGAACATCATGACGGATGACCTCGATTCCGTCCGCGAACTCTGCACGGCCTGTGAGCTTGTCGGCGCGTCCGCGTCGGGCAGTCTTTCGATCCAGTATCAGAACAAGCAGATGGACGATTCGTCGATCATCGGTTACACGCCCAACATGGTCGACATAGACACGCGCACTGTTGATCTGGGCCGTTATTTCACAGAGAGCGAAGATCGCCACGCCGCGTATGTATGCCTGATCGGATCGTCCGTTGTGGAGCGGTTCTTCCCGTATACGAACCCGATCGGCAAATCCATTCGCACCGGCAGCCAGGAATTTACGGTGATCGGAACGTTCGAAAAACAGGGCGCCGTGCTGGGGCAGGATCAGGACAACTTCGCAATCATTCCCCTCACCACTTATCTGAAGATCCGCGGCACGCGTTCTTCGCTTACGCTGGAGATCAAAGCCTCCGGCGGCGAGAAGAATTTCAATGCCGCGCAGGACGAGGTCACGGGCATTATGCGCACGCGCCGGCACGATCGGGCGGGCCAGGATGAATCGTTTTTCGTCGGCACCGCGCAGAGCTATATTGCGCTGTGGCAGAGCATCAGCGGTTCCTTTTTCGCTGTGTTCGTTATGGTCAGTTCCATCTCCGCGGTGGTTGGCGGCATCGTGATCATGAACGTGATGCTGGTGAGCGTCACGGAACGCACGCGCGAAATCGGCGTGCGCCGCGCGCTGGGCGCGACACAGAAAGACATTCTGCGCCAGTTCCTGACCGAAAGCCTGATTCAATGCCTGATCGGCGGCAGCATCGGAATAGCCATTGGTTTTGGATGCGCCACCGCGCTGCGAACGTTTACGTCTTTCCCCGCGGCAGTTCAGCTTTGGGTTGCGATGCTTGGCGTGGTGCTCAGTTCGATCATCGGCCTTTTCTTTGGAATTTATCCGGCGAACAAGGCGGCAAAACTCGACCCCGTGAACGCTCTCAGGAAAGATTCGTAATGCGCCGCGACGAACTGACTGAAAATGTAACGGTCGCGCTGGCCACGCTGATGGATCGCAAGGTTCGCTCCGCTCTCACCATTCTCGGAATCGTGATTGGCGTGACCTCGGTCATTGCGGTTGCATCCATTATCGACGGCCTTAACGGCATCATCAAAGAGCGCGTTTCGAAGCTCGGTTCAAATTCCCTTTTCGTGACGCGAATCCCTGCCGGGCAGCGCGCCGACCGTCTTCCCGCCAATATCCGTACCCGCAAATATCTCGAAGACGGTGATGAAAAGTTTATCGAAGAAACCTGCCCCGGCGTTTCCTATGCGACCATCTTCGGGCAGCGTATCAATTTCGGCGAGGCGATCGATGAAATTCGCTACGGCGATGCCCGCGTGCAGCGTTTTTTTCTCCGCGGCACGCAGCCCCAATACATTCAGGCTTTGCCCCTCTTCGCCATCGCTCAGGGGCGATTCATTTCCGCATTCGACGAGGAACACGCGCGCAACGTCATCGTCATCGGCAGATCCATCGCGGAGTCGCTCTTCCCGCAGGTGGATGCAATAGGCAAATCAGTTCGCCTAAACGGGCGCGTTTATGAGGTGATCGGCCAGTTTGAGCCCGATCAGGGTCTCTTCTCGAATTTCGGCGTCGACCAGTTCGCCACCATCCCGATGAGCAACTTCAGGAAGAGCTTTCCCGAAATCAGGGAACGCTTCATCGCCGTTGCCGCAAAAGAATCGGTACCGATCGATCAGGTTCACGATCAGGTGGAGGAAGCGCTGCGACGCAAACGGCGCGTGCCCCACCATGCGGAAAACGATTTCGAAATCTCCAGTCCGGATTTCCTCAGTGCGCTCTGGAATCAGCTCACCGGCGCGCTGGTTTTGCTCACAGGCATTATTAGTTCCATCGGGTTGCTGGTCGGTGGAATCGGGGTCATGAATATCATGCTGATCTCGGTTACGGAGCGTACCAGCGAAATTGGGATTCGCAAAGCCATGGGTGCCCGCAAGTCTGATATACGGGTTCAGTTTCTGACGGAAGCAATTACTCTTTCGTGCATCGGAGGCGTGATCGGGATTGTCTTCGGGGCGCTGATTGCGCTCGCGGTTCGGACGTTGATTCCCGCAGTGCCCGCGGCTGTTTCACCGCTTTGGATCGTCCTCGGAGTTGGGATTTCGGTGGGAGTGGGTCTGTTCTTTGGTTATTATCCGGCCAATCGGGCGGCGAATTTGGATCCGATTGAATGCCTTCGCTACGAGTGAGTACGAGAGATCTGGACATAACGGCAAGTTCCGGCGTTCGATTATGGGGCACACCCCGGCAACCTCCGTTCCGGAATCGATGCGTGCCATTTGAACGAATTGGCATGGAAGTTGGATGAAGCGGGAGTTTCCTGGATAGTCGCCTTGGGATTTGTCCGCCTCTGGACTAACCCGAGGGTCTTTCAAAATCCGATGACAGCGGATCTTGCATCCAAACACGTGGAGTTCTTTGAATCTGGAACTGGAGAAAGCTTTGGAAAGAGTGCGGGTCGCCTGAAGGTCCCGGTGCTTCTTCAAAAAGCACCGGGACCGACCGGCCTAAAAAATAAAGCGCGCGCCCAGTTGAATCGTCCTCGTGCGGTTCGCCTGCGCGTTGATGGTTCCGAAAGCCGTGTTCGTTGCGGTGGTGTTCGGAGCCGCAAACGTCGGATGATTCAAAACATTGTAAGCCTCGCAGCGCAACTGGAATGTGGTCTTTTCCGAGAGCATGAACCGCTTCGTCACAGACGGGCTCAATTCATTGATCCCGTCCTGGCGCAGGTTGCCGAACGTGGTCGCGAACGTCCTGATATGAAACTGGAACTGGTCCGCCGATTTCGTATCGAACGCCGAGGTATTGAACGCCGGTGAATTGTTCTCGCGATTGTTGATCACAATCTTGTCGCCCATGTAAACATAATCCCCAGGGCTGGTTGTGCTTCCATTCACCCACGTAATGGGAGCGCCGGTTTGGAAAGTGTAGATGCCGTTGATGCCCCAGCCGCCAACCAGCGCGTCCATCCATCTCGACTGCACACCGAAACGCTTCCCTTTTCCAAACGGAAGTTCGTAAGTGGCCGCGGCGGTCAGCCGGTCCGGATGATCGAACGGCGATACGCGTTTTTCGGGTTGCGGATCGGTGTCGTTCAGCCACGTGCTCCGCTCGATCAGCTTCGAATGGATGTAGTTCCCAACGAGTGTCAGGCCGCCCGAGAACCGCTTTTGAAGGCGCACATTGACGCTCTGAAAATAGGAACTTCCAACCGTTAGATTCTGCTCAATCACGCCCGTGCTCCCGCTGCCGGTGCCCACCGGAAATTGCGGATACCGGGCAAGAATCTGCGAGACACTCGCGGATGTACCGCTCTGCGATGTCGCCGCAAGGCCCGCAAACGGGTTTGGAGTCGTGGCAGTCAACGCCGTAATGGTCGCCTGATCGCGCACCGGCAGCGTGCTCAGGTATTTCGCGGGGATCCCGTTCAACTGCGTAACATAAACCGGCAGATGCACACCATGGTTACCCATGTAGACCACTTCCAGAATCGTGCTCGGCGTGATCGAATGCTGGAACCCGAAGTTCCATCGCAGCGAATACGGATCTTTCATCTGCGGATTGATGAACTGCACCGATTGCCCCGCAAACGTCGCAAGCCCCGCCGCGGAACCAACCGGCTGCTTAATCCCGGTCGGGAAAGGATTGCTCAATGTAGCCGCCGGAGTCAAATTATTGTCGTTTGTCGAAACGAGAGAGGTCGACTGGCTGAACCCTTCCTGATCGAGAATCGGATTCGTCGAATATGCTCCGGTGATAGTCAGTTGCGTGATGCTGATCGGCTGCACGAACATGGCGAATCCGCCGCGGAACGCCGTCTTGCCGTGAAGCCTTGTGGGTGACCATGCGAAACCCGCGCGCGGGCTGAACGGATGCGACGTCTGCTGATAAAGCGAACCGTCTTTTGGATAAGTCAAGCCGCCCAAAACGTTGAACGCCGATGCGGGCAGAAGCGCATTCGGTTTCGCCGCATAAGCCGCTTGCGCCGCGGCAGCCAAAGGACTCGGAGTCGTGGTGTCAAAACCATTCACCACCCGGCCGTGCTTTTCGTGATATGGCGCATCGTAATCGAAGCGAAGCCCGAGATTGACGGTGAGGTTACTCTTTAAGCGCCAGTCATCCTGCACGAAGCCCGCGAAGTAGTGCTCAAAGAATGCGCCCGAAGTATTCAAATCGTAACTGCCGCCAGTAGGCAACCCAAGCAGTAACTCCGCAAGATCCTGCCCCTGAACAACGGTGGTGGAAGCGTTGCTCGCGGAACGAACCCAGTTATTTCCGCTAAACGAAAAATTGCCGGCGGAGTTGCCGAAGTTGGTCACATTCAAAACATACTGCCGAACGTCGCCACCCACCTTCAGAGTGTGTTTACCCCTGATAGTCACAAAGCTTCCGTACAACTGCACGGACTGGGACGGCAATTTATTCGCGCCGGTGGTGCCCAGCGTTGTAAAAGCAGTATTGGAAGCGAAAGAAACAGAGGGTAATTGAAGGTAAGGGGAATTCGCCGCCAGGCTCGCCGGAAGCCCCAGCGTGGTCGGGTTGAAGCCCTGGCTCGGCGATGGATGCGCTTCGTCGAGGCGAGTCAGGTTCAGCCGCATATCGAGTACGCTGGTCGGGCTGATCGTGAAGACGTTGTCGAAGCTGACGCCGAAGTTATTGCGGGTCAGCAGGGATCCTGTCGCCGCGTTCTGGAAGTAATTGTTCTTCTCCTGCGAGTAGTCGGTGTGGCGGATATCGAAGAACATACGGTCGCGATCGCTCATGTTGTAATCGAGCCGGCCCAGTTCGTTGCTGTAGGTGTCGGTGGTGGCCGCTGTGTTCCCGAAGTTATTTAAACCGCCTGCGGACCCCGGAATATTCGGCCCTGGCATGAACTTCAGATACGCCTGACCAACGGGGCTCAACTGGCTCGCCGGTATGATATTGCCCGCATAAGCCGTGCGTGTAACGGTGGAGCCCGCGGCTACCCCGGTATAGGGGTTGTATAGCTGATACTGACTTCCCAGTTTGAGCAGGTCAGAGAAATCACCGGTGCGCTCCTTGTCTGTCGGGACACTGAGGAACGTGGTGTTGGGCTGGCTGTCTTTCAGCCCTTCCCATGCGAAGAACCAGAACAGCTTGTTCCGCCCGTCGAACACTTTCGGAATCCACATGGGGCCGCCCGCCGTGACTCCGTATTGGTTGTAATGCGTCACCGGATTCGGCAGACCGTTCTTGTTGTTGAAGTAATTGTTCGCGATCAGGTTATTCGGCTGATTGAACTCCCACGCCGACCCGTGCAATCTGTTGGTGCCGCTTTTCAAAATCTGATTCAGCGTGCCGCCGCTTGTGTGTCCAAAGGCCGCATCGGTGTCGAACGCCTTCACACGCACCTCCTGCACCGCGTCCGCGGGCGGGCTGTAAGCAAGCCGCCCATCCCATGTTGCGTCGGGCGAACCGTCTATCAGAATTTCGTTGGTCTGCGAAGGTGAGCCTGCAATGCTCCAACCGGCGGCCGCGCCCGCATCGAACGGATGAATCAGGGAAGGCTGACCCGTGGCGATCACGCCCATGGAGAGCGACGCCAGCACCAGCGGCGTCCTGCCGTTCAGCGGAAGATCTTCCACTTCTTTAGTCGTAATCGCCTGCCCCACTGAAGAATTTTCGGTGTTGATCCGCGGTATGTCTTCGGTAACCTCGATCGTCTGTGCCGTGTTCCCCAACTCTAATTTCACGTCCACCGTGATCGTGTCGCCCGCGCCCACATGTACGTTTCTGCGAATGGCTTCTCTGAAGCCGTCGACTTTGGTCGCAATATCGTAATCGCCGGGCAGCAGAAACGGTGCGTTGTAGCGCTCGGCGGCATCGGTCACGGTCGGAATTTTTGTTCCCGTGTGGATCTCGGTAACCACGATTTTGGCGCCCGCAATTCCGGACCCCGTGGGGTCTGTTACGGCCCCGCTGATAGTGCTGCGGAATTCCTGCGCGCTCATCGGCGCGGCAACAAAAGCCGCCAGCATGGCAGCCATATAGACGAGATATTTCATAAGACGTGATCCTCTTTGCGTTCCCTGAAAGGCCTGAAAGAACTATAAGGTCAGAACGCACGCAAGTCAAAGCCGGTTATCTAAACAGATCGTTTAGGAATACTTAATCCACCACATAGCAGAATCACGTGCCAAAGCGGCACAACTGCGCCAGATTCAGTTGAGCAATTGAAGCTCACTCCGCACTCGATTGTGCTTACGCAACGAGAGTGCGCGAGAAACGGGCCACTGTTGCCCTGGGCATTGGGTCGCGCAAACGTTGTAACTACATCCTAAAAACCTCGGTAAGAGTCACCGCGCGTGCGATCCCGAAGCCAATGCTTTGATATAGCGCGATAGCTGTGTTGTTTGTTGAGATCACGCGGAGCCATGAAATCACGCCCTTGGCGCGGTGATCCACCACGAGTTGCCGCATGAGATTTCCCGCAAATCCCCTGCCCCGATGAGCGGGATGTGCGCAGACCCCGCTAATTTCCGAATACCCGTTGAGCGCGAGGCGTTCGCCGCCCATTGCGATAAGTTCCCGGTTGCTCCGCACTCCATAGTAAGTGCCCGTCTCATGCGTCTTCGGTCGAAAAAAGCCAGGAAATGCGAGTTCGGTAAGCTTCACCATCTCTCCGGAGTGTGCTTCGCCAAGCCGAACGATGTCGGCGGTCGGGGCGGCTACCGGAACACTCTCGTCTAAGACCATCTGAAGGCATTCGATGGTTCGGCCAAACGAGAGCCCGGGAAGCCGCGAGTGTCCCTCCCCAAAGATCCATACAGATTCCCCCGGCAAGAGCAGCGAATGCAAATCGCGCATAGCGCTCTGCCGTGGTTCGGCGATGGCCACGAATGGCGCAATATCCGCGGGATATCGACATGCATCGCCGGCCGTAACCGCAAAATCACGATGCCTGGTTTGAAGCGCATGCCATGCGGGATTCAGAAACAGGTTTTCCGGCAGCGGCGGCATGTTCCATTCAAGCACGCCCGCGTACCATGTAAGGGAATGCTCGAAATACTCAAATCACGCGCCTCTGCGGGAGAACTCACCGACCCCGGACCTGATGAAATTGCGCTTCCCGAGATACTCTCCGCGGCAGTGCGCGCGCCCGATCATGGCAAGCTTCGTCCCTGGCGTTTCTACATCGTTCAAGGCGATGCGCGCAACCGGCTCAGCGATCTGTTCGCGGAAGCGCTGCTGCATCGTGAACCTGACGCCACGCCGGCGCAGATAGAAAAGGAGCGCGCCAAGCCGATGCGCTCACCCGTGATGGTCGTCGTGGTCGCGAGAGTTGTAGAAGGCCACAAAATACCGGTTATCGAACAGGTTCTTTCGACGGGCGCGGCCGCGATGAACATTTTGAACGCGGCGCATGCCCTCGGCTTCGCGGCGAAATGGGTAACCGGCGCGAACTGTTATGACCCGTGTTTCCTGGCGGAATTCGGTCTTGAACCAACGGACTTATTGGCGGGGTTTATTCATATCGGAACGGCCAAATCGGTTGCCACGCCTGAACGCCCCGATGCGGCTGCCCTTACGACCGAATGGGTTGGACCAGGAATGCGAGGTTAGACAGGCTCATCTTTCGCCAGAAACTGTTCCAACGCGGCCTGAAGTTCGGGAATCCGAAATAAGAAACGTTCCAGACCTCATCGATGTCCACACCGATATTTAGTCGTGGATCAGCACGTCAGGCATCCCGCAAATCGCCTTCCAATCGAGCATAGCCGGGCTGCCTCGTGTTTCGGGCGAGATCCGCTTGGCCGCTTCACCGATCACCTCCCCATTTCGGATGACCGCGTCCCGCAATTCATCGGATTCCATGAAAGCCTCTCGGCCCGGTCCTATGAAACGCGTGATCCGATGGCAGCGCTCCAGTATGTGATGAAGGTACAGGCGATCATCCTTCAAAGTGGCAGTGCCTCGCGAAGTATCCTGTCGCGAACGTACCAGTGGAGAGACTTTTCGGTCCCCACATGGACCTTCACGCCGAACAATTCCTGCAGGTCCTGTACCATCCCGGCGTGGTCCAGCAGGCTCCGGCCAGGCTCCCAGGCGACGAGCAGATCGAAATCGCTGTTCTCGGTCACCTCGCCAGCGCCACGGAGCCGAACACGCGCATATTTCCTGCGACGCAACTTTCGGCCATCCGCGGAATTTCGTTGCGCTGGTGTTTCCGCAGCGTGTCGGGATCGACCATGCTTCCTTTGTGCATTAGCGCGGAACGGCCCCATCAACAAACAACTCCGCCAAATCGCTAAAACGCTCCACTCGCAACAGCCGCCCCGCCGGATCGCGGATCTCTGCGCGCTCTAAAGACCACGTTCGCTCGTGCGGCACAAACACCGCGCGCATCCCTGCCTCAAGGGCCGGATTTATATCCGATTTCGGGCTGTTCCCGATCATCCACGTGCGCTCCAGATCGAATCCCCGCACGTCGGCCAGCCACTCGTATGCCTCGCGATTCTTCTCCTTCACCACCGCGCAATGCGCGAACAGCGGACGCAGCCCCGAGTTATCGATCTTCCTGTTCTGCTCATCCGGGTCGCCCTTGGTGCATATCGTGAGCTCGTGCTTTTCGGCAAGAAACGGCAGCGTCTCAGCCACGCCGGGCATCAGCTCAACCTCCTGCGAAAGAATCTGGTGGGCAATCGCAGTCACACGTTTCAGATCGTGCTCGTCCACTGCGCGCTCGGCGAGGCGCAAATAAGCCTGACTCAGGTTCCGCCCGAAATTCACCGCGCCGTAGCCGTGAATCCGGTTGTTCACGATCTCTATCTCGTCCAGAATGTCCCGAATTTCCTGCGGAGTCAGTGACGAATGATTCAGGTATTCGCAAAACTCATTAAAGGCTTGTTCGAAGTAGACGTTGTTCTCCCACAGGGTATCGTCGGCATCGAAGATGAGGTGTTGTCTCTTGCTAATTGCCATGCTGTCAGCGGCGGCTGGGAACCCTGGGCGCAAGCCGGAACGGAATCTCTACCAGCACATCCACTTCAATGGGAGAGCCGTTCCGGGTAGCCGGGTAGAACTCCCATTTTGCCAGCGCCTCCTGCGCGGTCTGGTTCAGCCGCGGGTCAATCCCGCGAATCAGTTCCACGCCGGATACTCTCCCCTCCCTGTCCACCACGCAACCCAGCGTCACGTTGCCTTCCACGCGCTCCTGCACCGCCGCCGGAATGTATTTCGGATCAACCTTTCTGTGCGGCACGGGCGCCGCTATCGGCGCGAGCCCGGCTTCACGCGCGGTTCGGTCCGCATACCACATCAGCCAACTGCCGGAATAACTGGTCAGGTTCGGCATCTGTATCGCCATCATGAACACGTCCCGCCCATTAAAGCGAGGGTCCGGCGCGCCGGAAACCCTGGTGGCAGCGCGTACAGGCGTGTTGTGCGATGTTGGGTCCGGAGCCGCTCGCACCAGCGTCACAGGCTCGCCATTTCGCATAG
>Ga0105240_10011528_pt1 | contig 12303 bp, 10 predicted proteins | sample KBSC54metaG_FD_80426 | JGI IMG/M metagenome (GOLD analysis project Ga0105240, IMG submission 80426) | Corn rhizosphere microbial communities from Kellogg Biological Station, Michigan, USA - KBS C5-4 metaG | ecosystem: Host-associated > Plants > Roots > Rhizosphere > Soil | place: Michigan, USA...
AAGATCTCCGTCGTTCAGCAGAGACTGGTGAGCGAATACGGTTATGACGAGCATAGTGCGAAGGAAGCACTCAGCTATGTCACAACGCTATTGGCGCAGGAGTAATGCTTCTAACCTAAAGTTGCGTTGAGCGCGAGACAGGAGTATCTCTAGATCATGCCCGAGACAAGCGAATCGCCTCCGTCTACGGCGGCAAAGTGGTACGACCTGTTTTCGCGCGGCGCGCGCGACTGGCTGCGACACGATGAGAAAGTTCGCGAGTCAGTTCGCAAGCACCTGCCTCAGATAGTCTCCGGCGCGGATGTCATCAACGAGAGCGCGCGCACCGTGCGCGTCCCCGTGCGCATGCTGGAGCACTATCACTTCCGGCTGCGCCGCCCTGAGGAACAGCAGGGCGCGGGACAGGGAAAAGCCAAGCCTGGCGATGTATTCTCCGATCCCTCCAAGCAGCGCGGCCCCGGCGAAAAAGGCCAGGGCGGCCAGGACGAGGGCGAAGTCCAACTCATGCTGGAGTTCAAAATCGACGATATCGTCGATTGGCTGTGGGAGGAGATGCAGCTCCCCAACCTGAAGGCTCGCGTGGGTCCGTCGGAGGATTCAGACTGGGTCCGGGAAGGTTACGATCGGCGCGGCGCCCGCTCACGCCTGGATCGACGCCGCTCCTTCAAGGAGATGGTGAAGCGCCGTGGCAATCCGGCCGCCCAACCAACATTCATTGATGAAGACCTGCGTTACCGGCAGCTCGCCCGACGCCGCCAGCCGGCGGTGCACGCAGTCGTGTTCTTCATGCTCGATGTCTCGGGCAGCATGTCGGATCGCGACCGCAAGTTGGCCAAAACATTCTTCTTCTGGGTGGTACAGGGGTTGCGACGCGAATATCGCTCCCTGGAAACCGTGTTTGTCGCCCACACCACGGAAGCGTGGGAGTTCACGGAGCCGGAATTCTTTCAGGTGAGCGGTACGGGCGGCACCGTGTCCTCCACTGGATTCAACAAGGTACGCGAGATCATCAGCGCCCGTTACAACCCGGCACGCTGCAATATCTATCTGTTCTACGCATCGGACGGTGACAATTCAGTGAGTGACAGTGCCGAGTCGCGCGAATCACTCACAGCGATTACGGGCGATGCATGCTTCACGGGTTATGTGGAAGTCTCGTCGGGGCTGTCGCGCCAACTGGCCACCGAGACGGGACGACTGTATGCCGAGCTGCAGACGGCGGGCTGTGCGGCCGGCAGCTACGCACTGAATGATTTCGATGATGTCTGGGGCGCCGTTCGCCACTTCTTCAGCGCAGAGGCCAAGGCGCTAGATGGCACGTGAGCGCAATCTTACCGGCGCGTCTCGCGCCGCCACTCTGTCCGGCTTCGCGCAGCGAAGACGGTTGAAAGTTGGGCGCAGCCCATGAGTACATCCGACGACTGGACCAACTATACTAAACGTATAGAAGAGCTCGCGGCCCGTTCGGGCCTGTCTTTCCACCCCGTTGAGTTTGAAGCTGTCCCTGACACCTTCATGATGGAGATCGCCGTATACGGGCTGCCGGTGCGGATGCCGCACTGGTCGTTCGGAGTACGATATATCTATCAGCTCATTCAGCGGCACATGGGCAACTCGCGCCTGTTTGAGGTGGTGTTTCCCGGCAACCCGGGCCACGCCTATCTGGCTTCGAGCAACGGGCTCGCGGAAAACATCCTCGTCACGGCCCACGTACTGGGCCACGCCGATTTCTCACGCAACAACCTGATGTTCAAGCGATGTCAGGGGCAGGTCAGCGAGCACATTGTCGAGCACGCGGCCAACCATGCGCGCCAGATCCAACAGGCGATCGAGCAACATGGCATGCAACGGGTCGAGGCTGTGCTCGATGCCGCCTTGGCGCTGGAGCAGCACATCGATATCGATCAAGCCCTGCGCCGCGAACGGTATCCGGAATACGCTCCGGACCCGAAGACACTGGCCGACGACTCCTTCCGCAAGCGGTTCGCGCAACTCGAGCCGACTGCCGCGAGCACGGGTATGGAAGTGAAGAAACGAGCGCCCGTGCCACCGCATCCCGAACGCGACCTGCTCTGGTTTGTCGCCAACTATGCGCCGGAGATGGAGAGTTGGGAGCGGGACATCTTCCTCGCCGTGCGCGAAGAGTCGTTTTACTTCTACCCGGTCTTTGCGACACAGATCATGAATGAGGGCTGGGCATCTTATTGGCACGCTCGGTTGCTGCGTGAGGCTGACTTTGTGCCTCAACAGGCGTACGTCGATGCCATCAAGTGTCACTCTGATGTGGTGCGGCCGGTGGCGGCAGATCAGCAGGTGGCGCTGCATATCAACCCGTATCATCTCGGGTTCGCGATGTGGGAGAAGATTGTGGAGCGGGACGGGTTGGACGGGGCCCGCCACATCATGGAACAGGATGATGATTTCAGCTTCATCCGCAATCACCTGACGCGCGAGCTGGCGGATGAGCTGGAGCTGTTTCGGTTCAGCGCCCGCAACGACGGGCACATCAAGGTGCTGGAACAGGACCTCGGCGGGTTGCACGAGGCGATCCTGGGACCGAAATACAACTTCGGCGCGCCTTCGGTGTCAGCGGCGCACGTTCGCACGGACGGTACGCTGGAGTTGACGCACGATAATTCAGTCGACGGCCGCGGGCTCGATCTCGAGCGCAGCCGCCGGGTGCTGGACTATGTACAGCGCGTCTGGCGACGGCCGATTGTGCTGTCGACGGTCAACCAGGCTGGGTCCACGCTGGAGCTCACCGCGCCCTAGCTAGCCGCTGCATCCTCGCGCAGGCTGCCCACTTGCGCACCCCGCAAGGGCTCACCGCGAGTCATCGGCGGCCCGTCCGCTGCTCGAGAGTTAACGCGCCACCGATCATCCGCCGGCGCCGCGGCGTGCAGAACTAACGCGCCGGCGCGCGAGACTTCGGGTCGGCCTCGGGCGCTGGGGCTCCCCAGTCCTCTTCTTCCTGGGACGTCACAATGGACACCGGGTCGCTGGCTGGAAAGGAATCTTCCAGGGCCTCGTCCAACTGCTGCTGGATCTTGCGGCGTTGCCGCTCCGATTCTTCTGGCGTCATGGGGTCATAACCTGTGCAGGAGACAGCTATTTTGCAGTCTCTTCTTCGTCGAACACTACCTCCTCGGGGGTATCTTTTTCCGGTTGCAGCGGCGGGTCGTGGATCTGCTGATCCGGCGAGGGCTGGGGATCGCCCGGAATGGGCTCGGGCTCATCCGCGGGCGTGATGGGCTTGGGGGCGGGCTCGGGCTTGGGTTGTGGATTGGGCATGGTCCCTCCGGTGATATGCCCACTCCTCAGCATCCGGCGTTCCTTCAGTCGGCGCGGAGGCGGTAACCGAGGCCGGCTTCCGTCACCAGGTACTTTGGGCGCCGGGGGTCTGGTTCGACTTTGGCGCGCAGGTTTTTCATGCACACGCGCAGGCTGCCCGTGTCGCCCTGCCGCTCCGGGCCCCACACTTCTCTGATCAACTGAGCCTGCCGGACTATCAGGCCGGTGTGGCGGGCTAATGATTCCAACACGCGGTATTCGAGGGGAGTCAGGTGCAGCTCGCCCTGCGGGCCGCGGCTTTCGCGCTTGGTGAGATCGACCTGTACTTCGCCCAGGCGTAGCAGGGGCGTTTGATCGGCGTTGCGGACGTTTCGCCTCAGGGCGGCGCGCACTCTGGCGAGGAGTTCCGGGGTGCTGAAGGGTTTGGTTACGTAGTCGTCCGCACCGGCATCCAACGCGGCGATCTTCTGCTCCTCCATCGTGCGTGCTGATAGCACGACGATGGGGACGGAGGACCAGGTGCGGATGCGGCGGATGAGATCGACGCCGTTGCCGTCAGGGAGGCCGAGGTCGACCAGGATGAGATCGGGCTTGTGACTACGGGCTTCGATTTCGCCGCGGGCGGCGGTTTCGGCTTCGATGAAGCGGTAGTGATCGGCTTCCAACAGGGCGCGGAGGATGTTGCGGATGTCGCGCTCGTCCTCGATGACGAGAACCTGGTGCATGGCTTGTGTCATGACTACGGCCCTGGGTGCGCGCTGGCGGGCAGTGTGAATTCGAAGCGCGAGCCCTGGGGCGTGCGGCGATGGGCGGTGATTTCACCGCCGTGGGCGCGGATGATCGCTTGGCAAATTGCGAGGCCGAGGCCGACGCCAACAATCGCGCCCTCGCCGTCGCCGCGCTGGAACTTGTCGAACAGGCGTTCGGGATCGCCGGGCGGCAGGCCTGGACCGTCGTCGTCCACCATGACCCGTATGGACTTCCCCTCGGGGACCGCGGAAATGTACACGTGCGTGCCGGCGGGCGTGTACTTGCCGATGTTGTCAAACAGGTTGATGAACACTTGCACGATCAGCTTGGCATCCACAACAACGGGTGGCAAATCAGCGGGTAGCCGCACGTCGACCACGTGGTTGGTCAGTTGCCCGTGCAACGCCGTCCCCACCAGGTCGTCGAGCGTTTCCACCTCCGTGCGCAGCACAACCTGACCGGATTCAAATCGCATCAAGTCCAGGACATTGGACACCAAGTCCGACATCTCACGCGCCTTCACCTCAACGGAACGCGCAAGCGATACGCGGGTTGCTTCATCCAACGTCGCGCCACGCTCTGCGAGCGTGCTGCCGGCGCCGGCCATCACGGCCAGTGGTGTGCGTAAGTCATGAGAAATGGAGGCGAGCAGCGTGTTGCGCAAGCTCTCCCGCTCGGCGTCGAGGCTGGCTGCCTCTGCGGCTTCGGCCAACTGCGCGCGCTCGAGGGCGATACCGATCTGACCCGCGAACGTCTCCAGCAGATGGCGTTGCTCTGGGAGCAATACGCGGCGTTGATTGCTCGGTAGAACCGCCAACACACCGAGCCCCTGCCCCAGAGGTAAATACAAGCCTGGCGCCGCTGGAAGGGTGTCGGAGCCCAGGCCGGCCCGTTGGCTGTGATCGACCACCCACTGCGCCACCGCCAGATCGGCGTGCCGAAAGGAAACGGGCAACCGCGGATCACGGGGATACTGAAGTTTGCCCGTCGCGTCCGGGAGCAAAATGACCGCCTTGCACTGGAAGACTTCCGCGACGTGATTCACCGCCACTTGGGCGAGGCTCGACAATCCGCGCGTCGCGGCCAACTCGCGACTCATGGCGTACAGAAGCGCAGTCCGCCGCTCACGGGCACCGGCCACGCGCGTTTGCTGGCGGATGTTGGCCATTAGGCTCGCGATCACCAGCGCGATGATCAACATGACGGCGAACGTAACGAAGTACTGGCCATCCGAAATCGCAAAGTTGAAACGGGGCGGGACAAAGAAAAAGTCGAACGCAAACACGTTCAACAACGCTACCAGAAGCGACGGCAGACGCCCGAGCCTGAGCCCCGCAACGGTCACCCCCAACAGGTACACCATCACCAGATTCGAAAGCTCGAAGCGCGGATACATCCAGAAGGCCACGCCGGTGCAGACGGCAGTAGTGACGACTCCCCAGGCATACCGATCCCACTTGACCGGCTGCGGCACTAAGCTGATCCCGAGACCTGCGCTGAAAGTGCGGCGCGCTGTTGCGTCGGTCGCCGCGGCGATGGCGATTACATCGAAGCCGCGTGCTTCTTTCATCAGTTGAGTCGCTGTCGAAGGGCGGATCCATGCGCGCCAGCCTTTGCGCTTTGGGTGCCCTACGACCACGCGCGTGGCGTTTCGTGTTTGAGCGTATTCAACGATGGTGGCCGCTGCGGAGGGGCCATCGAGTGTTACGGTTTCCGCACCTAGTGACTCCGCCAGCCGCAGCAGGTCGATGCGGCGATCGCGCTCTGCTTCCGACAGACGCAGCAGCTCGGGGGTTTCGACATACACCACGGTCCAGCCGGCATCGAGGGCGTCGGCCATTCTCTTGCCAGCGCGGACGAGTTGCTCCGCTTGCTCATCGGGGCCGATGGCGACGAGGATTCGATCGTTGGCGAAGCGACCTCGTCCCCGATTGGAGGGCAGCGCGCGAGCGGCTGCCTCTACCCTATCGGCAACACGGCGTAGGGCTAGCTCGCGCAACGCCATGAGGTTGGGAGTGCGGAAGAAGCGCTCGACTGCGGTTGCGGCTTCGTCTGCTACGTAGACTTTGCCTGCGTGCAGGCGAGCGAGCAGGTCGTCCGGGGGGAGATCGATGAGCTCGATATCGTCGGCTTCATCGAAGACGCGGTCGGGGAGTGTTTCGCGTTGGCGAATGCCGGTTATTTGGGCGACGAGGTCGTTCAGGCTTTCCAGGTGCTGGACGTTCACGGTTGTCCAGACGGTGATGCCTGCTTCCAGCAGCTCCTGGATGTCTTGCCAACGTTTGGGGTGACGCGGGGGCGGCTCGCCGCCAACTACGTTGGAGTGAGCCAGCTCGTCGACCAACAGGATGTCGGGGTGACGTTTGAGGGCGGCGTCGAGATCAAACTCCTTGCGGACGATACCGCGGTATTTGACCGGCAAGGTTGGAAGTATTTCCAGCCCTTCGAGCAGCCGCTCGGTGTCGACGCGCCCGTGGGGCTCGACGTAGCCAACGACGACGTCAGGGCACGGCACAGAGGTACGGCCGCTCATCGCAAGCGCCGCTTCGGTGTTGGTCGGACCAAAGGCGCCGATGGTGGGGCCCGCCACGTGCGAAACGCCTGCGGGAGACCCCGTGGCAGGCGCCCTCTGTGCGCTAGAGCTGGTGGTGCGGGCAACTCCGGAGCCTCGACCTATCGCGCCGCCCAACGTTGGCGCGCATATCGTGCGGGCCGCCTCGAGCATGGCGAATGTTTTGCCGACGCCGGCCGAGGCGCCGAAGAAGATGCGCAGGCGCCCGCGTTTGGCGCGGGCTTCTTCGGCCTGGACGTGGGCGAGCAGTTGGTCGGGGTCAGGCCTGTTCATGCGCTACGCGCAACTTCAACGGGGATCGCGTTTCGCGCGACCCCGTTCATGTAACGGCGCTACGCGCCGGGAGGAGCATTGTGGGGCTCGAGGGCATCCAGAGCCAGATTCAGCTCCAGCACGTTGACGCGGGGCTCGCCCAGGAACCCCAGCAATCGGGTGTGCGCGTGCGCATCAATCAGCGACTGGACTGCAGCGGCGTCGAGGCCTCGCACGCGGGCAACGCGAGCCGCTTGGTATCGCGCGGCGGCGATGCTGATGTCGGGGTCCAAGCCGCTGGCTGAGGCGGTCACGAGGTCGACCGGTATGCGGCGCGTGTTCGTGGGATCGGCCGCCTTCAAAGCATCAATCCGCGCCTTCACAGCATCCGTCAGGGCGGGATTCAGCGGGCCCTGGTTGGAACCACCGGAAGCAATGCCGTTGTACGGCTGCGGTGCAGTCGCTGACGGGCGGCTCCAGAAGTACTTGGGGTCGCTGAAGCTCTGGCCGATGATCTTCGAGCCGACTGCATGACCCTCCGCCATGAGGAGGCTGCCCTCGGCCTGGTCGTGAAGCAGCAACTGGGCCAGGCCCGTTACCGCGAAGGGGTACACGATTCCGGTCAGGACCGTCATGACCAGGAACAGAACGAGCGCGGGGCGAATGATGCTATTCATGTAGTTGCCTTCTTACACCAGGTGCGCGAGCACCAGACCGACATCAATCAGCTTGATTCCCGCGAACGGAATGAGGATGCCACCCAGGCCGTAGATGAGCAGATTGCGGCGAAGCAGGACCGCTGCGCCCAACGGCCGATATTTCACGCCCTTCAGGGCGAGCGGGATCAGGAACACGATGATCAGCGCATTGAAGATCACCGCCGACAGGATGGCCGAAAACGGGCTCGCCAAACCCATCACGTTCAGAGCGTTGAGCTGCGGATAGGTAGAGGCAAACGCCGCCGGAATAATCGCGAAGTACTTCGCGATGTCATTGGCGATGCTGAAGGTCGTCAATGAACCGCGGGTCATCAACATCTGTTTGCCGGTCTCCACCACCTCAATCAACTTCGTGGGGTTGGAATCGAGATCGACCATGTTGCCGGCCTCCTTGGCCGCCTGCGTACCGGTGTTCATGGCAACCGCGACATCGGCCTGGGCCAACGCGGGTGCATCGTTAGTGCCGTCGCCGGTCATGGCAACCAGACGTCCCTCGGCCTGGTGGGAGCGGATCAGACCCAGTTTGGCCTCGGGAGTGGCTTCTGCCAGGAAGTCATCGACGCCGGCCTCGGCGGCAATGGCCGCGGCGGTCAGGGGATTGTCGCCGGTGATCATGATGGTCTTGATACCCATGCGACGCAGCTCGCCGAACCGCTCCTTGATGCCGCCTTTGACGATGTCCTTCAACTCGATGACGCCCAGCACTCGTGGCCCGTCGCTAACCAACAGCGGCGTGCTGCCGCGCCGGGCGACTTCCTGGACGGTTGTCAGAATCGCCTTGGGAAAGGCAGCGCCGATATGCTTTTGAATGGCGTCGGCGGCGCCCTTGCGGACCTGGCGACTACCGAGATCCACACCGCTCATCCGAGTGTGGGCGGAGAACGGCACAAACGTGGCATTCAGCGAGGCCAGATCGCGCTCGCGCAGCTCGAACCGCTGTTTGGCCAACACAACGATGCTCCGGCCCTCCGGCGTCTCGTCGGATAAGGATGCCAGCTGCGCGGCGTCGGCCAACTCTTCCTCTGTGACTCCCTGAGCCGGGATGAAAGCGGCTGCCTGACGATTGCCCAGTGTGATCGTACCGGTCTTGTCGAGCAGCAATACATCGACGTCACCGGCGGCTTCGACTGCGCGGCCTGAGGTGGCAATCACGTTTGCCTGCAGCATGCGACTCATGCCGGCCACACCGATGGCCGACAGCAGGCCACCGATTGTTGTTGGGATGAGGCAGACCAACAAGGCGATCAGCGCGGTGATGGTGATGGGAGTGCCGAGCTTCGCGACTTCGACGCCGTAGAGTGAATACGGCAGCAGTGTGGCCGTGGCAAACAGGAAGACGAGCGTCAGGGCGACCAGCAGGATGGTGAGCGCGATCTCGTTTGGGGTCTTTTGCCGTTTGGCGTTTTCGACCATGGCGATCATGCGGTCGATGAAGGTTTCGCCGGGGTTGACGGTGATGCTGATGACAATCCAGTCGGAGAGGACGCGCGTGCCGCCGGTGACGGCGGAGAAGTCGCCGCCGGATTCGCGGATGACCGGGGCGGATTCGCCGGTGATGGCACTTTCGTCGACGGAGGCTGCGCCTTCGATGACTTCGCCGTCTGCGGGGATGTAGTCGCCGGTTTCTACGAGGACCACATCACCCTTGCGGAGCTGGTCGGCGCGTACGGAGGTGTGGCGTGAGCGCTCTTTTACGGAGCTGAGCTTTTTGGCCAGGACGGTTTGCTTCAGACCGCGCAGGGCGGCCGCTTGCGCCTTGCTGCGGCCTTCGGCGAGCGCTTCGGCGAAGTTGGCAAACAGGACGGTGAACCATAACCAGATGGCCACGTTGAGAATGAACCAGGCCGGCGCTTCGCCTGCGCCGCCCAGCGCTTGCACCCACAGGGCCGTGGTCAGGATGCTGCCGATGTAGACGACGAACATCACGGGGTTGCGCCATTGAACGCGGGGGTCGAGTTTGCGGAACGAGTCCACCAACGCCGGGCCCACCAACGCCCGATCAAACATGGAGAGTTTGCGGCGGGGCATGGCGGCTGGTGTGCCCGGGGGCTGCCGTGCGCCGCCAGAACCACCTGCGGAGCGCGTGCCACCGGCGCCTGCGGCCGCACCGACGGGCAGACCAGAGGCGCCCGCCGTGCCGCTGTCGCCAGTCGCATGGGCCGCGCTGTTGACGCCGCCCGACGCGCTGGACATGCCGGCGAGGCCACGTGTCGCTGCGCCAATGCTGCTGGCGCCAAGGGCACGAGCGTCCGTGGCGGCGGTTACTGTGGCTGCGGCGGCGTCCGCTGCGGCGCGTTTTCCGTACATCTCATTCATCTCAAGCACCCCACAGGGTCAGGTGTTCAACGATCGGGCCGAGGGCCAGCGCGGGGACGAAGGTCAGCGCGCCGACCAGCAACACGGTGCCGATCAGAAGGATCACAAAGGTCGGGCCGTAGGTCAGCATCGTGCCGGCCGTGACGGGAATGCGTTTCTTCGCGGCGAGGGAGCCGGCAATCGCCAACACCGCCACAATCGGCCAGAACCGGCCGAACCACATCACCAGGCCCAGCGCGATGTTGTAGAACGGTGTGTTGGCCGACAGGCCGCCGAATGCGCTGCCGTTGTTGTTGCCGGCTGACGAGAAGGCATACAGGATTTCCGAGAAGCCATGCGCGCCCGGATTCGCAACACCCGCCTTGCCTGCGACTACACTCACGGCCACGGCGGTTCCCACCAACACGATCAGCGGCATCACCAGGATGGCGATGGAGCTCATCTTGATCTCGAAGGACTCGATCTTCTTACCGAGGTACTCCGGTGTACGCCCGATCATCAGGCCGGCAATGAATACGCCGACGATGGCGAAGATGAGCATGGAGTACAGACCCGTACCGACACCGCCAAACATCACTTCGCCCAGTTGCATATTGATGAGCGGCACGAAGCCACCGAGCGGGGTGAACGAGTCATGCATCGCGTTGACTGCGCCACAGGACGTGGCCGTTGTAACGGAGGCGAACAGTGCAGAGGCGCCGATGCCGAAGCGCGACTCTTTGCCTTCCATGTTGCCGCCTGGCTGCAGGGCACTGGCCGTCTGGTCGACTCCGAGCTTCGCAATCAGCGGATTGCCGGTTTGCTCGCTGTGGACGGCCAGTCCGACGAGCGGAATGAGGAGGATCGCCATTGCTGCGAATACCGCCCAGCCCTGACGCGTGTCGCCTGCCAACCGTCCGAACGTGTAGGTCAAGCCCATCGGAATCAGCAGGATGGCGAACATTTCCAGGAAGTTGGAAACCGCCGTCGGATTCTCGTAAGGGTGCGCGGAATTCGCGTTGACGAAGCCGCCGCCGTTGGTGCCTAACTCTTTGATGCTTTCCTGCGAGGCAATGGGGCCCATGGGCAGCGTTTGCTTCTGGGTGGTGGCTGTTTCAGTGATGGGATTACCCGCGGCGTCCTTCAGAGGATTGCCGTCAGCGTCGACCTTCGGGTTCTGATAGGTGAGTGTTTCAACGGTGGTGACGTCCTTGTAGGCGCTGAAGTTCTGGACGACGCCCTGGCCTACGAGCAGCAATGCGAGAACAACTGAGAGCGGCAGCAGAATATATAAAACCGACCGGGTGAGGTCGGCCCACACGTTGCCGATCGTGCTGGCGCTGTGACGGGCGAAGCCGCGGATCAGGGCAATAGCAACGACGATACCCGTGGAGGCTGACAGGAAGTTCTGCACGGCGAGCCCAGCCATCTGGGTCAGATAGCTCATGGTCGACTCGCCGGAGTATCCCTGCCAGTTCGTGTTGGTTACGAAACTCACCGCCGTGTTGAATGACGAGTCGGCGGAGACGTTTGAGAATTGCTGTGGGTTGAAAGGCAACCACGCCTGTATGCGCTGCAGGGCGTATACGAAGACCACGCCCAGAGTATTGAAGAGAACCAACGCGACAGCGTATTTCTTCCAACCCATCTGGGCATCGGGGTCGACACCGCACAGGCGATAAATGAAATGCTCAAACCGGGCGCCGGCCCGCAGAGGCCAGATGGGGCGACCCTCCATGACGTTGGCCATGTAGAGGCCAAACGGTTTCACGGTGACCAGCAATAGAAGGAAGAACACCGTGATGAAGGCTATCGACACGGGAGTCATCAGAATTTCTCCGGCTTGAAGAGGGCGTAGAGCAGGTACACGAAGAGGCCGGCCGTGAGCACGGCGCTGACGATGTAGATGACGCTCACTCCACACCTCCCAGGCGTGACAGAGCCCAGGTGAGCCAGTGCGTAGTGGTGTAAAGGGCGACCACGATCAGGATGAAAATGAGGTCCACGGTCCGTTCCTCTTGTGTTTGGAGCGCAGGCGGGCCGCCCTGCCAGCCATGCGGGAGAGCACCAGTGCTACGGTGATGTAGAGGCCCAGGATGGCGGTGATCAGAGCGAAGGCTATGTTCGACTTGTCCATGCCCTGCAATGTAGGGACGGCCGCGTTAAGACGGCGTGAGAAAACGCCGCGGGCGCGGTGGGGGCCCTCGCCTCGGCACGGCCTGCGGGCTGCGGGGTCGGGCTCGGGTTGCGGCCTGCAGGGTCGGGCTGGCGCTGCGGGCTGCGGGTCGGGCTCGGGTTGCGGGCTGCGGGGTCGGGCTCGCGCTGCGGGCCGGGCGTCCGGGGCCTGGTCTGGGGGGAAGCCGCGGCTTCGGGCGGGGGATTGGACGAGGGATGGGGAGTCGCGGAGTGGCGACGCGCTGGGGG
>Ga0105240_10011532_pt1 | contig 12300 bp, 8 predicted proteins | sample KBSC54metaG_FD_80426 | JGI IMG/M metagenome (GOLD analysis project Ga0105240, IMG submission 80426) | Corn rhizosphere microbial communities from Kellogg Biological Station, Michigan, USA - KBS C5-4 metaG | ecosystem: Host-associated > Plants > Roots > Rhizosphere > Soil | place: Michigan, USA...
ACGGTATGGGTTGTTCTCGAGGTGATTCTCAATCGACTTAAAGAAGGCCTCGGACTCTGCCTGGTGGGCATCGCGGCCCAGCGTCGGGTCCGGCTGACCTGGCCAGTAGACTTTAGTATCTGCCGAGTGCCGCTTTCGAAACACCTCCCAGTTCTGCGCGTTCCATGAATCATCAAGCATTTTCATCCGTTGTAGATTTTCTTCAGCGCTCATTGATCACCTCATTGTCTTGGTTCTAGATTTTGGAAAAGCTGTCACAGCGTCGGTTCCAGATCAGGGCCGGGTCCGAGAGCCGCACCACGCCGTCGGATGGGGGTTCTTGCTCATTTACTGGCGATGTTCCTTGTCAATGCAGCGGATCGGCCGGACGGCTCCTTGCCCTTCGGCGCCGTCAGGATATTCAAGCTATAAGCGTCAGCTATTCCTGTCAAGGTTGTACTCGGTGCTGATGTCCTGAAGCTGTACAGAATCCTTCGCGCCCCGCCGAGCTTCCGGAGTCCCAAATGTTTCCCTTGAGCATGCAATATTGGATATCACCATTAATTCATAGAAAAGACTGCACGAAATATAATGCGAGCTACGCTCCCGGTGACCCAACGCTAGATGGCAAGTCGGGCGATCTTTCATCCCCGGGGAGATGACGGTTGGGCATTGATCACCGCCACACACGGGTCGTTTCCAGTCTATGGCGACCATTGCGCCTGCCCGCCTTTCGCAATCTTCTCATCGCGGATGTAGCTTCGGATATCGGCGCCTTCATGCAGGGGGTCGGGGCCGCATGGATGATGGTGTCTTTGCGTGCCGGGCCGTTTTACGTTGCCCTTACGCAGACCGCCAGTGCTTTACCATTTTTTCTCCTGGCCCTGCCCGCAGGTGCGATAGGGGACATAGTCGACCGCCGCAAACTGATTTTAGCCGCTGAAATATGGATGGCGGGTGTCGCTATTCTTCTCGCCGGGGTGACGATCGCGGGCAAGATGTCTCCCGTATTGCTCTTGATCCTGACCTTTGCCCTGTCCGCCGGTGATGCAGTCGAAAGTCCTGCGTGGCGGGCCGTCTTGCCGGATCTGGTTCAGCAAGAGGACCTCGCATCTGCCGCGGCCTTGAATGGCATTGAATTCAATTTTGCCCGCGCGATTGGGCCAGCCTTGGCCGGAGTCGTGATTGCCCTTGCGGGAGTTGGAACCGCTTTTCTCATCAATGCCATATCTTTCGTTGGAGTCATCGCGGTAATCGCTCGTTGGAAGCGGCATCCTCGGAAACGCTCTGCACCTCGTGAAACCTTGGGGGGAGCAACCGTAGCTGCGGTCCGGTACGTGCGCTATTCACCGCGGCTGCGCACGCTAATGATCCGCACAGGAATCGTGACGTTCTTTGCCAGTGGACTCCTGGCCTTGCTGCCATCGGTCGCACAACGGATGAGTAGGAACCCAATGGTCTATGGCCTGTTGCTGGGCTGCTTCGGTATTGGGGCGATTGCAGGGGCACTGGTTATGCAGCAGGCTCGCGCCAAGTGGTCGGCCGAAAGCGTAATCTCAGGAGGGGTATTCGTCTTTGGGATCTGTACTCTGATCACGTCGGTGGGGCACCTGGTGCCCATGGCGCTGAGCATGTTAATTGGAGGGGGTGCGTGGATTGTATTCGTGTCTCTACTGAACGTAATCGTTCTGAATCATACCCCGGAATGGGTGCGAGCGCGTGTTCTGGCCGTGTCAATGCTGACGTTTCAAGGCGCGATGGCGGGTGGTAGCGCGCTCTGGGGAGCGGTGGCAACCCGGGCCGGTCTTCATATCGCTCTAATGGCAGCGGGCGCCGGAATGATCCTGAGCACGTCTTTGAGCTTGTTCATGAAACTGCCCGAGGCAACCGTGGACGTGACCCCCTGGGTCCATTGGCGGGTGCCCATGATAACGCGTAGCAGCATGACCGATGATGATTCCGGCCCTGTCCTCGTCAGTGTGGAATACGACGTGCAACCGGAAAAGTCGGCACAGTTTATCAGCGCGATCCGTAAATATGAGCGTATTCGGCGCCGTGATGGCGCGTACAGGTGGAGTGTCTTTCAGGATCTTGAGACTCCGGATCGCTACCTGGAGACGTTTCTTGTGGTGTCGTGGGCCGAACATTTGCGCCAGCATCAACGCCTGACTTTAGCAGACCGGAAAACTGAAGAGCAGGTGCACGGTTGCGTCCGCACTGAACCGAAAGTGCGACATCTGATCTATGTTGACGATAACGCAAGTTCGAATGAGCGCCCCGCCACACGGTAATTGATGTCACCGAGACTTCAGTCTTTGGAGATGTGTGCGGGGCTCGGCTGTGGTGAAGGCGGGCGCTACGCAGAACAAGCCCTTTTGTGACGGTACACACGCTTCAACCAAATTCAAAGCGAGTTAGAAAACAATCTCAAAAGGCTTACGACGGAGGTGGTGATCAGGGCGGCGCGGCACGTTCAATTGCCACAAGCTCTCCCTCTATTATCGTAGCAATGGGGAAGATCGATGGCGACTCCTAAGGTGTCAAATGACGTAGCCTTGAAATCCGTCCTGGTTGCGACTGATTTCTCAGAGGCGTCGAGGAAGGCACAGCGGCACGCGATCAGCATCGCGCGGCATTTTCATGCGAAGTTCTACATGGCGCATATTATTTCATCGGTGGGACTCAACATGGCGGGTGCTGACGCTCTGGAATTGGCAAGCATTGTGACTCGTCGTGAGATGGCAGAACTGGAAGAAAGCTTAGTTGGAAACGGAGCACTCGCGGGCTTATCTCACGGGTTCATCCTGCGTCAAGGCGATGTTTGGGAAGAATTGGAAGTGATCATCCGCACGCACCAGATCCAACTGATCGTTATCGGTACTCACGGCCGCCACAACCTTGAAAAGCTATTCCTGGGCTCCGTAGCCGAGCGAATCTTTCGTGAAGCGGTTCAACTTGTCCTCACGGTAGGTCCACACTCCAAACCGGATGCTCCTATCGAAGGTACAGCTGAGACACGATCTTTCTTATTTCCCACGGATTTCAGCGATGCGTCGCTCAAAGCATTGCCGCACGCAATTTCATTTTCCAATCATTTTGGAGCCAGACTTGTCTTCTTGCACGTTGCTCCGTTTAGCGGCGCCACGACCTTAGGCGGCATTCTTAAGGAGCAGGAAGATGCACGCCTTAAGCTTCTGACGAGGCTGCGCGACTTCCTTCCGTCAGGTGCATCTTTGTCACTAACTCCGGAATTCATAATCGAATTCGGGGATCACGGCGAACAAATCTTGAATACTGCCCATTCGCTCAAGGCAGACTTGATCATCCTGGGGTTGGATCATACAAGACATGGTCGGGGCGTCTCTCATTTGCCGACGACCACGACCTACGCAGTGGTTTGCAAAGCGCCCTGTTCGGTACTAACAGTTCGAAGCTGACGACCCTACGGCCGGGGCTGCAGACTTGGAGAGCGCCGAGATTACGCTCGTTCTTAGCCGGGCTCTTCATGACTGACTGCTTGTGCGAGATTGCGAGTAATTTTCTGATCTTGTCCAAATCTTTTTTGGCCAGGCACTACCGCTAGGGCGCCCTTTGCAGGGGCAAGATGACGGACACTAAAATCGGAGAGTTTCGGGCCAATCACCGTTGTGGACGTCGAGTATAATCGCTGGCTGGCAGCTAGTCCCGTCGCGAAAGAGATGCTGTCATGAACAAAACAAAAATAGTTGGACTCGGAATGGGAACGGCGCTACTCGTGTTAGGAGCGTGCAAAACGGCTTCTCACACTTCACCAACCGCGGAAACCATCGCACCCGGGAATATGGCGCGTCTTGGAACGCTCGATGATCGTTTCGAGTCTTACAACATCGAAATGGTGGAAGTGACCGGTGGCAGATTTTGGAAACCTTTTAAGGATATAGAGGCTTTGCTCAAGGAGCAGGCATCAGCTAAGAGTCCTGGAACAAATCAGCCTGCCGGGATGAGCCCGAATCTGTTTCTATACCGGCCGCCAATCGATCTCAGCAACCCGCGCTTACGGAAACTGGCGTCTGCTCTTGGACCTGCCTACGTACGCGTCAGTGGGACGTGGGCGAACACTACATACTTTCACGATTCAGACAAGCCCGCGCCGAAGACTCCGCCCAAAGGTTTCAATGGAGTCTTGACGCGACAGGAATGGAAGGGCGTTGTCGATTTTGCTCGCGCAGTCGATGCGAAGATCGTGACATCCTTTGCCACTAGTCCTGGAACCCGCAATGCCGCAGGCGTCTGGACCCCAGATCAGGTACGCCGGGTTCTCTCATATACCAAATCGATCGGCGGAAGTATCGCCGCGGCCGAATTCATGAACGAGCCCACCTATGCGGCAATGGGTGGCGCTCCGAAGGGCTACGACGCATCCGCCTATGGGCGTGACATCGCGGCTTTCCGTGCTTTTATCAAGGCCGCCGCACCTGAAGTCATATTCCTTGGACCCGGCTCGGTCGGGGAGGGCATCTCGTTGGCTCCCTCGTCCGTAAGCGTTCTAAGAACGCAAGACCTCCTGAAGGCCACTGGGCCCGCTTTCGATGCGTTCTCCTATCACTCATATGGAGCGGTTTCGCAACGATGCGCGGCGATGGGAGCTTCGGCGACTACAACAGCCGACGCGGCGCTTTCGGAGGAGTGGCTATCGCGCGTAGATCGTATCGAGTCGTTTTATGCAGGTCTGCGCGATCAATTTGAGCCCGGCAAGCCTCTGTGGATCACAGAAACAGCTGAGGCGGCTTGTGGCGGCGATCTGTGGGCATCCACATTCCTGGATAGCTTCCGGTACCTTGATCAGCTGGGTCGGCTTTCGAAGCTGGGCGTCCAGGTAAACATCCACAACACACTCGCTTCGAGCGACTATGGCCTGCTGGACCAGGCCACATTCACTCCGCGACCCAATTACTGGGCAGCATTGCTCTGGCGGAAGTTGATTGGGACAACGGTACTCGATCCCGGTACTTCGTCCGCTCCGACTCTGCATCTTTACGCACACTGTCATCGCGGGCAGCCCGGCGGTGTAGCGCTGTTGGCGATCAACACCGACCGGTCAGAGTCACACGCGATAACCATTCCGATAGCCGTAGAGAGATATACGCTGTCCGCACCCTCGTCCGGAAAGTTGGACGACGCTCACGTCCTGCTCAATGGCACCGAGTTGACACTGGGTGGCGACGATGCTCTTCCGTCTATTGCAGGCTCACAAGTTCCTTCTGGGTCCATCGCCTTTGCGCCGGCAACAATTTCGTTCCTGGCCATTCCGATGGCAAACAATGCGAACTGCCGTTAGAGCAAAACTCGCGAGTGGTGCTGACTGGCAGGGATCTGCCATCGCGGCCGGAGTAGATGGTGGCCAGCGAAACGTACGCGTACTGGAATGCCACCCACGCCAAAAACACATTTCAGGGCCTGCGACCCGCCATCTGTGGACATCAATGCCGCACGCGAGGAACTCGTCCCATAGAGCATCGCTCCGCGATGAAATCTTCGATTGCGTTGCAAAGTTGGCGACGAAACCCAAACGGGTTTCATAAAGAATGTGAGTAGAGGAACGGCCGCTGTCTGCTGCTTCTCCAGAAGTAGACGAGGATGATGACACTGGCGACCGCCGCGTAGGCGCACCACACCGAGGTAAAGGCATATCGCTTAATTGCGTCGACAATCAGGAGAATAGCCAGGTTTGCCGCTCCAAAAACAACCATCATCCTGATCTTCGAGAAAAAAAGCGAACCGCAGGTTGCAATCACGTACAAGACGGCAACAAATATGTTGTTTGTGGCGCGATTGATGTAGACGATGCTGTTGTCCCTGACATAAATATCAGTTGGGTATGCTGTCAATCCCCACAATACATAGAGCGTCGTTGCACCGCCGATCACGACGAAAGGCAACATGCGTCTGCGGCTTTCCTTGTTGGGTTCGAAGAGCATTACGCTGAGTGGCACCAGGAAAGGTAAAAGGCCCTGCGCATATAACATAAATGCCGCACCCATGTTGTGTGTCACGGTTGGCGAGAGAATCCCATCCAATCCGAGCCAAACGAATCCCTCGGAGAACTGGTGTACGGCACACAGCGTGGATAGCGAAGCGACGAGAAATCCGCGCCGGTGCTTCACCTTCGTTAATGTGACCACACCAACGGCACCAAGAACTCCGCTCCCGACAAAATTCGCTGTCGCTGAAAAACACATGCCTCGGCCTCTTCCTTGCGAAGATTACACCGCTCTTAGAAAGCAATACATTTCTCTTGCATGAGGGGCTCCGAATCGAATTGTTAGAATCGCGTATCTTCAACCGGCGTATAAGCGCAAGCACTTCTTCCAGGGACAAAACCTTGTGCTCTGTGCCTGATCGGGTAGACCACTGAGTGTCCAGAGACCTCATCGAGAATGCCGGTATTGTCGAGACGATTGAGCAGCCAGTGGCACCGCCAGAAGTCGGCCACCGTACCCGCAGCCCTCCTAAATCTGAATCTGATTCTCTCGCCTTTCAGCGAAGCTGGACACTACATGATCATGACCGTCAGTGACCGAGAGGTAATGGGCGCCTCGCTTATGCCCAGGAACTGCGGCCATGGTTGCAGTCAAACAAAGCTGACCGAAACGCTCGATCCGTGCCAAGTCCGGCCAGGGAACTATGTACTGCTCACGGAATTGAACGACAAGAGGACTCGTATTCCTATCCGCTCAAAATCCCGTGATTGGATTTCATCCGCGGCCGTCCATTCTGAATACGATAACTGGGTTAGGGAGTTGTTTACCATTGACCGTCAAACGTTTTGGGGTCTACTGGGATATTGGGAGTCTTCTTTGAAGAATACGCCGCTGCGAGCGCCATTCCCGCGAAACTGAAGTTCGTAGCCCATCCGGCCGATAGACGATAGTGAGGCCGTCCCTGCGTTGATTTGCAAATGCGAACGCCGTCAGTTCCAAACGCAGAGGCGGTGTTCGCTGCAAGTGGCGCTTCCAGTCTAGGCCCACCAGAAGGCACACCGGTTCTGGCGGATCGACCTAGGGGGGATGAGTCTTACCGGCAATCTTCGCAACACGGAGATTGCATTTGTCCACTTCATACACCAAACCTGCGCTCGGTTTTCCGGGTGCCATATCCATCCCGTCGATTGAGGCGCAATTCACTCAATCGATCTCAAATGACGTGCTGACGCTCGTCGAGGCTGCGGCTCTCCTGAAGTGCTGTCCAAAGACTCTGCGGAAGCAAGCTACCGCAGGGAAGGTCCCGGGTAAGAGAATCGGGTCTTTGTGGCGCTTCTACCGCCCTGTACTTGAGGAATGGCTGAGGGAAGCAGCCTGAAACAACTAGAGGGAGGCTCGAGTTAGCCGACGCCTCCCTTTATTCCGAAGTCCCGCCAGCTTATCGCTCGATCAGCGACCGGCGTGGCTCCAGAATTTTCCCTCACAGTCTCCCTCACAGCAAAATTCCACACCAGTCCTGGAGAGGGTTTTAGATTCCCTTACATTCCTTCGAAGTTATTCAAATGATTGAATAAAGAAGATTTAGGAAACTGCTGCTCTATCCACCTGAGCTACGGGGCCTCCTTTAGAATGAATAACTTACAGACAGTGCAAAACTTTTCCCCTCACAGTTCTTTACAGAAATCAATTACGAATTGGAGCCCGTACGTCAAGTAAGTTTGGAAAGTGAGTGGCTCAAGAACCAAAAAATCCCAATATCAACAGGGTAGCATCAGGAAGGTGCGCAAGGCGAAAGGCGATGAAGCTGCGAGAAAGATGTCTTCCTAATACTACAAAAAACTTGTAGTATTGTGCCATGGCTCAATCGCACCGAGAAGCGTCCCAGCGGCTCTTCGAACTCGCTCAGCAGAACCAGGGGTTCTTCACAGCGAAGCAGGCCAAAGCAGCCGGATTCGCCGAAAACACTCACCCATATCACGTGCAGGCGGGCAACTGGATTCGCGAACATCGAGGAATCTACCGTCTCGCGCAGTTCCCGCTGTCTGACCGTCCTGACCTGGCTCTTTGGTCGCTCTGGTCGCGGAATCGGAAGGAAGAGATCGAAGGGACCTTTAGCCATCAAACAGCGCTGAGACTTCACGAACTATCGGACCTGAATCCGGCAAAGCTCCACATGACCGTTCCGACGCACTTCCGGCGTAACAGCCGTCTGCCAGGGATTGTTGTGCTTCACTACGCGGACCTGCCGACGAGCGATGTGCAGACTGGGCCCGGCTACAACTTCACACGGCCACTGCGAACCATTCTTGATCTGATCGAGGTCGGCGCCGTCGAACGGGCCTTCGTTCGCCAGGCGCTTCGGCAAGCCGTTGATCGCGGACTAATCACGCGCCGACAACTTCGGGATACACCGATGAGTGAAAATGCACGCAAGATCACCGCGGATGCGCTAAGCGGGGTGGCTTGATGGCCTCGCCCAAAACTTACGCAACGGCCGGAGCCTTTCGGAGGGCCCTTGAGGAGCGCCTCAAGAGCATGTCCATGACGGAGCAGGTCGATGTTAATCGACTCCGGCGTCAGGTGTCTTTTGATCGGTTGTTGGCAAGGCTGTTCCGAGACGATGCTGCGCCATGGGTATTGAAGGGTGGTTATGCGCTGGAGCTTCGCTTCAAGTCTGCGCGATCCACGATTGATATTGATCTGACTGTACAGCGAGTCACAGGCGCTGCGGATGACCGAGATGCGGTCCAAGCCATACGCGAAATGCTGCAGGCGAGAGCAGATGCGTCACTCGACGACTGGTTCGAATTCTCAATCGGAGCGCCGACGATGGATTTGCTCGCAGCTCCGTATGGCGGCGCTCGCTATTCGATCGAGGCGCGCATGGACGGAAGGATATTTGCTCGCTTTCATCTCGATGCGGGTGTGGGCGATGTCATCCTCCAGCCGCTCGAAACAGTGGAATGCCATGACTGGCTTAGTTTCGCGGGAATCGAGAGTCCACGCGTATGTCTGATCTCCCGTGAGCAGCAATTTGCAGAGAAGATCCACGCCTACACGCTTCCCCGAAGCTCGCAAAACAGCCGAGTGAAAGATCTCGCCGATTTGACGCTCCTGATCGGCGACGGCCAGCTTGACCGGCAAAGAGTGATCAACGCTTTGCGACTCACTTTCGCACGCAGAAATACGCACGCATTGCCTGCGAGTCTTTCTGCGCCCCCGGAGGATTGGCAAACGCCATTCCGGGTTCTCGCCGAAGAATGCGGAATCGACTCCAACATTGCCGCTGTTTTCGACATCGTGCGTAGGTTCTACGAAGATGCCATCAAAGGTGGCATGGAGCAGTAGGCCGAGTGCCCAGGCACCGTAGGCGGTTACGATATTGCTAGCTTAGGATCGATGAAGTGCTGGAATCTTGCGAGAGTTAGAAAAGGCCGGTCACCTTGAATGATGCATCCCAATACGAAGGTATGATGAGCAAACCCAAGCCCAAAGCAGCTTGGAGTGATGTCAAAGCCAAACTCGCCTCCCTCGATCACAATGCCGTGTTGGGACTAGTGCATGACCTTTACGCCGCAAGCAAGGATAACCAGGTATTCCTTCATGCTAGGTTCGGGCTAGGCGAAGACGTGTTGGCGCCATACAAAAAGACAATCGGCCGCTTTCTGTGGCCCGACGTCCTCCGCCACCAGAACGTGTCTGTCTCCAAAGCCAAGCAGGCCATCTCCGATTACAAAAAGGCCGTAGGCGAGCTGACTGGTGTCTCCGAACTGACGGTCTACTACTGTGAGCAAGCCGCCGGGTTCTGTCAGGATATCGGCTACCAAGACGAGGGATACTTCAACGCGCTTGTGCGAGTGTTTGAGCAAGCCATCAAAGTGGTTGTGGAACTCGACGTGGCGAGCCGTGACCGTTACATGATGCGATTGGACCGTGTGCGGCAGATCAGCCATGATTTTGGTTACGGCGTCGGCGACGACATGGACTACCTCGTCGCTGAGCACACCAAGGACGTCCACAAAGCAGCGCGCTAAGCATGTCCAGCAGGAATCCAGAATCGGGGTCGTTCGAGCGGCGTGATGCCGAGAATCAACGGCTCCGCGAAGAGAATCTGCGCCTGCGGCGTCTTCTAGCCGCTCACGGCATCGCTGTTCCTCCGTCCGCCTCCGCGGACTATCGTTTGGCTCAGCCTCAAGAACCGTCTGCCGCGGAAACGAAGGAAGAGCGTGCTCGCAAACGGATTGCGCTATTCCGTGGCCTATTTCGCGGAAGGCAAGATGTCTATGCTCGTCGATGGGAGAATCCAGACGGCCGTCATGGATATTCCCCGGCCGCGCTGAAAGATTGGAAGGCGATCAACTCGAGCAAGCCTGAGGATAGGAGAAGGGTCGACAAAGACACCAGGAAGTTTCTTCCTTTGACCGACACAGTCATCGAAGATCATCTTCTGGGGAAAGACACCGTTGGTATTTATCCACTTCTTCAGGACGAAACATGTTGGTTTCTAGCGGTGGACTTTGACAAGAAAACGTGGACCGATGATTCTCGGGCATTTCTTAACACATGCCGAGAATTGAATGTGCCTGCGGCTCTCGAACGTTCACGCTCTGGAAACGGCGCGCATGCGTGGATCTTCTTTGAGAGCGCTCTGCCTGCGACTACGGCGCGGAAACTCGGGTGTGCGATTCTTACTCGCACGATGGAACTCCGGCATCAACTTGGTTTGGATTCCTACGACCGCTTGTTCCCCAATCAGGACACGATGCCCAAGGGTGGCTTCGGAAACCTGATCGCTCTGCCCCTGCAATTTACGCCGCGACGCTCAGGCAACAGCGTCTTCGTGGATGCAGAGCTACGCCCCTATCCCGATCAGTGGGAATTCTTGTCGTCAATTCGGCGACTATCTGGTGCTGCCACTGAGGAGATCGTTGTCGATGCTCAAAGCCACGGTGATTTGATCGGAGTTCGAATCAGTGTCGCAGATGAGGAAGATGGAGAAGATCCGTGGACATTGCCTCCATCACGAAAGCGCCTAGAGCGCCCAATTGAAGGGCCACTACCCGAGACTGTGCAGATCGTCCGCGCGAATCTCGTTTATGTCGAGAAGCAGGGTCTCCCTTCAGCCATGCTGAACCGTCTGCTTCGATTGGCAGCGTTTCAGAATCCAGAGTTCTATAAAGCCCAGGCCATGCGGCTTCCGACATTTGCCAAACCCCGCGTAATTGCTTGCGGCCAAGACTTTCCCAAATATGTTGCGGTACCACGTGGATGTTTGAAAGACGTACTGGCTCTTTTGCGCTCACATCGCATTCAGCCAGAGATTCGTGACGAACGATTCACAGGGACGCAGATCGTCGCGGAATTCGGTGCGCAACTTCGGCCAGCACAACAAGATGCCGCGAAGGAGATTGCCAGCTACGACGAAGGGATTCTTTGCGCTCCCACGGCTTTCGGGAAAACCGCCGTCGCTGTTTGGTTAATTGCCGCGCGCAAAGTGAATACCTTGATCCTGGTCCATCGTCAGCAACTGCTGGACCAGTGGCAGGAGCGGCTAGCGATGTTCTTGGGTATGCCCGCAAGTTCGATCGGACACATTGGTGGTGGGACGTTGAACCGAACCGGCCGTATCGATGTTGCGGTCATCCAGAGTCTGTATCAAAAGGATGGCGTAAAAGACTTCGTTGCTGAGTACGGCCAGGTCATCGTAGATGAATGCCACCACATCTCGGCTTTTACCTTTGAGCAGGTGATGAGGCAGATCAAAGCTAAATTTGTTGTCGGTCTCACCGCTACCCCCACCAGGAAAGATGGGCACCATCCGATAATTTACATGCAGTGTGGCCCTGTCAGGTTTGGCATGAGCGCCAAGGCGATGGCGCAGTCAAACCCGTTCAAACACAGGGTCATTCCTCGTCACACAGATTTCCAAATGCCGCTCAGTGCGGGCAACGCGACGATTCAGGATGTATATGCGGCGCTGTCGAACGACGCAATGCGGAATGAATTGATCGCCCACGACGTCGTATGCGCTGTGGAATCCGGCCGAACGCCGCTCCTGCTAACAGGCAGGACGGAACATCTGCAATATTTCGCCGTCAACCTGAACGTTGCCGTGAAGCACCTTTTTGTTTTGAAAGGCGGTATGAGCAAGAAGCAGCGCCGTCAGATTGCGGACGCGATAGCGGCTGTGCCGGACGATGAACCACGGGTGATTCTCGCAACGGGAAGCTACATCGGAGAAGGATTCGACGATGCCCGTCTGGATACGCTCTTTCTGGCCATGCCGATCTCCTGGAAAGGAACGTTGCAGCAGTACGCTGGTCGCCTGCATCGACTCCACGACAATAAGCGCGTAGTTCAG
>Ga0105240_10011534_pt1 | contig 12300 bp, 12 predicted proteins | sample KBSC54metaG_FD_80426 | JGI IMG/M metagenome (GOLD analysis project Ga0105240, IMG submission 80426) | Corn rhizosphere microbial communities from Kellogg Biological Station, Michigan, USA - KBS C5-4 metaG | ecosystem: Host-associated > Plants > Roots > Rhizosphere > Soil | place: Michigan, USA...
GGAACTGCCGGGGTGAACCAGATCCTGCCCATTGCAGTCGCCGGAACGAATCTCGCGATCCTGGCCTTAACCTGGCTCGGCACCCAGCAATCGGCTCCCGTGGTCGATATGGTCGCCAGAACGACGGCCTGGAGCGGCACAGCCGGAGCAACCCAGAACCTGGCCCTCTTCGCCCAGGGGACCAACGCCGGGACGGTTTACACCGATAGCGCTGTCCAGGCCGACGCCGCGAGCCGCATTGCTGCCGACTCCGCGCTACAGACCCAAATCAACGCACTGGGCAACGGAGGAGCGCTGGCCTACACCGCGCTGACCACGGCATGGTCAGGCACAGCAGGAGCCAACCAGGCTTATGGGCTGGCCGTCCAGGGAACGGACGCAGCAGCGACTGCCCTGGGCATCGCAGAAGAGGCCCTCAACCTGGCTGTCATTGGCACCAACACCACCATCTCCATTTATGGTGACCTGGCGAACCTTGGCATCGCGCTCGACCAGGCCACGAGTCTGGCCAAAGCTGGCACTAACGTCGGCAGCAATGCCTATGCCCTGGCCCAGACGGCTTACGGATTGGCTTCCTCTGGCACTGCCGGGGTGGAGCAGGTTTATCCCATTGCTGTGGCCGGAACCAACCTGGCTCAGCTCGCCTATAGCCTTGTCACATCCGGCACCGATGCCTCCGCCGCGCTGGCGCGTGCCAATGAAGCCTACAACCTGGCTGCAACCGGGACATCCCTCGCTCTGAATGCTCTCGGCCTCGCCCAGTTCGGCACAGCCTATACCGACACGCAAGTAGGCTTGGAATCGGGTTTTAGAGCCAATGCCGACATCGCAGAGGGGCTCTCGCGCTTTAACGCTGATCAGTTCCTCCAGGTCCAGATCGGCACCGTCACAGACAGCGCTTACCAAGCGCTGGTTATGGCCTGGAACGGCACCGCTGGCGCAACCCAGGCGCTAACGCTGGCCAGCTCTGGCACCACGAGCGCTGCCCAAGCCTCTGCTCAAGCAAGCGCCGCTTTGACCACAGCCTGGGCAGGCACAGCCAGCGCTGCCCAAGCCTCCGCACTGGCTACGACGGCTCTCACCACAGCCTGGGCAGGCACAGCCACAGCCAACGCTGCGCTTCCCCTGGCCGGGGGCACCCTGAGCGGAAACCTTTGGGCACCGCAGATCAACTTCGGAGTCGGCACCGTGGCAGCCTCCAACGCGGTCGCAGGGACTCTTTACTACGACTTCACCGGCTCCCGATACCAGCTAACGACCGTGGACAGGACCCTACAGGTGTCGGCCAAGAATTACACCGTGGGCGCTGAGCTGTCCGTGGTCCTGGTCAGCAATGGCACGCCTTACTCCATCACTTACGACGGGAACTTCTCGTTCTTTGGCACGCAAATTCCGTCTACAGTTTCAACCGTAAACAAAAAGATCACGGTGGCTCTGTCGGCGACGACCACAAGCGCCTCTGGCGTCCTGGCCGCGAGCGCCGCGCAGATATGATCCGGCTCTCGAACGTCACGTTTGTCGCCATCCTGCAGCCGACATCGGTATCCAGTTTCAACCCGACTGCGTGCTCGGTCGTGGTCACCGGAGGCTTCACGTCTGGCAGCGACAGCTTCGAGTGCTATACCCCAGCCACTGATTTCTCTGATCCGCTCAATGGAGGATCTGGATGGGCCGCGACAGGCCGGATCGCTGCTGGCTATAACGGCCAGCAGGCCATCGACACTTTTGAGTCCTACAACACCGGAGCGATCACCACGCTCTCGGCTGGCAATGGCTGGTCGGGAGCCTGGGTCATTAGCTGAGTATGGCTGCCACAATCGTATCAAGAACGATCAGCTCCGTCATTGACCAGAAAATCGTTCTGGACGGCACATCCGGCAATAAGCAGATAGGCCGCACGATGACCATTGGCAGCAATTGGAACCAGCTCAGGGTTGTTGCGCGCCTGTCTTGTGACCCTACCGGCAATACAGGTGACTTTGTTCCCGATTTTACTTTTGGCGTTTGTTCTGGAACGACCAACATGTATGGGAGCGCCACGACGACCAACTGGCTTGGAGGTCTCTTCCGCGCTGGAATCGCATGGACTTTCTTCGGTGGAAATCTTTGGGTCCAAAGCGGAGGCGCGCCGCTCAACCTCAGCAAAAGAGTGGGCACGACGACAACGACGCTATCGCTTGGACTCTCGTCCATGTATTGCTCTGGCTCGCCCACTACCTGGCGGTCCTACGTTTCCCTCGACATCGTGAAAGGATCGCCCAATTACACGGTGACTCTGATGGGTTACCAGACTCTCGCGGCTAACGACACCACCACCGCCACGCTCTATTCACTATTGCTAGAACCTTCGGCTCCGGTTGGAAACGTCGCGACTGTGGCTTTTGATGAAACCGCAGGCGCGCTGGACACGATCAATTTCTACTGGGGGACAACCACCCGAAAATTGGAAATCAGCGAAGTCATCGTCTACAGAAAAGCGTAGCATGCCTATCGACCTCATTAGCCGGACCATAGGTGGAATTGTAGACCAGAAGTTCGTTTTACATAACGATCTGATCGCAAGGCAGATGTCCATCGGCACAAGCTGGACGCAGCTCCGGCTTGGCATGCGCGCTCTCGTGAATTTGAATGGGCTGGACAGCTTCATTCCTCGGTTTTACATCGGCTTCTCTTCAGGAATCACAGCAGTTGCAGGCGATCAAACGCCGACCAATTTCTTCGGCTTCTCGTTCAAACAGGGCATTACCTGGAACGCAAGCACTCCAGGTCAACTGGCACAACTCGGCGGAAGCTGCATTACCCCAACCAAAATCGTCAATGGCACCGAAACCATCGGCACAGCCCAGGGATCGTTTTTCTTTTCATCAGACACCACCGTTCGGAACATCTTGATCCTTGAGGTAACCAAAGGCAGCCCTGATTACACCTTCAAGTTTTTCCATCCCAACAGCTCAACCGGGGCAACCACGGACACCCTTCTGACCGACCTGACCAGCGACATCATTACGAGCACACCGATTCGCCTCGGCTACACCTTTGACTCGACAACATTGACCTTTGATGAAGTCGCCGGTGGGCTGAACAGCGCGAATATTTACTGGAATCTGGACAGCCGTTACCTGGAAGTTAGCGAGCTGATCTACGTCAAAATGGCGTAGCGGGCGCGCCGCGTAGTTAAGGCGTGGCGCAGCAAAATCAATACGCCTACGCAGATTCCAGCTTTCGGCGGATCGTCATCGCCGAGAACGAGCTTCACCTGCGAGGAACTTATTCCGGCACAGTCAGCTACGTGTCGCGTGACGCCATTGATTATGGCGACTCGAAATACATCGCGCTCATTACCGTTTACGGCACGGCCCCAGAAGGAAATCACTCCGACTATTGGTCCGCGCTGAGCCTGCTGAATGCTGGCCCACCCGATCCGGACGAGGCGCTCAGGGAAGAAATCGCTGCGGCCCAGTTTACGGCTGACAGCGCTCTGAGCGGAGCCAACTTCGGGATCACCCTGGCCGGAATCGGCACCAACGTCGGAAGCAACGCCTACGCGCTGGCCCAGGCCGCTTACGCCTACGCCCTCCAGGGCACCAGTGCTGCCCAGGCTCTCGCCATTGCCCAGATCGGCACCCAGCGCGCCGAGGACGCCTATTACTTGGCGATGCAGGGCACCAACGGGGCGAACTTCGGCATTTACTTGGCGTCCCAGGGCACCAACGGGGTGAACCAGGTTTACCCCATTGCCAATTCAGGCACCGCAGGTGTTGAGCAACTTTACCCCATTGCCAACTCCGGCACTGCAGGTGTTCAGCAGCTTTACCCCATCGCGACGGCGGGCACGGCTGGGGTGAACCAGGTTTACCCCATTGCCACCGCTGGGACAGCGGGCGTTAATCAGCTTTACCCGATTGCGACCTCCGGCACCGCAGGAGCCAACCAGGCATTTGCTCTGGCCCAGATTGGCACCTTCCTGGGCGGGGAAGCGATCCGCATGATCGGCACCCTGAGCCCGGTCGATCAAGGCGCACGCGACATCGCGATCCAGGGCACGGAGGGTGTCCACCAGGTCTATCCCATTGCCAACGCCGGAACCGCAGGCGTCAACCAGGTCTACCCCATCGCCAATTCTGGCACAGCGGGCGTTAACCAGGTCTACCCAATCGCCACGGCGGGAACAGCCGGGGTGAACCAGCTCTATCCGATTGCTAATTCCGGAACTGCTGGAGTCAATCAGATCCTGCCCATCGCGGTCGCCGGAACCGCAGGTGTTGGACAGGTTTACCCAATTGCCACAGCGGGAACAGCCGGAGTTAACCAAGTCTATCCAATCGCCACGTCTGGAACCGCTGGCGTGAATCAGCTCTATCCTATTGCGACCTCCGGCACCGCTGGCGTTGGACAGGTTTTCCCAATCGCAGTTTCCGGCACCGAAGGCGTCCAGCAGGTTTATCCCATCGCCAACTCCGGCACTGCCGGGGCCAACCAGGCTTTCTACCTGGCCACCCAGGGAACCAACGGCGCAAACTTTGCCATCTTCCTGGCCGGAGCAGGAACCAACGCCGCCGCTTTCGCACTTGCCCAGGCGCTCTACGCGATCTCTATCGCCAGCGCGGGCACAACGGGAGCCGGTGATGCCTACGCCCTGGCGCTTTCCGCTTTCCAAACTGCCGTCAGTGGAACCAACGGGGTCCAACAGCTCTACCCGATTGCCAACTCCGGCACGGCTGGAGTGAACCAGCTTTATCCCATTGCCAATTCCGGCACTGCGGGGGTGAACCAGGTCTACCCTATTGCAGTCGCTGGCACGAATGTCGCCAACCTGGCCTATGCCATGGCAGCCTCCGGCACGGCTGGAGCCAGCCAGGCTTACGCTCTGGCCACTTCCGGCACCGCAGGGGCCAACCAGGCTTACGCACTGGCTCAACTCGGCACCAACCTGGACGCCTACATCCTGACGATTTTCGGGACGACCATCGGACTGGCTGGCACGGGCACGCTGAGCCTCTACCTCTCCCAAGTTGGCCTGTCTGATCGAGCAGACATCCGGATGACCATGACCAATGGCGTCATCACGTCCTTCGGCAGCTCGGCATACTCCATCGAGAATTTCCAGAATTACTCGACTGGCCCGGTCAGCAGCGCTCTAGGCAATCTCGGCCTCATGAGCCAGTGGTTCGGAACCGCTTCGATCAACGGCTGGACAAACCCGCTCAACGCGATGCAGGCATTTGTCAGCAATGATTCGCTCCAGACTTACACTCCTGGCACCGTCTTCTCGCCAGGCACGCTGAACGCTGGAACTTATTGGACCTCTGCCTGGTCGGCTGGCAGCGTGGCTATCAACATCGCCCAGGACAATTTCCTGCAATACTCGACCGGCACCGCCATCGCAGGTCAGATCAGCGGCGGCACGAACTGGCTAGGCGCAGGAGCATTCATCTAATGGCCACCATCGCAACCAGAGTTTTCGGAGACGGCACGAGCACACTCTTCACGCTCTACAACGAGGAGTTTGTCCGGTCGCTCGGATTTACCAACGGGTGGACGCGCATACGAATCGGCATGCTCTGCGCTGTCCAGGCCAGCGGCAATTTTACACAAACGACGGAATGCGGCTTCGGGCTTTGCACTGGAGCCAGCCCAATTGAGAACACCCGTGGATTCAGATCCACGAACACGACCAACTGGTGCGGGCTCGCGTTCACCGCTCTTGTTTTTTCGACAACCGCTTTCACGTATAACGCAGGCCCTCCGTCTTACGTGTCATCAACCGCCCTGTCGATGATTGCGCGGCGCGGAAACTCCGACGTTCAATCCAGGCAAGATGCCATCCAGTGGTTCATGCCTACCGCTGGATCTGGCAATCGCGGATTTGTGATGCTCGACTTTATTAAAACCGCAGGACTAGGCAGTGTGACAGTGACAAATTTCGTGCCAAAAACGGCGGCTACAGCGCAGGTCAACTACACCATGGCTGACCTAATCCAAGCCGGTGAACAAATCAAAGTCACAAATTCAGTGACGATGAAACAGACGGCAATCTCGCAACACGCCTCAAACCCGATGTCAACGGATGAGAGCTTCGGACAGTTCGATACGCTCAGCATCGCCTGGTCAACGGCTGCCGTGCCGTTGGAAGTTTACGGCATTGTCGCCTACGCCATTTACAGCATCACCCTTTAGCCATGTCAGCCATCATTGGACAACGAGTTTTTACAGCCGGTGGCAACCAGCTTTACCTGTCGTTGCTCAAGGATGAATACATCCGTCAACTCAGCATCAGCAACAACTGGACGAAGATCGGGATCGGCTTGCTCTACAGTATCGGTTCCAACTTCGACATCCTCGGTTTTGACTGGCGCATCGGCATGTGCTCTTATGGCACCCCGCCACAAGGGATCTACGCCTGGAGCACCACCAACTGGATCGGCACGTTCATTCCCGGCAACGGTGTGGGCGTCTTTACCTATACCGCTGGAGCGGGGGCTCCTTACATCGCTGTCACGTCCGGTGGCGTTCAGACCAATCTCAACATCCGGCGCACGGGCCTGACCACGACTCTCGGATCGGCTTTCAGCACCACTATCAATTTGCCGACCAATAACGGAGCCACCAGCCTTCGACGCGGGATTCTCATCCTCCAGATCGCCAAGGGCACGAGCAACTACACTATCACCGGTTCTGGCAGCTTGTCCGTAGCCCAAGCCCAAACAGATTTCACCTTTGAACAGCTCCAGGAAGCCACGCAGCAGGTGACCCAGCCCGCAATCGTCGGACAGACAACGTTGACCGCTTTACCGGCTTCGGGGCAGGTCATCGCCTGCAGCGAGACACCTGGCATCCTGGACGCGATCAGCATCGCCTGGAAACACTCAGTGGTCCCTCTGGAAATTTACGGCATCGCTGTTTACCGCTACTACTGATATGGCTTCAATTTCCACCAGGATCTTCAATTACATCCCGAACAATTACCTCCTGCTGCAAGGCGAGGAATGGGTGAGGCCATTGCCGCAGCTCTCGTCCTGGAACCGTCTGCGCCTCGGCCTGCTCTGCTCCGCCAGGGGCGTCCTGGCAGGCGGCAACATCGCTGACGCTGGCCTGTTTTTCGGTCTGACCAGTGGGCGCTGGAACACCAATTCTGCTTATCAGGCCGACAACGCCATCAGTGCTTGCTTGGGCGGATCAGCCGCCCTGGGATCAATTCGGTCCTGGACTTACGCCGCCAACTCCAGCAACCCCTACTACGCCTCCACCAACACCAGCACGTTTTACAGGCGCTACAACAACCCCATTACCGGCCAGGTCGTCAATACGACCAACTTCACTGTAAGTCCATGGATACCGCTTAGCGGCATCGGCATCCGCAAACGGCGCGTGGCCATGGTCTTGGACATTAGCCGGAACCCAACCTCTGGCGTCTACACTTTCAATTTCTACTATCCGTCTGACCAGACCACCGACTGGCGCATGGACCAGCTCCTGGAAGCAACCGACTCCAACGGGTTACCGGTCTTGAACGCCGTCACGTGGACCAATCCGTCCGCACAAACGATGTCCATCTCCGAAGAGACAGGCGCGTTTGATACCGTCAGCGTTTACTGGCAGAACATCACCTATGGCCTGGAGGTTTACGGCATCTGCGCCAGCATGCTGACGGACAGCTCGCCGGTCGTCCAGACAACCTACCCCTTCACAGGTGGCGCTTACGATGTCCTCACCACCAACGGGTCGCTGGGCGGAACGCCTATCACTGGCACAGGGGCCATCGTGAGCGGTGCCGCCAGTGGCAAAGGCTGGGGAGGACCCTACGTCATTCTCGGCACCACAGCACCACAACCGCAGCACGGCCTGGCGGGCTCCAATGTGGGCATCGAGGAAACGTTCGACACTTACGCCAACGGCACGTTCGCGACCGGGATTTTCAATGGCGGCACAAACTGGGGTGGCCCGTGGGTCGTTTCTGGAACGTATCCTAATCCGCTCGCTCTAACCGGCGTTGGAACGCTCTACGGCAGCACTCTGGGCGCTGACGAAACGTTCGACACTTACGCCAACGGGACGTTTACGAGCAGCGGTAGCTTTAATGCCGGAACAAACTGGGCAGGCCCGTGGGTCGTCGGTGGGACTTACTCCAACACCATCCCGCTCATCGGTGGAACTGGCACGCTCTACGGCAGCTTAATCGGCTCCAGTGACACCTTCGAGACTTACAGCGCCGGATCAGTTTCAGTGCTCAACGCGGGATCGAATTGGCCGAGGCCGTTCAACGCCGTTTATTACGCCGGGACGACCTACTCCAACCCAGCAGGACCAGCCCTGTTTATGGGCGGCACCAGCTCTGGATTTCCGTGGGATAATTTCGAGTCCTACTCGGTGGGCAGCATCTCACTGCTGACCGGAGGCACTGGCTGGGGCAGCTACGGAACCGTTTACAATTTCTAACATGGCAACCATCGCTCTAGTTTCAGGAGACAAGCGGCTGAGGATTGGCAACGATGAGATCCTTTGGCAATTCGGCTTCGGCACGAATTGGCAACAGATCCGGGTAGGCATGCTTTACCTGGTGAACATGTCAGCAACCATTGCTTCACCACTCTTCCAGGTCGGCGTCAATGCTGGCACCGCCTTTGGTTTCCGAAGCAATAGCTGCATCGAGTATATGGGTGCAAAGTTCACCAATGGCAGCTTGTCCGGATTCACCTACACCGCGACGGCTCCCACTTACTTCACCGGAGCGGCCTACAGCATGCACTATAAGGTCGGGTCAACGGACACGATCACATCATCCAATGCGGCGAACTACGCAGGCTCCGCCAATCCAGCCATCCGCACCTACATCTACTTTGACTTTATCAAGCGCACGGCCAACGGCCAAATGAGCGTGTCCATCGCCGGAGCAGCCGCTCCGCCCACATCCACGGACATCACATCGGACTTATTTTATCGCTACATGGAATATGATTACCTCCCGTGGAGCCCGCTTTCTTTTGGCACGAACCTCGTTGCCGTCGCTTACAACGGCCCTTACAGCTTCGACTCTTTGAGCCTGATCTGGGGAGACAACACCAACACCCTGGAAATCTCGGAGTTGATGGTCAATCGTTACGCCTGACCTATGGCATTCATTTCCCAAACGCTCCTGAACGATAACCGGCTGCAGCTTGGCCGGGAAGAATTTGTCCGACCACACGCCTTCGGTGGACAGTGGAAAAAACTGCGCATCGGCCTGCACTATGCCCTCAACGCCCAAACCGGCGTCACAGGCCAAAGCTCCGGAGCAGGCTATTTCGCCCAATACAACACGTTCTTCTACGTCGGTGCTTGCCAGGGAGTCAATGGTGGCTACACCAATCCCAGTGGAACGCCTGATGCCGTCGTGCTTTCACCGTTCAGCATCAGCTCTAGCCGGACACAAATCATCACCTTGGTCTCCAGCGGGCTAAACGCCTTCCAGGTATCCGGCAACCCGTCTCGCGGGATCTGGAAGAGCGGCACAGTCGAGACCACAGCCACCGGTGGATCAAATACCCTTTACGGATCATGCTCGCCGCTCCGAGGACAGATGATCGTTGACCTGATCAACAATCAGAATAATACGATCTCATTTGATCTCTACATGACCGGTGGGGCTTCTAACGCGGTTACAGACGCCACGCGCTACCAATTCCTGAGCAACATGGAACAGGACGCACCGACCAACAACATCACCGCGTTCAATGCTGGCACTCCAGTCGTCACCTACAACGGGAACAACGCGCTTGATTGCGTCTGCATCTACTGGGAGCGCTCTCAGCCTGCCTTTGAATTTAGCGAAATCGCCGTTTTAAGATTATACTAGCTTATGCCCTTCATTATCCAAGGATTCGGCAGTGAACAGCGTGTTCAACTGGGCGCGGACGAGATCATCCGGCCAATGGCGTGGGGCACGAATTGGGCCAAGATCCGCATCGGCATGCGGATCGCGATCAACACGCAGCAGACCTTCGCCAATGCCGCTTTTATCGTCGGCGTATGCCAGGGAAACACTGCTGGCTGGACCTCCACCAGCACCACCGACGCTATCGGCATCTCTCAAGGCAACATTTTCACGAACATTTACAACACGTCCTGGGGCTACTTTAGTGCCTTCGGCGGCGTTAACATTGGCGGCACTTCTGGCATCTGCTGTGGCCGTAAAGTTGGCGCAAACTATACCTCCAACACCGCCGTAAACACCGCTAGCATCTACTGCGCTGCACAGCCGCTAATGGGAGCCGCACGATCAATCTTCCTGGTGGACATCTCCAAAAACTTTAACGGCACCATCTCGGCCACGACTTGGGGGCTGGACCTGTCCTCTGTCTCGCAAGATTGTTCACGCTTCTGGCTGCTTTACCAGATGGAAAATGAAACCGCTCCCAAAACACCGGCCAACAGCGGATTAACATCCAACGGAGCAGCCTCGTTAAGCGTAGCCGGTTCACTTGCCTGGGACAACGTTTTCATCTCCTGGAGCCGCAGCGTCCCTATTATGGAAGTCTGCGACGTAACCGTGGTCCGCTATTACTAATATGGCCTTCGTCACCCAGCGCCTGAACGACTACAAGATCCAGGTTGGCCGCGAGGAAATCGTGCGGCTGATGCCTTTTGGAAGCAACTGGCAGACGCTCCGCATCGCGATGCTGGGTGCGGTCGTCGGCACTGCCTCCTTTGGCTCCGGCTCCAACACCATCTACGGTCTTCCACAGTTCACCATCGGCGTCTGCCAAGGGGCCATCGGATGCAGCTCGGATCTGACCACAGACGCGCTCTTGTTTAACCCGTCAAACTCAGCATCGACCGCGACGTGGACCTACGCCAGCAGCGGAGCAAACAACTATTTTTCACCCAGCGGCAGCGGTAGCAACGTGATTCAAAAGATCGGTGGCACCGCCACCAGCCTTGGCACAACTGGCGGAGCCGCGAGCGGCATATTGGGAGCAGTGCCGATTAACTTCCCATCCGCCCACCACCGGCTACCGTTCGTCCTGGACATCCTTAAAAACTCCTTGAGCGGCCCTGTTTCACCGCCGACCTACACCTACAACATTTACATGCCGACGAACGGCCAGCTTGGTGACATCTCCGAAGACACTTTCTTTGACCGCATTCAGACCTTCGGCATTATCACCGGCACAACCGCGATTGGCGGGCTCACAACCATCGCGCCTTCCGGTAACCTGCTCCACGATAGCGTCTGCTTTTTCTGGGGTCGGCACGTCCCCACCTTTGAAGTTTCCGTCCTGGCCGTGATCCGGTTTGGCTGATCACCACCCACCCAAAGGACAATACTCCGTGGCCAGCTTGGTCTTGGAGTAACACGGGCAGCGGCAGAGCTTGCAGTAATAACCCTGGAACTTGGGGCAACCCTTGCAGATTTCGTAACGGCGCTCGTGCTCCGCGTGTCCGACCGTGGCAAAGCCGGACTTTTGCCATTCCGCCATGGACTCAGCCAGGTGTTTAACGACCCCGGCCCAGGTGATCTCCGGCAGGGCGTCCGGATCTACCTCCTTGGAACCACACCCTGAGCAGCCGGACCTGAGCTTGGTGGCCACGGTGCGCCCGCGATCCTCGTCATAATCGGTGTTGAGGATCGGTTCAAACTTCCGCAACGGGCAACCGGTCGGGCTCTGGAGGCCGTGGCCGCGCAGGCAAACCCCGTCCCATTCAGAGCACGCTTTGCACAAAGCCAGCCGTTCGTAGAAGATTTGTCGTGAAATCATGAATGTTTACAAATAATACTCGTTCTTAACTTTGCGACTGGCCCGTTACCTAACTATGATTTGATATGGACTTCATTTTTGAAAGTCCTGCCATGCAGCAGGTGGTTCAGCTTGTCGAGCGCTTGGGCTTGACGGACGCTCCCATCATGCTCTCCGGGGAGACAGGTTCAGGCAAAGAAGTGGTCGCTTCTCTCATTCAATCCAAAAGTAAAAGGGCCGGTTGTCCATTCATAAAACTTAACTGTGCCGCTATTCCTAAAGAACTTCTGGAGTCAGAATTATTCGGAGTGACCCGTGGCGCGTTCACTGGAGCGGAGACAAAAGCCGGTCAATTTGAGATCGCCAATAGCGGCACCGTCTTCCTGGACGAGCTGTCAGACATGCCCATGGAGATGCAGGTAAAGCTGCTCCGGGCGGTCGAGGACAGGCAGATCCGACGTGTCGGATCTAATGAAACGCGCTCCATCGACGTGCGTTTGATCTCAGCAGTCAACAAACTCCCGGAGCTTTGCGTGGAAAAAGGCGTCCTGCGCGAAGACCTCTACTACCGGCTGAGTGCCTTCCA
>Ga0105240_10011535_pt1 | contig 12299 bp, 6 predicted proteins | sample KBSC54metaG_FD_80426 | JGI IMG/M metagenome (GOLD analysis project Ga0105240, IMG submission 80426) | Corn rhizosphere microbial communities from Kellogg Biological Station, Michigan, USA - KBS C5-4 metaG | ecosystem: Host-associated > Plants > Roots > Rhizosphere > Soil | place: Michigan, USA...
CGGTCCGGGGGGGTCTCGGCCGGTATCGGCTTTGGACGCTTAAGTTCGCGGGAGGCCTCGCGAAGAGTAGGGCTTGCCTCGGCCCCATATCCCTGCAGCACCCTGCCCATCAGGAATGAGAAGGCTGGTGGGACGGCGTTTCCGATCATCCGTAGCTTCTGACCGTAATTCGCACCATAGAACTGGAATGTGATGGGAAAGCCTTGCAGACAAGCTCTTTCGCGTAACGTGAGGCGCCGATACGCGTGATCCTGTTCGGGGGCGGCGATCACGATGCTTTCGCGCGACACGCGGGTGCAGGTCGCGGTGATTGTCCGGACTGTCCTGTCCATAGGATCAGGAAAGGGCATGGCATTGTAGACTGTGTGGGTCATCTTGTTGGCCCGGTTGATCCTCACTTCCTCGGGGCTCAACAAATCCTCTTCGGCATGGTCGATCAGGTCGGCGCGTTCAAGCTGAAGGCCGTAGATCGGGTCGACGATCCGCCCTGCGCCAAGGGCCTCGACGACGTCGCCCAGAGTCGGGGCGTCGCTTCCAGGCTTGAAGGACTCCAGCAAGCGGATATCGAAATTACCAGCGATACACCGTCGTCGACGCTGCGGGATTCCATACTCCGCCATGTCCACCACGTGGGTGACACATCCGAGATGCGCGAAGCCAGCAAGTGCGCCGTCTGGCTTCATCTCTTTCTCTATGATCTTCGCGACCCGGGGCACGTTCTCCATGGCCCACATCCGCGGTTTGAGGTAATCGACGATCGTCAGGAAGCGGATGATATCCTTCAAGCCATCGGCGAGATTCCCACTACCGCCCCGGTTGCTAAATGAAAACTGGGTGCACGGGGGACTTCCGACCACGATATCGATGTCCGTGGGAAGGTCCTCGAGCGCTAGGCGGCGAATGTCGACGGTTTGCGCTTGGTGGGCGTTGTTCTTGAAGTTAGTCTCGTTGGCTGGCCCCCAGATTTCATAGGAAGCGACTACGTCGACCCCGGCCAAGCGAAGACCTAGCGACCATCCGCCCACGCCGGAATAAAGATCGATCGCCCTTGGTTTCTTTTGATGCTTCGGCACGCCACCACCCTATTTGCTTGTGCGTGCTCCTCCTTGAATAGATCCTTAGCCGGTTTGGCAAGATCCTTTCGGCGTCGGGGATGAAAAAGGTGGTTGTGCCTAGGCATTTGTCGCCGCTCTAGCTAACGGCCGCTTTCAGGATTCTCGATCGCGGCGCCGGCGGCCGTATTGCAGCGTAACGCGGGCGATCAGCCATGCACCACTTACCGACGCCAGCGGCTCACCCTTGTCAAGTTTCGAGCACAGTTGGCGGGGACAATGGTCGTTGCGCGGTAATGAGCGCCGTTGACCAAAACTGATCTATCGTGCTCCGGTATGTGGCCACCATCTCGCCCTTGAATAGATTCGTACCAGCCTCGCCAAGAAGCCGGAATATTTCTTGCTCCATTGCCCAAGCATTAATTTCATCGTCATGCCATTGCTCGCGTTCACAAGCCCAAGTGAGGGAGTGCTCGCATGGGAGATAGGCGTTCAATTCGCGTTGGCGCCGCATCGGGTCGTTTGAAAAACCGACCTTGAAAATCGATTGACCGGGAGAGGTCACGCGGGAAGCGACGTGCGGGAAAGCCGTGCCCGAGAGAGACATTAAGTATGTAGCCGCTGGTCCTGAATGCGGACTTAGTGTCCTGGGCTTCAGAGACGGTCTAGGGCCGGCAGAACGTTTTCGAAGTCGCGCTGCGAAGGCCACCCGAGGGCTCGAGTAAATATGAGGAACGGGACGCCTGGGGAGTGCGAGCACTCGTTCGACTTCTTCTGTCGTAAGCTCGACAAAGTGCCTCGCCATCACCCGATGGAGGTTCATATCGGAGATTCGCGGAAGAACTTTGCTGCGCAATGGCCCACCTTCAAAGGCTTCGGCGGACTTAATCGGAAATCCAAACGGCCAAGGATCTACCCCCGCCCTTCGAATGTGCTCTTCATAAAGGCCGGGTTCAACCAAGCTACGTGTTTCAATTTGTTGGTCTCCGATGCGCATCAGTGCCAGCAGCCGGCCCCTCTGGTCTGGATGCGTTTCTTCCCCCATCGTTCCAACCGATAAGACGAAGTCGTTAGGTCTGATTTCGCGCGCCAGCCGATCGCGGGTGCCTTTGTCGGTGAAGCCCCATGCGCCCCACCTCTCAAAATCCATTCCCCAGACCGACGAAGCGAATATTCTTGGAGAAGTGTCCAGCAACCCATCTGATAACTTTTGGTCCGTCGCTCCGTTTGTGGCTAGGGCGCGGTTGCCGGTGAGGTTTTCTCTTATTTCTGCGGCGGCCTGTCTTAAACCAGCTGGATCGCCGGAATAGCGGTGCCAGACCTCAACTTCACCCTTACTGCCTCGGGAAAGGCCTGATTTGCCTTGATCCAAAAAGGAAGGGTCAAGGCGACGGAAGTTCATCATTTTCATATAGACACCGTTGGCGTTGCGAAATTTTTCCGCCATTGGGATGCCGTGTTGACGACCGCGCTCGTTGAGAAGCTGAGACAGTTCAGCCACTTCTGTACTGTCTTTACTTGGGGGCGACCTCGGATTGCTCATATATAGATCGAACGCGAGGACGTGCTCATCCCAGCTCCATTCAACTCTGTCGTTTCCCGTATCTGCTGCCATCTCTCGCCCCTCCGCATGATAATGCTTAACTTGCCGCATCGCCGAGACCAATAATTGATCACCCGTGCTGGGACCATCGTCGTCAACTTGGCGGCAGTCGCATTGGAAATGAGACCTCGACGCGTAGATCGACGGTAAAATGGCGCGAACCTGACGCTCGGATACACTGCTGAATACACGGAAGGCCGCGCCTCATTGGGAGCGGGGAAAGCTTGTCGCTTTCGCGCCCAGACCCTCTGCTCGCGCAGCAGGTAACTCCACTATTCCAGAGATGTAGTTAAACTAGGTTGAAGCAATTGACTTCGGCCGGTCGCTATAACAATCGTGGCCTCTCACGAATCGCTGGGATCGAAAATATCGCGGCGGAAAGACTTGCGAATTGAATTAGACTGAGATAGCTTCTAGTGAATTATTCCGCGTTTTATAACAAGCGGGTTCCGGGATCGCGTCAGTTTTTTGGGGAAAACGGATGCGGATTTCTGTTCAGATGCGAGCACCACTTGGCTGCTTTCTTGCTATCCTTCTTCTCATTTCAGGTTGTAAAAAGGCGCCCGAAAGCAGCAACATCGCCAATGCCGGAAATGAGACGATCGAAGCAGCTACCAACGTCAGCGCTGCGCGAGACGGGCCGGAAGTAGGAAGGCAAATAGTCCCGGACGGCGCGGTGACCTTCACCTCCCTCGCCGATGCCCATCAGAACGGTGAATCGATAAAGGGTGCACTGCGCGACGGTACGGCCGTTCCGCTCGACAGTACAGACTGGCCGGCAAGCTTTATGACCGAGTTCAAGTCGGGCGGCTCCGCGGCGACATGCACGGCAGCGATGATTGGTCCCGGCGTCATGCTGACCGCGGCGCATTGTGTGCCCAACAACGGCAAGATCAGCTTCGCCCTGAAGGGAAGAACCTATGGAATGACATGCTCCCGCCATCCCAAATGGGATTCGGGCGACGACCCCTCGGCGGACTATGGCCTGTGCGCGCTTGATCCGGGCCAAGCCTTCATTCCACCCCACGATCTCCTTTTCGAGATGGTCGATACGAGCCCGATTGCAGGCCTGCAGCCCAATATGAAAATAGTATTGACGGGCTATGGTTGCGCCAGCAACCAGGTGAGCCAAAGCCGGATCGATGGGCGCTACCGCATCGGCGGAAACAGTGTTGAGGCTACGTCGGAAAGTCGGCCGCCGCGCAAATATCCAAACACCTACTACAGCCCCACCGGCCAGCGGAATAACCTCTTCACCTCTATGTCAGGGGCAAATATATGCCCCGGCGACAGCGGGGGTCCTGCCTTCAGCGCCGGCAGTGGCGGTACCGCTCCGCGCCGGATCATCGGCGTGAACTCGCGCGTTTTCTTCGCCGACGATGCCCACCAGGTTTATGGCGCTTCACTCATAGCGTCGCTGGGCGGCGATGACTTCCCGTCATGGGCGCGGAAATGGCTGGCGGACCGGCACCTCGCCGCTTGCGGCCTAGGTGGAGCGCCGAGCGGATGCCGGTTGTGAGTGCCCGGCGCTTCTTAGGAGTGGCGCTTCCGGTGCTGTCGGCGATAGCGCCGCCTGCCGGACAGGCGGAGGGTCTGCAGGATGCGACGGATGCTCTCGCAAGGCACGCACCCCAGCCGGAGTTCGCGGTACGCGTCGACCTCAGCCAGGCGGATGCCATCGCGCCGCTTCTCGCGCGGATCGGCCAGCCAGTGCTCTACCCGGTGCCAGCGGGCGCGGATCCGGCGACAGCGCTCGCCGACCTGTGTGGCACCGCCCCGCCCATCCTCGGAATCGTTACCCGCCCGTCATCCAAGGGCACCTTGTCGACCTATGTCAGTGCCGCTCCCTGTGTCCGGCGCGCGCGCAATGTGAGGACGGTCGCGCGCGACGGAGACACGCTGGAGATTATGGCTGTGCGGCTCGGCATGCGGCCATCGGCCTCAGCTCTCCTGAAAGTAGAGAGAGCCAAGTCACGGCTTCGCCGCGCGATGACGACCCGGCTGAGCAAGGGCGACGTAGTGATAGCGTCGGCGGTACCAGACTGGTCAACCGTGCGGCCCTACCCCGGCACAGTTACTACCCGGGAGGAGATGGTCCAAGAGGTCGCGCTCGCCATGAAATGCGGCGCGGAGAACGCCGAGCGCTGTATCGCTCGGCGCGGTGTCCTCGTCACTGATCGAACGCCGAGCGAGCCGACTAATTTCCTCCAATCGCAAGCGCGGGAGGACAGCGACACCGGCCTTCCGATCGCTATAAACCCGGCTGCGCCAGCGGCGTCTGCAGGCCTCACCTCAGCTGTCGCGGCAGGGCAATGGCCCTATGACGTGAATCTGGTGAAGCTACTCCTCAAGGAGTCAATAACCCTGGCTCGGGGCCGGTTGCGTTCGATCATTATCGGCGTTGAGGACAATGGGCTGGGCAGTCGGGAGGGGTTGCCGCTAGTGCCCGCAACGTTTGGCCCGACGTTCAATCCGCCGGACGCCATCGGTGGGGGTGCACCACGCGACGATATTGACCGCGACGGGACCGACGATGTGACGCTTTGCAACAAGGTTCCGCCCGAGCCCTATGGCAGCTGGACTGTACCGGGTCCAGAAAAGGCTAGCCACGGCTCCATTGTCTCCTCTATCGCCGTGGGGCGGAATATCCGTTCAGATGACACGGCGACAGCCTTGCCGCAGATCATCTTCTTTCGCATGGTCCGTAATGGCTGCAGCGCGGACACCGCCTTGTCCACGCTTCCGGACGATCTTGTGTCGGGGGCAGAATTCCTCACCCGTAACGACATTCAAATCCTCAACATGAGCCTCACGGTGCCGGACGCGAAGGCGACGTCGCTGAAGACTAAGCTCAAGGAGCTGCTGACACGCGCCAACGCGCCAATCCTGATCGCGGCAGCGGGCAACGACGGTGTGGATCTGGATAACGACCAAACGCTGTGTCCCGCCTGCCTCGGCAGCACCGAGCGCGCTGGGGGGATTCCGTCCTTCCGGATCATCGCTGTCGGTGCGGCGGACCGCGATCTGCGCCGATCAGCCTATTCCGGCTATGGTAAGAAGACGGTGCGACTTTATGCACCCGCGGAACCGCTTGGGGCGGTCGATATACTTGGTCACGACGCGAGCGGCTTTAAGTCGGCGACATCATACGCGACACCTTTAGTCAGCCTTGCCGCCGGAATTCTCCTCGCGCACAGCGACAATGCAGAGAAAATTCGCGACCGGCTACTTCTGTCGACCTGGCCGCTGCTCGGCGACGATGGCAATCCGCGGGGTGCTGAGGACGGACCGCTCGACCTCGGCGTGCTCGATCTCGTCCGCGTGGTCGCGCTTCGCCATCAAGTGATCGAGGTGTTCGAGCAGGAGGCTGGGCACAGGGTGAGACGAACCTATGTCGGCAACATCACCGCGGGTTTTGACGCGCTCTGCCCGGAAACCATGCTCAAAAATTCGGACTTTCATTCGATCCGGTTCGACCAGCCAGATGCCACCGGCCGGCGCAAGGCACTGATCGTGAAACAGGACTATAATTCTGACACGCGCAATCCGCTGAAAGCAGTGGTGACCTGCACCTCTGCCGGCACCGTTACTATGCAGGACGTGCGTGGCCCCGTCGTGAACGTACCCGCTGCAAGCATCATGCAGCTACTCCTGCCGATGCAGATCCGATGAAAGGCCGCACGATGCGCCATGTCTTGGTTTGCCTCACCGTTTGCCTGTCCGTAACGCTCGGATCGTGCCGGCACGATCCGCCTGGCGATCCCAAGGCAGAGCCGACTGAACAGGGATGGACAAAGAATGAGCAGTGGAAATGGTATCGTGGCTCACAAGGCTCCCGGCTCGTACCGCTCGCGTGGCTCCTTGCGCTGGAAGAGGCTAACTCCGCCACGCTGTTCCTGCGGCCGGAGAGCGTCAAGCGCTTCGGCTATCTCATGCCAGAGGCCAGCGACCCCGTGCAGCTCCCAATCGGCTTCGCGTTGGATAAAGGCCCGATCGGCAAGGATATGGCCACGGACATTCGCTGGGCTCAGGGCCAAGGGCAGGATGTGCCTTGGGTCGGCATGAACTGTTCGGCCTGCCACACCGCTGAAATTCAGTCCGACAACGGGCGCTCGATACGTATTGATGGAGGACCCACGATCGCCGATTTCCAAGGCTTTGAGAACAGCCTGAACGCCGCGCTGGGGGCGACAGCAAAGGATGGCGCAAAGTTTGCTCGCTTTGCCGAGGCAGTGTTCTGCACGACCAAACTTTCCCGCCCGCTAGGCTTCGCACCAACCCGCGGCTGTTCGGTCACCGCGGCGCAACGGGTCAGCCTGAACGCCGCGCTCGACCGGCTAGTGGAACGTCAGCAGGGCATCGCTGCCCTCAACTCTACGACAGCCCATTATGGCTATGCCCGACTGGACGCGGTCGGCCATATTTTCAACAAGATAGCCTATCTCGCTGGAGCACCCCGCCAGTTCGGTAGCCCACCGGACGCGCCGGTCAGCTATCCTTTCATCTGGAACGTCCCCCAGCATGATTTCGTGCAGTGGAACGGCATCGCGCCCAACCGCAAGGCGCACTTCCGGTCGGGCGAGGACTTCGACCTAGGTGGGATCGTGCGTAATACCAGCGAGGTGATCGGCGTTTTCGCCGATGTCGAGGTGACAAACAAGGCCAGTATTACCGGCTGGCGCTCCAGCGTTCACACCGACAATCTTGATGCCATGGAGACGCTGCTCGCCACCCTCCAGTCGCCTGCCTGGCCAGAGAAGATCTGGCCACGCCGCAAGGAGGACTTGGAGCTGGCCGAGAAGGTCGGTAAGCCCCTTTTCACCGAACGTTGCTCGCAATGCCATGCGCATCTCGATCGTACCGACACCAAGACGCCGATCAAAGCGGTCATGTCCCCCATTTGGCCGATGCCCGGAGAGGAAAAGCACGCGGTAGACACGGACCCGTGGATGGCCTGCAACGCCTTCACCTATCAGGCTCTCAGCGGCCGGCTGAAGGGGCTGAAAACCGGCTACGCGTTCGGCAAGGATCGCTATGGTGATCGCGCCTTCACACGGCAGATGCTGGTGACCACTACCATCGGCGCTCTCATTAGGAACGTGCCTACGCTCACCAAAAGCGCCACACTCGCTGCTTTCGGCTTGCCGCGCGAGATCCGAACGGTGGAAGTCGCCCTCGCCCCACGGCCCGACCAGCAGGTGGACGCGAAGGATCGCGAGCGCGACTGCCGCATTAATCGGGCCGATCCGCTTATGGCCTATAAGGCTCGCCCGCTTAACGGTATCTGGGCCACGGCACCCTATTTGCACAACGGCTCGGTCAAGTCGCTCTGGGAGCTGCTGCTCGATCCGCGCAAGCGTGCGAAGCATTTCTGGGTTGGCAACCGAGCCTATGATCCAATTAATGTTGGCTATAAGGACGAGCGGTCCCCCGGGGGATCGCTGTTTCAGGTCAGCGATGATCACGGTAACGACATTAGGGGAAACAGTAATCTCGGCCATGACTATGGAAACGCGTCGTTTTCCGACCAGCAGCGTCGGGCACTAGTGGAGTATATGAAGGGACTTTAGTCATCTTCGCTCCGGTCCTGCTACGGGAGGCACAAACCCGCCGCGAGGGTTATTAAGTGAGCGAGGCAACAGTCATGCAACCCCCAAAAAGCGCTTCCCGTTGTTCCAAAGGATATTGTCAATTTGCTCGCCCGTGTAGCGAGCTGCCCGCATACCTCTCTCGACAACGCTCAAGAATTGGTCGCTATGCGCTTCGCGCCCATACATGATCCAGTCCGTACCATATAGGATGCGTTCCAGCTTTGCGTCACCCGGCCGGAATGCGTTCGCCAGCTCTTCGAAAAAGGCCTTGCATATTTCCGCGTCGTTGAGTTCGGGCATATAGGCGAGGTCGCCATAGATGTCCGGCGGATTGGGCTGGTTACGGTTGAGCATCCGCAACGGTGCGTCGAGCGCCCATACGCCCTCCTTCGCTCTCTCTCCCCGCATTGCCTTAATGAATGGGGTGGCGTCGTTGACTAGGTGACCGATGCTGAGGCAGATCGGATGGCGGGCCACTACCCTCTCCCAATAGATGGGATTAGCCCGCGCGCCGAACCCTTTGCCTGCCGCATTGCCAGAACCAGCATGGGCGACGATAGGCACACGCTTGCGCGCAGCATGAGCATAGACTTCGTCCAACGCAGCGTCGAGAGCCTGCCCGAGGGCGTGGGGCGCTATATTACCAGTCTCGTTCCGCCAGCGATCCCAGGCGGTTACACGCCATGACGGTGCCGGATCAAAATCCACATTATCGAGTGCGGCATTGTCCGTCGCGCGAAATCCCATCGGCGGATAAATCTTGAAGCCATGCACGCGGCCCGCCGCTAGCTCGCCCTTAATGTCGTCGAACAGCGCGGGTTTACCCTTCGCACGCGATAGGGCAAGACGAAGAGGGCAAATGCCAGCGAAAAGCCTTATGTCGGCGCGCGTCGCCATCCTGCCACGCAGCAAGTGCATAATCCTGATCTGGTCCAGAGGCGCCGATCCGGCGGCAGGCGTATCGTCCAGCCAAAGGTCGTAGTCGACCAACAGCGACGCCATCGCGCGCGGTTCCCGATCGGATGACGGCTGGTCCTTCAGATAGGCTTTAATGTGGGTTTCCCGCGATCGGATCATCAGGGAGACCCATCCAATCGTTCGTCCCACCGCACCCACTGCCGCGACAGGGTTGAAGCCGGCCGTCACCGCGTCCTGCCGCTCCTCCATCTCCGCGGCCCGCTGGAAGGCCCTGCGCTTGCTGTCGACGGCAGTGGCAGCCACGGTGCCCCCGGTCGATGGCGTTACAGCCGTATCAGTATCCTCTTCCAGCGCGCGCAATAGAGCCTCGTAGCTTTGCACAAGATCGGCCTCCTCTCCGCTCGCCGCCGACGCCGTTGCCAGCCGCTCATCCACATAGGTGGCCGCAGCCTCGCCAAACGCTCGCGCATCCAGTTCGGTCAATATGCCCAACGCATTCGCTTCCTGCTGAGCACTTTTCGCGAACCTCTTGGCCATGCCCGTGATGAAGTCGATCATGCCGGCAGCCCATTCGGGCGGCGTCGTATATTGTCCGAGCAGGACATGGGTCACGAAGCCGGCGACGGGCAGGTCGGCGAGATTGAAAAAGTGCGTGTGCGCATCCACCGCCCCCGCACGCGCCGAACTGGCGGAAGGTATGGTCCCGACCTCGCCTGTGTGGCAGGCCGTGGCGGCCAGCGCGCCCAGGAGTATGGCGCGGCGGCTTACCGTAACCGTTCCGCTCACTCCTCCGCTACCCATTCCACGAGACCTCGGCGATAGCCATAGTCAACAAGGCAGCGCATGTAGCGGGGATAGAATTGCACCGGGTCCAGCAGCCGTTTGTCCAGCTCGTAGGCCTGGTCGCAGGTCATGTCCCCCTCACCGAGCTTGTCGTCTTTGAGGTGGAACGGATGCGCACCCTTGTCTGCGTTGATCTGCGCATAATAGAGCGACATCTTCTCGCGCCGGGCTAGATTAGCGATAGAATCGGCAGAGAAGCGATAGACTTGGTTGCCCAGTATTTGCTCGGACCGAAGCGCCATTTTCAGAAACTGCCATTTGCCATGTGGACCGGGCAGTTTGCCGTCCGCAGGCTTGTCCTCTGCCGGGTCGCCCAGCGGCTTGCCCTTGTTCTCGGACGTTCGGGGCGGATCGCAATCCGCATCGTCTTTGCGCCCGCAGCGAGAAGGGATGTTCTGGTCGCCGTTGATGAGTAGATAGACCGTCGGCGAAAGCGCCTTCCCCCGCACCAAATTGGCCGGGCGCCGGGCCAGCGCCACGAACTTCTCGAATTCGTTGGAATAGGCGCCGAAGCGAGCGCCGCCATCAATGTACATGCGCTCGTCAATGAAGACGGGGAGCGCGGCAAGCGGCGCAGATGAGGAGGCGACGATCGCCTCGACATAGCAGGCCTTAGCTTCCTCCTTCGCCTTTCGGGCCTTCTCCGCTGCTATTGTGTCCGACCCGGCGGCCTGAAGCGCGGCATCCGCGGTCGCCCAGCGACGCGCCATGTCGGCAAGGTCGAGTGACACCGCCGTGCCCGTGTCGACGTTCACGACACCCACGCGCAGTATCCGACCCTCCAGCGCGCCTGCAGCGACATCGGCAAGGACGGAATCGTTGAGCACATCGCTTAGGAAGCCGCGCAACGGTCGTAGGTCGGCGATGGCGCCCTTCTTCACCAACCCGACATAGCCTTTGATTGTCGGCGATCCGCCCTTTACCGAAACCAGTGGCTTCAAAAGCCTGTTTTCGTTCTGAATCGAATAAGCCTTCGCCATTACATCCGGCTCGTCGATAAAGGCAAAAGTGGAAAGGATCGCGCCGGTGCTGATGCCGGTGACGACCGCAAATTTGGGGAGATGCGTCTCCCGCTCCTTCCACCCTTTAAGGAAACCCGCGCCAAATGCGCCGTGCTGGCTGCCGCCAGATAGGAACAGCATGGCGGGCGCAATTGGCCGCCCGTCCGACGTGGCGCCCACCGTGCCGGAGCGGCTGAGCGCGTCGAACAGCAGATCCTCTGACGTCTTGCGTGGCGGGGGTGACAGCATCCCGGCAGCGGCGGGTACCGCCTCCGCCCCTCCCGACGGCATATCGACGTCGATGACCGACCGCTTGAAATTACATAAGCCAGTTTGATGAACCGGATTGATCGCGCAGGCCGGCAAGAGGAGCACGAGCAGCAGGCACAGGAAAAGTCGCATATCACCCCCAGGTCGTCCAAATGGACAGACGGTTGCGGCCTCTTGAGTGCCGTGGACCACGCGACTTGCGCTCGAAGTTACTATAGTGCGCGGGGTTTCATCAAGATAAATGAAGTCTGTATTAAATTTAAATGTTGCCGAATGGACAAACGCAGCGCTTGGAAGCAAGTGTGTCCTAACCTGTTACCCAGGTCCTCGGATGGTGTAATGCTGCGAATGGGACGAATTATCAGAAACCCCTCGGCTTGATCACGATGCCTTTTGGTTGGCGGCCTGGGAACGGTGCGTGATTCAATTCATATGTCGGGAATTTATGAGGAGCACTTCGGTAGCCCGGCGCTCTCTTAACCGGCGGAGGCTTTCAACTCGTCAACGTGTTCAGCCTGCCAGGACAGCGGCACCTTCATTGTTTCGCTGATGATCTAGACTCCTCCTGCCGCGTGGACTGACGTTCCCTGACGCTTTTCCCCAATGGCTTGCTTGCGAATAATTGTGCGCCTGCAAGCGGCGTGTTTTTCTCGTCCAATGAAGATTGACCTCGAAACCCGGCTTCACCCCAACGGCGCAGATCCGGAGATCCTCCTCATCCGCGCGGCAGATGCCGCGGAGGCCGCGCGAAGCGCCTGCCGAGCCTGGGAACATGGAAGCGATCCGGAGGGCACGGTCGAGACGGCAGCCGAGGCGCTGGCCCAGGCTGGCGAGGCTATCGCAGCAGTCCGCCGTGAGGATGGCTCCCTCGCCGATGGAGGTATACCCGAGACACGTCGGCATCGCCTGGCCGAAGCCGCATTCCTACTGTTACTGGCCGGGACGGATGAGCACGGCGAAAGTAGTGATCTGGCACTCAGCGCGGCACTCTTCCGCCGCGCCGCCGCTTGGTCACGAGACC
>Ga0105240_10011536_pt1 | contig 12299 bp, 8 predicted proteins | sample KBSC54metaG_FD_80426 | JGI IMG/M metagenome (GOLD analysis project Ga0105240, IMG submission 80426) | Corn rhizosphere microbial communities from Kellogg Biological Station, Michigan, USA - KBS C5-4 metaG | ecosystem: Host-associated > Plants > Roots > Rhizosphere > Soil | place: Michigan, USA...
AGTTGGTGCCGAACTCATACGAAAGGGGGATTCCCGAAACGACCCCCATGGCGAAGGATACAGCGAAGATCTTCGTCCAGAACCGCGCGAGACGGTGATAGTGCTCGCGGCCCGTGCGCCGCCACAGCACCAGCAACGTCGCGATGAAGGCGGAGAGCCCGATGGAGAACGCAGGGAAGATGATGTGGAAGCTGATGGTGAAGGCGAATTGCAGGCGTGCCAGCAGAAGGGCGTGAGGGTCCCTCTCAGGACCTCGCTCCGGCTGGCGCCGGGTGACTGCTTCGCTCCCGCATGGCCATCAGCCTCCTCGGAACCTCCAGACCCGCCGGGCCGTTACGCGCGCAAGCGCGCTCACTGCTCTTCGGGTGCGTCGGGTCGCCGACGCCTATCGGGGGCATCCCTCGGCCCATTGCGGCCGGGCTCCGCTGTGGCTCCAGGTTCGGAGTGTACATCAAGCCAGACGCTTGGAGGTAGCTAAGCTTTTGTTTAATCAGGGGAAACCACCGTGCGACGGCCCCCGGAACTCCGCCGCGCCGTTAGCACTCTAACCACGCGAGTGCTAGAATGCCCACCCAAAGCCCAGGAGACTCAATGACCGGAACTACCGCCCTCGTCGCCCGTAACGGTGACCTCGCCCTGACCGGCGCGGTCGGCAGCCTCGATGCGTATCTCGACCGGGTCAGCCGGATTCCCGTGCTGAGCCGCGAGGAGGAGCGCGAGCTCGCTGTCCGCTTTCGCCGGAACAACGACTTGAGCGCCGCCCGGCAACTCGTGCTGTCGCACCTGCGTTTCGTCGTGCACATCGCACGTGGCTACGGCGGCTATGGACTGCCCGTCGGGGATCTCGTTCAGGAAGGCAACGTCGGCCTGATGAAGGCCGTCAAACGCTTCGACCCCACCATGAATGTGAGGCTCGTGTCCTTTGCCGTGCACTGGATCCGCGCCGAGATTCATGAGTACGTGCTGCGCAACTGGCGCCTGGTCAAGATCGCGACCACCAAGGCGCAGCGCAAGCTGTTCTTCAACCTGCGCAAGCTGAAGAAGAACCTGGCGTGGCTGTCGGCAGAAGAGACCGCCGCCGTCGCCCGCGACCTCGGGGTGAGCGTCAGCGAAGTGACGGAAATGGAGAAGCGCCTGGCTGCCCGCGACCTCTCGTTCGATCCGGCCCCGGAGGCGGATGACGAGGAGGTCTACAGCCCCGCCGCGTATCTGCCCTCGCCGGATTCGGACCCGGCCGAAAGCGTCGAGAACGCCGAGTGGGAAACCGACTCTTCGGATCGGTTGCACGGCGCGCTCGACAGCCTCGACCCCCGCAGCCGCGACATCCTCCAGCGCCGCTGGATGACCGACGACAAGGCGACTCTGCACGAGCTCGCCGACAAGTACGGCGTCTCCGCGGAGCGCATCCGACAGATCGAGTCGAATGCGATGGGGAAGCTGCGTGGTTTGATGACGGAAGCGCAGGCGCCCGCCGCCTGATTCAGCTCGTTGGCGTAGCCGCTTCGTGAACCGCGGCGGCTACGCGCTCGTGCACGCTTTTATCCAGCGGATCCGGCACCAGCTCATCGCCCCGCGCGAGCTGTGCTATTGCATCCGCAGCAGCCATCAGCATCACGTCTGAAAAGCGCCGGGCTCGGGCGCTCAACGCGCCTTTGAACAGGCCAGGGAATGCCAACACGTTGTTGATCCCCTTGCCGTCGGCCGCGAACGCGGCGCCTCGCTCGCGCGCCAGCAGCGGCTCGATCTCCGGATCGGGGTTGGAGAGCGCGAGGATGACCTGACCCGGCCTCACCCATTCGGGGCGAATCAACCCCCTGACCCCCGTCGTGGCGATCACGATGTCCGCGTGCGCCATGATCGACTCGAGCGAGCCGCCCTCGCCACCAAGGGAAACCAGGCGGGCGATGGCCTCAGGGTTGCGGTCCGTCCCCAGTACGCGCCCGACTCCGTACGCCCGCAGCAGCCGAGCGATTCCAGTGCCGGCCGCGCCCAAGCCAATTTGCCCGACGGTGCTTTCGCGTAGATTGCGACCCGCATAGCGCGCGGCATTGATCAGAGCCGCGAGGGCGACGACCGCCGTGCCGTGCTGGTCATCGTGCAGCACCGGCTTGTTGAGCCGGTCCTGGAGCTGGGCCTCGATCGCAAAACACTCGGGAGCTGCGAAGTCCTCTAGCTGAATCGCGCCGAAGGACATCTCGATCGCCATCACGGTCTCGACGACGCGCTGCACCTGCGTCTCTCGCAGCAGAATGGGCACACCGTTGATGCCGAGCAGGTCGGCGAACAGCGCGGCTTTGCCTTCCATGACCGGCAACCCGGCGAGAGCGCCGATATTTCCGAGCCCGAGCACCGCCGTGCCGTTCGTTACGACCGCGACAGTGTTATCGATACTCGTGAAATCACGAGCTGCGGAGGGATCCTTCTGGATCGCCAGGCACACTCGCGCAACGCCCGGGGTATAGATGTCCCGCAGGACCTGCTGCGTGTTGATCGGAACGCTGGCGACAGTACGGATCTTGCCGCCGCGATGGCGATTGAACACGCGATCGGACTTGCCCAGAAAGCGCGCCGTGGGCAGCTGCCCGATCCGGTCGTACAGGCTGCGGTCGGCCTCTTCGTCCATCTCCAGTGTCAGTTCCCACACCGTGCGGCCCTGGTCGCGCCGCAGTGCCGTGAGGTGCTCGATCGTCAGCCCTGCCTCGGCGACGACCTGGAGCACCTTGGCAAGGCTCCCGGGCTGATGGACGGTCTCGATGATCAGAATCTCGGGAATCTTCATGGTACGGGTGGAATCCTTTGATAACCCCCGGCAAGGCGGCCCGAAGGGCGAGGCGCGGGAGCGCTGCGGAGGGCATGATCGCGTTCCGCCGTGCCGCGGGCAACCCTATACAATGTGACCATGCGCGCAGCAGTGATCCACGCGTTTGGCGGACCGGAAGTCCTGCAGATCGAGGAACGGCCGGAGCCGGACATCCGCGACACGGACGTGCTCGTCGAAGTGCGTGCCACCTCCGTCAACCCCGTCGACACGAAGGTTCGTGCCAGCAGCAGCGCGCCCCGCGCGCTGCCCCTGATTCTTGGATACGACCTCAGCGGGGTCGTCGTGCGCTGCGGACCGCGGGCCGGCCAATGGAAACCGGGGGACGAGATCTTCGCCGCCCCGAATCTCTTCCGGGATGGCGCGGATGCGCAATATGTGGCCATCGACGGCCGCAGCGCGGCACGCAAACCCGTGTCCGTCGATCATGCCACCGCGGCAGCGCTGCCACTGGTGAGCCAGACGGCCTGGGAAGCGCTGCATCTGCGAGCCCGCATATCGCCGGGCCAGACGATACTCATTCATGCCGGCGCGGGCGGGGTCGGCCATATCGCGGTGCAACTCGCGAAGCTCCACGGGTGTCGCGTGATAACTACGGCGGGCCGGGAGGATTCGATCGCATTCTGTCGTGACACCCTCAAGGCCGACGAGGTCATCGACTACAAGAATGTCGATTTCGCGGAGCGGGTTCGCCAGCTCACCCACGGCAAGGGAGTGCCCGTGGTCATCGATACCGTCGGCGGCGAGGTCTTCGCCAGGAGTCTGGATTGCGCCGGAATCAACGCGCAGGTAGTGACGATCCTTGGCTCTGACACCGGGGATCGCAGCCGGGGACTTCTGTATCGCAACATTTCCGTCCACTACGAGTTCATGGGCGTTCCGACCGCCCACGAGATCGAGCCGGAGCGGCCGGGGCAGATCCTGGCGGGAATTGCGCAGCTGGTCGACTCAGGCCTGCTGCGTCCCCATGTCAGTCTACGGCTGCCCCTGGAGCAGATCGCGGCCGCGCACCGGCAGGTGGAGTCCGGCAGAACGATCGGGAAAGTGGTCGTCACTGTATGAAGCGCACGCCCGATCGTGTGGCCGTCGGCGTGACGCGCGCGCTCGTTGCCGTGGACGCCACCGTATGACACGCGCGCTCGATCCCGTGGATCTGTTCGGCATCCGCGAGTCCTTGAGCGACGAAGAGCGGATGGTGCAGGCCTCGGTGGCGCGCCTGGTGGACGAAAAAGTCCTCCCCATCATCCAGCAATGCTTCGAGGAGCACCGCTTTCCGCGCGAGCTCATTCCGGAGCTCGCCGCGCTGGGGCTGCTCGGATCCTCGCTCGAGGGTTACGGCTGTGCCGGATTGAACGCGATCTCCTACGGACTGATCTGTCAGGAGCTGGAGCGCGGTGACTCGGGCCTGCGCAGCTTCGTATCCGTGCAGTCGTCATTGTGCATGTACCCGATCCACTCCTTTGGGTCGGAAGCACAGAAGCAGAAGTATCTGCCGGGGATGGCGCGCGGCGAGCTCATCGGCTGCTTTGGTCTGACCGAGCCGCACGGCGGCTCCGATCCCGCCAACATGAAGACGAGCGCCAGAAGGCGCGGTGGCGACTGGGTCATCAATGGCTCGAAGATGTGGATCACCAACGGTGCGATTGCCGATGTCGCCGTGGTGTGGGCGATGACGGAGAATGGCATTCGCGGCTTTCTGGTCGACAAGGGAACCGCCGGCTTCTCCGCACCGGAGATCGAGAGAAAGTTCTCGCTGCGGGCCTCCGTCACTTCGGCTCTGTTCTTCGACAACGTCGTCGTGCCGGACGAGAACGTGCTGCCCGGGGTAGTCGGGCTCAAAGGTCCGCTTTCCTGTCTCACGCAGGCCCGTTACGGGATCGCGTGGGGTGTCATAGGCGCCGCGCAAGCGTGTCTGAGCCAGCTCCTGGACTACACGAAGACACGCGTCCTTTTCGGCCGGCCCCTGGCGCAGAACCAGGCCATTCAGATCCGCCTGGCCGATATGGCCCGCCGGATCACGACCGCCCAGCTGCTGGCCTGGCAGCTGGGCCGGCTCAAGGAACGGGGAGACCTGCAGCCCCTACAGGTCTCCCTGGCGAAGTGGAACAACTGCCGCATGGCCCTGGACGTCGCGCGCGACTGCCGTGACATGCTCGGCGGGTCGGGCATCAGCGTTGAATACGTGCCCATGCGCCACATGCTCAACCTCGAGAGTGTCATCACCTACGAGGGCACGGAGACGATTCACCAGTTGTCCGTCGGACGCGAGCTGACCGGGCTGAGCGCGTTCTAGCCCCGTGATCGGACTCAGCGGCGTCAGATGAAGCAGAGCGCCAGCAACACCAGCAGCCCCAGCCAGTCGGCCACGGTGCCCCCGAAGCCAACCCTTCTGTAACGGCTCGATGAAGGCAGTGTCATGACAGGTCTCCTGTCGACCGGGTACATGGCAGGATTCTCGCCAGCCGGCCCCAGGGACTCGGGGCGCCAAAGTGGCGCGGCACCCAAGAATTGTGGCGAAAAATGGCGGGCGACGACCTGCGGGGGCGCCGTGGTGGCGGCCGCGGTGTACGTCGGGCGACTGCTGTGGCGCGAGCGCCATGTAACGGGCACGGCGAACGACAGGTGCGCGGCAGCCGCGCGCGATCGAACACGGCGCGAACGGGCGATGCGTGTGAGATACGTGCGCTGCGTGCTTTAACCCGGCCGCGCCACGCTGTAGCCTGTATTGCATGAAGCGCCTGATAGCCATCGTCGAAGACGAACCCGCCATTCGAGACAACTACGCTGCCGCCTTCGCACGCGAGGGCTACACCGTGCGCACCTACGGCAACCGCGCACAGGCCATGGCCGCCTTCGCGTCCCGTCTGCCGGATCTCGTGATCATCGACATCTCGTTGGAAGACGAGCCGGAAGGCGGCTATGAGCTGTGCCGGCAATTGCGCTCCCTGTCGGCAGAGCTGCCGATCATCTTCCTCACGGCGCGCGACACTGAGCTGGATGCGGTCTCCGGATTGCGGCTCGGCGCAGACGATTTCCTGACGAAAGATCTGAGCCTCGCGCATCTGAGCGCGCGCGTGAATGCCCTGTTCCGCAGAGTCGACGCCCTGCGCAAACCCCACGAAGCGACTCAGATCATCAAGCGCGGTCCGCTGACGCTGGACTCGGAACGGATGCAGGTGGAGTGGGAAGGACAGGTCGTGCTGCTCTCGCTCACGGAGTTCTGGATCGTATTCGCGCTCGCGCGCCATCCGGGGCACGTAAAGAACCGCCAGCAGTTGATGGATGCCGCCAACGTCGTGCTCGACGACAACACCATCACCTCGCACATCAAGCGGATCCGGCGCAAGTTCCAGGTCATCGACTCGAAGTTCGATGCTGTGCAGACGGTCTATGGCATGGGTTACCGGTGGGTGGAATGAGCGGAGCCCGCTTGCGGAATCCGCCCGACCCGCCTGACAAGCGGTCAGCCTCGTTGAGGCCGTCTGGTCGCCGCGGGGACCCGCCCGACAGGCTGTCAGCCTCGTCGGCACCGCCATGTCGCTGCGACTGAAGCTGCTGCTGCTGGGGCTTGCCACTCTCGTGCTGCCCTGGGAGGGCACGCGCTACGCGCGGGAGATGGAGTCCGCGCTCCGCGAAGGTGAGCAGGACTCTCTGACCCAGGTTGCCCAATCCATCGCCTCTTCGCTGCAGGGTCAAACGCACCTTCTGTATCGCGACAGCGCCGCGCCCACCGCCATGGGGCCGTTCGACCTGCAGCCGCTCGTGCTGACGAGCCAACCGTACCTGGACGGCTACCCGGACGAGTGGCCGCGGGACCAAGCGGCCTGGCGCCACTATAAAAACGGCAACAATGGCAACGGCAACAATGGCGGCTTCGGCATTCTTACGGGCGTGTTCGAGCGGATGCTGTACGTGCTTCTCGATGTGCACGATGACAAGCTCGTGTTCGATGCGGTGGGCGCCAATCCCCTCGACTCGAGCACCCTGGGCGACCGCATCTGGCTGGGGTTCACCGGACCGGACGGCATGGAGCACCAGGTGTTCATCTCGGCGACGGGCGCGGGACCGGTGATGGCCCGCCGCATCGAAAGCGGCGAATACGGGCAGCAGAGCGCAGTCAGCGAGCCGCGCATCAACGGCGCCTGGCAGCCCAGCCCCGATGGCTATCGCGTCGAGCTGAGGGTGCCGCTCTCGATGCTCGGCGACCGCTTTGGAGTGCTGATCGATGATCGCGACCGGCAAGGCGAGCCGGCCACCAGCTATGGGATGCTCAGCACGCAGGACCTGCATACCCAGGGCAGGCTCGTCGTGGCCTCACCGGAGCTGACCACCTACCTGACCCAGTTTCTGCAGCCCGGGCTGCGTCTTGCGGTGGCCTCCCCCGACGGGCGGACACTCGCGCAAGCGGACGCGCTCGGACAGGCCACCGAGCTGGGTCCGGAGCCGGGACTCCTCGCGCGGCTCTACCGGCGTTTCGTGGACGAACCCAAGGCGCATCGCGCGATCGACGCGACGGCACCCATCTACGACCAGAAGCATCAGCAACCGATCGGGCAATTGCGAGTCACCCAGACCGGCGAACGCTGGCTCACGCTGCGCGACAGGGCCCTCACACGAATGCTCAACATCACGCTGATCACCACGATCATCGCCGTCGTGCTGATGTTCGTGTTCGCTGCCCGTCTCGCCGTGCGCCTCTCCCGCCTGCGAGGCGCCAGCGAATCCGCCCTGACACGCGAGGGGCTGATCACCACCTTCCCCGAGACAGCGGCCCCCGATGAGCTCGGCGACGTGGCGCGTGGCTTCTCGACTCTGCTTGGCCGGCTCAACGAATACACCGGCTATCTGCGCACCCTGGCCGGTAAGCTCGCCCACGAGATCCGCACCCCTCTGACCATCGTCCGCTCCTCGCTGGAGAACCTGGAATCCGAAGGCATCTCCGACGGCGCGCGCGTCTACCTGGATCGCGCGCGTCAGGGCAGTGAGCGCCTGAACGGCATTCTGCTCGCGATGGGTGCAGCCACGCGCGTCGAGGAAGCCATCGCGAGTGCCGAGCGAACCCGCTTCGACATCGTCGCTGTGGTGGGCTCGGCGGTCGGCTCGTACGGGAACGCCTTTCCGCAGCGCAGGTTCATCACCGACCTGCCCGCCGAGCCGCTCGAGATCGAGGGTGCCCCCGATCTCATCGTGCAGATGCTCGACAAGCTGGTGGACAACGCGGTCGATTTCAGCCCGCCAGGGACGGGGATCACCGTTCGCCTGCGTTCCGAGCCGCGATTCGTGGTGCTCGCGGTAGAGAATCCCGGGCCGCCGCTGGCGCCGTGGATTCGCGGGCGGCTGTTCGAGAGCCTGTGGCAATCCCGTACCGACCGCGACAGCCGGCCGCACTTCGGGCTCGGCCTGTACATCGTTCGCCTCATCGCCGAATTCCACGGCGGCAGCGCCAGCGCCGCCAACCTCCCAGGGGACGCCGGAGCGAGCTTCGTGGTGCGGCTCGCCAAGCCCTGAATCGCCTGAGGTCGTACCGGGAAGGACGTTCAGGATCGGATCGGCAGGTCGCCAGCCCCGCCGATCCGCAATCGGCTGACGGTCCTCCGCGCCGGCCGACGGCCCGACGGGCGGGGTGTCCGGGCCTGGGACCCTCTAATCCCGGAACTGCGTGATGTGTCACCCATGAACCGTGGCTTGGCGCACAAGCCACACCTCAAGCGGTTGTCCGCAAGGCCGCTCTACGTCTAAGCAGGAAGCGCCGGGAATCGCTGTTCGGGAGCGACGCGAACGCTCGGTTGTGTCGTAATTACGACATAGAAAATTCATTTGGAACGAGTACAATTCCGCTCACGGAACGAGCACCATGACGGCGCAAGCAGCGGTTTTGCTTGGGTGCGCACCGATCTGGCACCGTAATTGCTCGAACGGGCAGGGTTTGGACGGCGGCCGCCCTTGATGCGGCGGGCTCACATGGGAGGGAGGCAAACAAGGATAACGCAAGAAAACTCGGAGACGACGCGGGCACGGGTAACGACAGCCACTAACTTACTGAGGTTGTCAGGAACGGCACGACGTGGACTGACACGCGGGCCTCGACACATTCGGCCGGAGCAGCACTGCCGGGCTCCTGCGTTCCAGCCGCAAGACATAGATGCTCGTGATCACGCGACCCGCCGGTGCGCATCTCGAGGCAGAAACCTCGAGCAGGGCGATTCTCGGATCGTTTTGAGCCCGCGCCCGGTTCGGAGCTGACAGCGATCTACCGGGTCAAAATGGGAAGAGCCATTCCAACCCCGCCGCCTGGCGGGGTTTTTTTTCGCTACGGCTTTCTCGCCCGTTCGCGCGGCGCTGTGGGGTCCGTCTCAGAGACTCGGCCTATCCCACTCCCAAATGCCGCAATATCCCCTTGGCCGCCTCGCGCCCCTCAAACACCGCCGTCACCACGAGATCCGAGCCGCGAACCATGTCACCGCCGGCAAACACCTTGGGATTGGTGGTCTGGAACGGCGTTGCCTGCGCGGCCGAAACGCGCACGCGCCCGTTGGAATGCACACGGATGTCATGTTGCTCGAACCACCGCGGCGGGCTCGGTAGGAATCCAAACGCAATGATCACCGCATCCGCCTCCAACACCCGCTCCGATCCGGCAACGGGCTCGGGCACGCGCCGCCCGCGCGCATCGGGTGCGCCGAGGCGGGTCTGAACGATCTTCACGCCCTCGACGGTATCGGTGCCGATGATCTCGATGGGCTGGGCATTGAAGAGGAACTCCACGCCCTCCTCCCTGCTGTTCTTGTAGTCGCGGCGCGAGCCGGGCATGTTCGGCTCGTCACGCCGATACGTGCAGGTCACCGACTCGGCGCCCTGGCGGATGGCGGTGCGATTGCAGTCCATTCCGGTGTCGCCGCCACCGAGCACGACTACGCGTTTGCCGCGCATGCTGATCAGTTGAGCGGCACTGCCGGGCAGACCGAGCTCGTGATTGATGTTGGAAATCAGGTAGGGAAGTGCCTCGTGCACGCCGGGCAGGTCCTCACCGGGAAAGCCGCCCTTCACGTACTTATAGGTCCCCATCCCGAGGAACACCGCGTCGTACTCCGCGACGAGCTTCTCGAAGGGAATGTCGCTGCCCACGTCCACACCGAGCCGGAACTCCACACCCATCCCTTCCATGATCTCCCGGCGCTTCTCGATGACTTCCTTCTCGAGCTTGAACGGCGGTATGCCGAACGTGAGCAGTCCACCGATGCGCGAGTAGCGGTCGAACACGACCGGAGTAACTCCGTTGCGCGCCAGGATATCGGCGCAGCCGAGCCCGGCGGGCCCTGCGCCGATGACTGCAACGCGCTTTCCCGTCGGGCGGACGTTGGACATGTCGGGCTTCCACCCGAGTTTCAGCGCCTCATCGGTGATGTACTTCTCGATCGACCCGATGGTGACGGCACCCAGCCCGTCGTTGAGCGTGCACGCCCCCTCGCACAGGCGATCCTGCGGACAGATGCGCCCACAGACCTCCGGCAGGGAGTTGGTCTTGTGGGACAGCTCGGCCGCCTCGAACAGGTTGCCTTCCTGGATGAGCTTCAGCCAGTTGGGAATGTAGTTGTGGACCGGACATTTCCATTCGCAGAAGGGATTGCCGCAGGCGAGGCAGCGGCCCGCCTGCTGGGCGGCGCCCTGTGCATCGAACTGCGAGTAGATCTCGCGGAACTGCGTGACGCGCACCTCGACGGGGAGCTTCGCCGGGTCGGCACGCGGGATATCCAGAAATTGCAGATTTTTGTCAGCCATTTTACGGGGCCCCTACCCCGAACTTCTCAGCGGGTTGCGCAAGAGCGCAACCCGCCACGAGTAGCGGCGCAAAGCCGCCGGTAAGATAAATCTTCATGCCGCCCGCCGCAGATTCTCGATCAACGAATCGATCGAGGCCGCCTTGGGCTTCACCACCCAGAATTTGCCGATGTAGGAGCGCAGATCGTTGACGATCTCCTCCGCCCAGGCGCTGCCGGTTTCGGCGAGGTGCTGGCCGAGCAGCCCCTCGAGGTGCTGCAGATGCGACTGCATCGACTCGGCATGGATGCGGCTGATGTCGATCAGCTCGTGGTTGTAGCGATCGACGAAATCGCGCTCCAGATCCAGCACGTAAGCGAAGCCGCCGGTGAATCCCGCGCCGAAATTCACGCCGGTGCGGCCGAGCACGCAGACGACGCCGCCCGTCATGTACTCGCAACAGTGATCGCCCGCACCCTCGATGACCGCGACGGCGCCGGAGTTGCGCACCGCAAAGCGCTCCCCGGCCACTCCGGCCGCGAACAGCTGCCCGCCGGTCGCGCCGTACAGGCAGGTGTTGCCCATGATGATCGTGTTGTTGGCGGTGTAGCGGGCGTTGCGGGGGTGGCGCAGAACGATCTTGCCGGCGGCCATTCCCTTGCCCACGTAGTCGTTGGCATCGCCTTCGAGGTAGAGGTGCAGTCCGCCTGCGTTCCACACCCCGAAGCTCTGCCCGACATTGCCCGTCAGCCGCACCGTCAGCGGCGCATCCTCCATCCCGTAGTTGCCCCAGCGCCGGGCGATCTCACCCGAGATGCGGGCGCCGATGGAGCGGTTGTAGTTGTGGACTTCGTAGCTCCACTCGCCTCCCTGCTTGCCTTGGATGGCGGCGTGCATGTCGCTCACCATTTTCTCGGCCAGCTCGCCCTTGTCGAAGGGCGCGTTCGCGGGGGACACGCAGAACTGCGGCACGTCCGCGGCCAACCCGGCGTCCGAGAGGATCGGCTGCAGGTCGAGCTTGCGTTGCCTCGGAGTGCTGCCCTGCACTGCTTCCAGATGCTCGGTGTGGCCGATGATGTCCTGCAGGCGCCGCACGCCGAGGGTTGCGAGGATCTCGCGTACCTCGCGGGCGACGAAGCGGAAGTAGTTCACCACCATCTCGGGCAGGCCGATGAAGTACTTCGATCGCAGCACGTTGTGCTGGGTCGCGACGCCGGTAGCGCAATTGTTCAGGTGGCAGATGCGCAGGTACTTGCACCCCAGCGCCACCATCGGGGCAGTCCCGAAGCCGAAGCTCTCGGCGCCCAGCAGCGCCGCCTTCACGACATCGAGGCCGGTTTTCAGTCCGCCGTCGGTCTGCAGGCGTACGCGGTGGCGCAGGTCGTTGGCACGTAAGGTCTGATGGGTCTCCGCAAGACCCAGCTCCCAGGGTGTGCCCGCGTACTTGATGGAGGACAGCGGGCTCGCGCCCGTGCCGCCGTCGTAGCCGGAGATGGTGATCAGGTCGGCGTACGCCTTGGCCACGCCGGCGGCCACCGTTCCGACACCCGGCTCGGCGACCAGCTTGACGGACACCAGCGCACCCGGATTCACCTGCTTGAGGTCGAAGATGAGCTGCGCCAGATCCTCGATCGAGTAGATGTCGTGATGCGGCGGCGGCGAGATCAGGCCGACCCCCGGCCGCGCGAAGCGCAGCGAGGCGATCATGTCGTTCACTTTGTGC
>Ga0105240_10011539_pt1 | contig 12298 bp, 9 predicted proteins | sample KBSC54metaG_FD_80426 | JGI IMG/M metagenome (GOLD analysis project Ga0105240, IMG submission 80426) | Corn rhizosphere microbial communities from Kellogg Biological Station, Michigan, USA - KBS C5-4 metaG | ecosystem: Host-associated > Plants > Roots > Rhizosphere > Soil | place: Michigan, USA...
GGAGAAGCTTCCAGCGCGCGGCGCGCAGCGGCGCCAATTTCTTCGCCTCGCCGATGGTCCACGCCTCGCCGCGCCATTCCGTCGAGGGCACCTCGATCATTCCGCCCAGCAGCCCTTGGGCCGCGCGGCGCCGCAGCAGCACCGCGCCGCTTTGATCCTCGATCCAGAAGGCAACGCCGCGGCGCATCGGCTTCTCCGGTTTCGGCGCGCGGCGCGGCAGGCTCTCGGCGATGCCTTCGCGGCGCGCGCGGCAATCCTCGCGCCACGGGCAGAGCACGCATTTGGGCTTTTTCGGTGTGCAGAGCGTTGCGCCCAAATCCATTGCCGCCTGCGCGAAATCGCCCGGCCGCGCCTTGGGCAGCAAGCTCGCGGCGAGCTGGCGCAGCTTCGGCTTGATGCCGGGCAAAGCCTCGCGCACGGCGAAGAGCCGCGCCACCACGCGCTCGATATTGCCGTCGACCGGCATTGCCGGCTCGTCGAAGGCGATCGCGGCGATCGCCGCGGCGGTATAGGCGCCGATGCCGGGAAGCTGGCGCAGCGCCGCCTCGGTCCGCGGGAAGACGCCGCCGTGATCGGCGACGATCGCCTTGGCACAGGCATGGAGGTTGCGCGCTCGCGCGTAATAGCCGAGGCCCTGCCAGGCATGCAGCACCTCGTCGAGCGAGGCCGCCGCCAAATCCTCGATCCGCGGCCAGAGTTCGAGAAAATGCACGAAATAGGGCCCGACCGCGGCGACCGTCGTCTGCTGCAGCATGATCTCGCTGAGCCACACGCGATAGGGATCGGTCCGCGCACCGGGCGGCGCGCGCCAGGGCAGCACGCGGCGGTGGCGGTCATACCAGGCGAGGAGACGCCGGGCGCGGTCGCGATCGCTCACGGCGGCAGGTGAATGGGCGAGGCTCGGCAAGTCGGCATTCGACGGATCAAGGGCGGAGCGCTAGTCTGGCACGCGCAATCGAGCGAGGCCAGAAGGATGGCGGAGGTGGAACGGCGCGGCGGCATCCGCGCAATTGCTGCCGAGGTGCCGCGCGTCGCAAAGGCGGCGCTGGGCAAACGCGGCTTCGGCGAGGCGCAGCTCGTCACGCAATGGGAAGCGGTGATCGGGGCCGAGCTCGCCGCCAAGCTCTCGCCCGACCGGCTGAGCTTCACGCGCGGCGAGCGCCGCGACGGCGTGTTGCGGCTGCGCGTGCCCTCGGCCTTCGCCGTCGAAGCGCAGCATCTGGAGCCGATGATCCTCGAGCGCATCAACGGATTTTTCGGCTACCGCGCGGTCGCCCGCATCCAGCTCGTCCAGGGCCCGCCGGCCCGGCATCGGGACGCCCCGCCTCGCCCGCGGCCGCTCAACCCCGAAGAGCAGCGCACGATCGCGGCGCGCGTTGCCGCCGTGCCGGATGAAGGGCTGCGCGCGGCCCTCGCCCGGCTCGGCGCCGCGATCCTTGGCTCGCGGCCGCCGAGGCCTTAGCCTCCGGCTCCGCTTGCATCGCCGGGAAACTCGCCCTAGCATCTATATCTAGTAGGTGGAGTGGCTGAATGCGTAAGATTTGGTTGGCACTCGCCGCCCTCGCGACGTTGGGCGCGGTCTCGGCCGCGCCGCCGGCGCGCGCCGACGAGGTGCCGCAAATCAGCGCCGATGACCGCGTCCAGGGCAGCCCCGATGCGCCCATCACGGTGTTCGAGTTCTTTTCCTTCACCTGCCCGCATTGCGCCGATTTCGCCGCCAACACCTTTCCCGAGGTGAAGAAGAACTGGATCGATCCCGGCAAGGTCAAATGGGTCTATCGCGACTATCCGCTCGACCGCAACGCCTTGAAGGCGGCGATGGTCGCGCGCTGCGCCCCGCCCGACCGCTATCCCGGCTTCTTCGAGACCCTGTTCGCGCAACAGGCCAATTGGGGAATGATGGACGATCCGACGCCGGCGCTGAAGCGCATCGCGCTGCTGGGCGGCATCACGGCCGAGCAATTCGACAAATGCATCAATGACGATGCGCTGTCGAAGCAGATCGTCGCCGCGGAATACGACGCGCAGAAAAAATATGGCGTCGATTCGACGCCGACCTTCTTCGTCAACGGCAAGAAGGCGGTGGGCGAGATGCCCTATGACCAATTTGCGAAGCTGCTCGCCGGCGAGGGCGACGCGGCCGCGGGCCCGTCGAGCCCCGCGCCGGAAGCGCAGCCGGCGACGCCAGCCGCGCCCAATCCCGTTACCGAGCCGGCGACGCCGGCCGCCCCCGCGCCGACGGCTCCTGTCCCGCATGCGCTGACCTTCAAGGAGCGGGTGAACGGTTGGATCGACTGGATCAAGAGTTGGCTGTGAGACACGCCTTTCCCATTCCTCCATCGCGAGCATAGGTCCCCTTTGCATTTCGCCAAACTTCGGCTCAGCGGCTTCAAATCCTTCGTCGATCCGACCGAGCTCTCGATCGAGCCCGGCATGACCGGCATCGTCGGCCCCAATGGCTGCGGCAAGTCGAATCTGGTCGAAGCGCTGCGCTGGGCGATGGGCGAGAATTCGGCCAAGCGCATGCGCGGCGGCGAGATGGACGACGTCATCTTCGGCGGCACCGGCGCGCGGCCGGCACGCAACGTCGCCGAGGTCGCGCTCCAGCTCGACAATAGTGGCCGCGACGCGCCGAAACCCTTCGACGAGGTGCAGGAAATCGAGATCGTGCGCCGCATCGAGCGCGGCACCGGCTCCGATTATCGCATCAACGGCCGCGAAGTGCGCGCGCGCGACGTGCAGCTGCTCTTTGCCGACGCCGCGAGCGGCGCGCATTCGGCGGCGCTCGTCAGCCAAGGCCGCATCGGCACGATCATCAATGCCAAGCCCGCCGAGCGGCGCATGCTGCTCGAGGAGGCCTCGGGCATCACCGGCCTGCATTCGCGCCGCCACGAGGCCGAGCTGCGTTTGAAAGCCGCCGAGAGCAATCTCGTGCGCCTCGAAGACGTGCTGCGCGGGCTCGAGACCCAGCTCGAAAGCCTGCGCAAGCAGGCGCGCCAGGCGGGGCGCTATCGCCGGCTGTCGGATCACATCCGCCGCGCCGAAGCGGTGCTGCTGCATCTGCGCTGGAAATTCGCCGCCGCCGAGCAGGCGGCCGCCGCCCAGCGGCTTCGCGCCGCGGAGCTCGAAGTCGCCGACCATACCGGCGTGGCGCTCGCCGCCGACCGCCAGCGCGAGGAGCGCGCGGCCGAACTGCCGGGGCTGCGCCAAGCGGATGCCTCGGCTGGCGCCGAGCTGCAGCGCCTCGTGCTCGCGCGTCAGGCGCTCGAAGAGGAAGAGCGGCGCATCGTCGCCCAGCGCGCCGCGGCCGAGGCGCGGCTCGAGCAAATGGCGTCCGATATCCGCCGCGAGGAGGAGCTTGCCGCCGATGCGCGCGCGGCGCTCGAGCGGCTCGGCGCCGAGCGCGACGCGCTGCGCGCGGCGCAGGCGGGCGAAGGCGCGGCGGAGCAGGAAACCGCCGCGGCCTTGGCCGCGATGCGCGAGGAGGTCGAGACGCGCGAGGCCGAGCTGACGCGGCTCACCGCGCAGATCGCCGCCGATGACGCGCAGCGCGCCGCCTTGCAGCGTCGCAGCGCCGAGGCGCGCGAGCGCCTCGCACGGCTCGGCGAGCGCCAGGAGCAGATCGCCCGCGACATTGCCGCGCTCGAGGCCGAGAAGGTCCCGGTGCATGTCAGCGACGAGATCGCCGAAGCGGTGCGCAGCGCCGAGACCGAGCTTGCGAGCACGCGCGCCGCCGCGGAGACGGCCGAAGCCACATTGCGCGAGGCGCAGGAGGCGGAAGCCGCCGCACGCACGCCGAAGGACGCCGCCGAAGCGCAGCGGGCGAAGCTCACCACCGAGCGCCATGCGCTCGAGGAATTGCTCGCGGCGATGGGCGACAAGCGCTATGCGCCGGTGCTCGATGCGGTGAAGGTCGAGAGCGGCTTCGAGGCGGCGCTCGGCGCGGCCTTGGGCGATGACCTGACGGCGCCGCTCGACCTCGCCGCGCCGGCGCATTGGTTCCTGCTCGAAGATTATCCCGAGGACCAGACTCTGCCCGAGGGCGTCCATGCCCTATCGAGCCATGTCACCGCGCCCGCGGCGCTGGCGCGGCGTTTGAAGCAGATCGGCGTCGTCGAGACCCGCGAGGCGGGTGAGGCGCTCCAGGCGCAGTTGAAGCCGGGCCAGCGGCTCGTCAGCCGCGATGGCGGCCTGTGGCGCTGGGACGGGTATCGCCGCGCGCCCGGAACGCCGAGCGCCGCGGGACAGCGCCTGCGCCAGCGCAACCGCGTCGCCGAGCTCGACGGGTTGCTGCGCGACGCCGAGGCTGAGCTCGCGCGCTGCGTCACCGCGTTGAGCGAGGCGCAGAGCCGGGTGCGCCGCTGCGCCGAGGACGAGCGCGCCGCGCGCGAGGCTGCGCGCGAGGCCGTCGGCACGCTCGCTTCCGCGCGCGACCGCGAGACCGAGCTGCAGCGCGCAACGGCCGGCATCGCTTCACGGCTGGCGGCGCTCGGCGAGGCGAGCGAGCGTCTCGCGCGCGATCTCGCCGAGAGCGAGAGCGCCGCGAGCGAGGCCGAGACGGCGCTGGCCGCGCTGCCCGATCCCGCCCTCGCGCGCGATGAAGCCGCCGCTTTGCGCACGCTGCTCGGCGAGCGCCGCGCGGCGCAGCTCCAGCTTCAGGGCGAGCACGACCGGCTGCTGCGCGAAGCGACCGCCCGGCGCGAGCGGCTTGCCGCGATCGCCGAGGAGCATGGCTCCTGGTCGAACCGCATGGATGCGGCCGAGCGCCAGCACGCGACCTTCCTTGCCCGCCGCGACGAGCTGACGCGCGAGATCGACGAGCTTGCGCGCCGCCCGGCCGAGATCGCCGAGCAGCGCGAGAGCCTCGCCGCGACCATCGCGGACGCAACCCAAAAGCGCAACCAGGCGGGCGATGCGCTCGCCTTCGGCGAGACCGCGCTTGCCGAGGCCGAGAAAGCGGCCAAGGCCGCCGAGGCTGCGCTCGCGACCGCGCGCGAGGAGCGCGTGCGCGCCGAAGGACTGCGCGATCAGGCCGAGCAGATCGCAACGAGCCTTGCCGCGCATATCCGGGAGCGGCTCGATTGCGCGCCCGAGGCAGCGCTGGCGACGGTCGGGATCGAGGAAGGCGAGGATTTCCCAACGACGGAGGAGGCGCAGGCGCGGTTCGAGCGGCTGACGCGCGAGCGCGACAATATGGGCCCCGTCAATCTCGTCGCCGAGGCCGAGGCCGCCGAGATCGAGGAGCGGCTCCAGGGCCTCATCCATGAGCGCGAGGATTTGACCGGCGCCATCGCGCGGCTGCGCCAAGGCATCTCGGCCTTGAACCGCGAAGGCCGCGAGCGCCTCCTTGCCGCCTTCACCCAGGTGAACGAGCATTTCAGCCAGCTCTTCACGCGGCTCTTCGGCGGCGGCCGCGCCTATCTGAAGCTCGATCGCGGCCCCGCGCCGGCCGAAGGCGCGGCCGAGGGCGAAGGCGAGGAGAGCGATGCGAATGATCCGCTCGCGGCCGGGCTCGAAATCTATGCGAGCCCGCCGGGCAAGAAGCTCCAGACCTTGTCGCTCTTGTCGGGCGGCGAGCAGGCGCTGACCGCGCTCGCGCTGCTCTTTGCCGTGTTCCTCACCAACCCGGCGCCGATCTGCGTGCTCGACGAGGTCGACGCGCCCTTGGACGACGCCAATGTCGATCGCTTCTGCAAGCTGGTCGAGGAAATCGGCGAGACCGCGCAGACGCGCTTCCTCATCATCACCCATCACCGCCTGACCATGGCGCGCGTCCATCGCCTCTTCGGCGTCACCATGGCCGAGCAAGGCGTCTCGCAGCTCGTCTCGGTCGATCTCCAGGAAGCCGAGGAACTCCGCCAGACGGCGTGAGGGCCAGCGCGGTGCCGAATTCTGTTCGTCACCCCCGGGCTTGACCCGGGGGTCCACGCATGGATTGCCGGGTCGAGCCCGGCAATGACGAGGAAGAGTTCTGCCTCGCCGAGAAGCGAATCTCTTCCCACCACAAATTCCCAATTTCATTCCCCGCCTCGTCCATGTCATGGTCCGGGCAAAGAGACTTGCTTCGGAGGCTTGACCCATGGCGACCGCGACGATGACCAAGACCGATCACGCACCCTTCCGCGCCGATCAGGTCGGCAGCCTGCTGCGCCCGCAGGAATTGAAAGAGGCGCGCGACAGGGCGCAGCGCGGCGAGATGTTGCCGGACGCGCTTGCCGCGATCGAGGACAAGCTCATCCGCGTTGCGGTCAAACGCCAGGAGGAGATCGGGCTTCAGGCCATCACCGACGGCGATTTCCGCCGCCAATCCTGGTCGGGCGATTTCCTGACCGCGATCAAGAATGTGGTGCAGGTCACGTCCGCCGCCTCGCGCCCGCAAGCCGAGACGCCTTTGGGCGGCGTGGTGCGCGATTGGCAGCCGCCGACGCCCAAGGTTCTCGGCAAGCTCGAATGGCCGCAAGGCGGCATTCAACGCCGCGCCTTCGAATTCCTCAAAAGCGTCACGAGCCGCACGCCCAAGGTCACGATCCCCTCGCCCTCGATGCTGCATTTCCGCGGCGGGCGCGGCGGCGTCGATGACAAGGCCTATCCCGAGATGGAGCGCTTTTTCGAAGACGTGATCCAGGTCTATCACGCCGAGATCATGGACCTCGCCGCCGCCGGCTGCCGCTACGTCCAGCTCGACGACACCAACCTCGCCTATCTCTGCGATCCGCGCATGCGCGAACGCGTCAAGAGCATCGGCGAGGACCCGGCGAAGCTGCCTTATCTCTATGCGCGCCTCATCAACGGCGCGATCGCGGACCGGCCCGCCGACATGAAGATCACGGTGCATCTGTGCCGCGGCAATTCCTTGAGCCGCGGCCATGCCGAGGGCGGCTACGAGCCGGTTGCCGAGGCGATGTTCAACGCGCTGAAGATCGACGGATTCTTTTTGGAATATGACGATGCGCGCTCGGGCGATTTCGCGCCGCTGCGCTTCGTGCCGAAGGGCAAGCTGCGCATCGTCCTCGGCGTCGTCACCTCGAAATTCGGCACGCTCGAGCCCAAGGATCAGGTGAAGCGCCGCATCGAAGAGGCGTCAAAATATATGCCGCTCGACCAGATCTGCCTGTCGCCGCAATGCGGCTTTGCGAGCCACACCGGCGGCAACATCCTCAGCGAGAACGAGCAATACTTAAAGCTCCGCCACGTCGTCGAGCTCGCCGAGGAGATTTGGGGGTAGCGCTTAATAGAAGCCCTCACCTCCGCTTCGCGGCGGAGAGGAGTTGAGCGTCAATAATTGATCGGGCCGATGATGCCGCCGCCCGCGGCGATGGTCTCGCCATTGATGGCGATGCTCTTGGGCGATGCCAAGAACGCGACGAGATAGGCGATCTCCTGGGCGTCGACGATGCGGCCGATGCTGGTCGAAGCCTTGGCGCGCGCCTCGAAGGCGGGATCGATCACTTGCCCGGCACGCGTCGTGCCGGGATGAATCGCGACGACATTGATGCCCTTGGGGCCGAGCTCATCGGCCAAATTCTTCGTCAGCGACGACACCGCAGCGTTGCGGATCGAGGCGATGTAGTTGCCGCTGCGCCGCGCCGCGCCCCCGCCGATATTGATGATGCGGCCCCAGCCTTGCTTTGCCATATGAGGCGCCGCAGCGCGCGCCGCCCGCAGATAACCCGCGACTTTCACATTCACATCGAAGAGCAGATTCTCGGCCTGCACCTGCTCGATCTTCGCCGAAGGCACGGTGCCGCCCGGCGCCGCCGCATCGTTGACGAGAATATCGATGCCGCCGAGCGCGCCGCGCGCCGCCTCGATCAGCGCCGCGACCGCGGCATCATCGCCCATATCCGCGGCGATCGGCAGGATGCGCCGGCCGGTCGCGGCCGCGAGCTCGGCGGCGGTTGCATCGAGCGCGGCTTTGCCGCGCGCGGCGATCACGACATCGACGCCCTCTTCGGCCAATTGCCGCGCGATCGCCTTGCCGATGCCGCGGCTGCCGCCGGTCACGATGGCGCGCTTGCCGGTCAATTGCAGATCCATAGTTTGCCCCTCGCCGCTTCGCTTTCTCGCTTATGATAGCGCCGGCATCGGGCAAAACGCGAGGAGGCAGAGATGGCGCGGCATATCGAGGGCAAGCTCTATTACGAGCGCATGGGACGGAGCGGCCCGGTCATGGCCTTCGTTCATCCCAATCCGATGGATCAATCCTGCTGGATTTTCCAGATGGCGCATTTCTCCAGCTGGTATCGCTGCATCGCCATTGATATTCCGGGCTATGGCCGCTCGCCCAAAGCGAGCGCGGGCCTGACGCTCGATGATATGGCCGAGGCGTGCTGGGAGGCGATCGATGACGCGTTCCCGGGCGAGGCCGCGATCCTCGTCGGTTGCTCGGTCGGCTCGATCACGCTGCCGCATATGTATCATTTGCGGCCGGAGAAGACGAAGGCGCTAATCCTCTCCGGAACCGGCTACAATCCCAACAAGGATTTCGCGCAGCGCCGCATCGAAAACTATCGCGAGCAGGGCGTTGCTTTTCGCTGGGCCTACACTTTCGAGGATCTGAGCCCCGCTTTCCGCGCGACGCCCATGGCGCACTACTTCGCCGAGCTCTTCACCGAGCGCAACGGCTGGGCCGATGCCGAAACCATCATTCACCAGTTCCGTGCGCTGCAGGCGCCCTATGCCGAAGGCCATTTCGAGCGCATCGCCTGCCCGACGCTCATCCTCACCGGCAGCGAGGACAGCGCGCATCAAAGCGCCTTTGCCTTGCAGAAACGCATCCCCCATTGCGCGCTCGAAATCCTGCCCGGCGCCGGCCATGCCTGCTACATCGAACAGCCCTGGCTCTTCGATCGCTTCATGATCACCTTTCTCAAGCAGCACGGCCTTTTTGCGGGATAGGAGCCGGCCCCCATACAATCGCGGCGTGTACCGGCCGCGCCCAAAACTTGACCTTGGCGAAGCCGGCGGGGGACGCTTATCATCTTAACCGCCGGCCAGCGTTCCCCGCGCCGGCACCCGACCCAAGCACCTCCCCATCCCAAGCGCCGGCCGCGTGCTGCCGCCCTCCCTCAACCCAAGCGGAGACTCGCGTGGCCGATTATCGTTTGTATTTCCTCGACGGCAAAGGCGCCATCACCGCGCGGCACGATGTCCGCGCCGAGGCCGATGACGAGGCCATGGAATTTGCCGCGGCGGTGTTCAACGCCTGCTCGGATCGCACCGCCGGCTATGAGGTCTGGAGCGGCACGCAAAGAATCCTCCAGAGCCTCACGACCAATTCCGCGGCCCGGATCGACAGGCTGCGCGGGGCGCGGCAGGAGCGCGCGATCGAGCTCAAAGCGGCGCTGAGCGATACGCTCCGCGCGGCCGCGCCACGCCGGCGCCCTGCGAACGCGATCGCCGCCGCGCCCGCACGCGATCCGATCACGCCCGAGCAAATCCTGCTCTTCATCCGCGCCGCGACCGGCACCGAGATGATGAGCCTGCAATTCGTCGAAGACGAGAAGCTCAAGCTGCGCGGCACGCACGGATTCGGCCAGCGCTTCATCGAATTCTTCGACATCGTCGCCGATGAAGGGTGCTGCTGCGGCACCGCGCTCAAGGAAATGCGGCAGCTCGTGGTCCCGTCGATCGAAAGCTCGAGCATTTTCGCCGGCCAAGAATCGCTGGAGGAGCTGCGCGTCGCGGGCGTCGGCGCCTGCGCCTCGACGCCATGGCGGGCCGCCGACGGCACCGTGCTAGGCATGTTTTCGATCCATAAGCGGCGCCTGTGGACGCCCGATAACGGCGAGCTCGATCAGCTCAAATCGCTCGCGCAGCAGATTTCGACCGCCCTCGCCGACCCGCTTTCGGCCGCCGCGCAAAAGATCCGCGCCTGAGCCGCAGACATCACGGTCAATAGACGCCGTTGGCCGCGAAGAGGTCTTTCGCCTTCGCCGACACCAGGAACTTGACGAAGCCTTCCGCCGTATCGCGCTGCGTCGTCTCGGTCATCAGCACGGCGATATAAGTGAGAGAGCTCTGGAAATCGCCCGGCAGCGGCCCGAGCAGCTTGATGCCTTGCGTGGTCGCGATGAGCGGGATCGTCCCCGCCGCCATGTCGTTGCCCTTGCCCGTCAAGACCGGCTCGAAAATGCCCAGCGGCGACGTGCGGACGATCCTGGACTTGAGCGTGTCGGCAATGCCGAGGCGCTCGAGGACCTTCTCGAAGGCGTTTCCCGACGCGGCGTTGTTGAAGACCAACATATCCGCTCCGAGCAAGGCGTGCTTGAAGCTCTCGGGGGTCGAAATGTCATGCGCAGGGCTGCCCTTGCGATTTCCGAGGCCGACCCCGACATGACCGATGATCGGTCCGTCTGCCGTGCTCACCTTGCCCGATTTTGCCAATGCGGCGGCGAAGTCGGGCTGCACGATCACGACATCGGCGGCTTCGCCGCCTTCGATCCGTTTCTTGATGGCGGGCGACGGATCGAACACCGCCTTGACCTGGTCGCGGCTCTCCTGGCGATAAAGCTCGATGACCTTCTCAAGCGCCGGTTGGAGCGGGCTGTCGCTCATCATCTTGATCTCGGCGCCGCGCGACGGCGCGCCGACGGCGCAGAGCGCGCCGGCTAGGCAAGCGGCGGCGATCCATCGCGGCGACTGCCCGGCCGATGAGAGCAATAAGGCGGCCACCACATCGCGCAGCGTCATCGTTCTTCTCCTTGCAGGACCGGCGCAACTCAGCCGCGCCAAGTGCCGCACGCAGTCTCGGCTCGAAGTCTTTGATGCGTCCAATAGAATAATTCGCTGGTTATCGATGCCGGATAGGCATAAAGGGTTTCCATGGACCTGCGGCGAGCGCGCACCTTCGTCACCGTCGCGCAGTTGGGCACCGTCTCGAAGGCGGCGCAGCAGCTGCGCGTTGCCCAGCCGGCTTTGTCGCGGCAGATCGGCGATCTCGAGCGCGAGCTCGGCTTCAAGCTGTTCGATCGGGTGGGGCGCCGCCTCATCCTCACCACCGAGGGCGAGCAGTTTCTCGGCGACTGCCGCGGCCTCTTGAACTACGCCGCCGCCGTCGGCGAGCGCGCGGAGCTGCTGCGGAGAGGCGATACGGGCACGCTGAAAATCGCCGCCTCCCCGCAGCATATCGAAAGCGTGCTCGCACAATTTCTCCATCGCTATGCGCAGCGTTTTCCGAATGTCGCGGTGAAGCTCATCGAGGCCGGCGGGCGCGAGAGCCTGGCGATGCTCGAGCGCGGCGACATCCACCTTTCGCAGAATTTGCTTCAGGCCGTCGCGCCGAACGATCCGCATTTTGCAAGCCTGCCGTTTGGGTCGGTCGATTTGCTCGCGGCGAGCCAGCCCTCGCAAATCCTCGCCAAGGGCAAATCGATCGAGATCGGCAAGCTCGCGACGCTGCCGCTGCTGCTCCTCGATTCCGAATACAATGTTCGGAGAGCCTTCGATGCCGCCTGCCGTCTCGCGGGCGTGCGGCCGAATATTCGCCTGGCAAGCCGCGCGCCGCACACGCTTTTGGCGTTGGCCGAAGCCGGCCACGGGGTGGCGATCATCCCGTCCCAGCTTCAAGCCGATCGCTACGATTTGCGAATCCTGCGCATCACCTATCGCGGCAAACCGCTGCGCGAGCCGCTCGCCATGCTGTGGGACCGGCGCCGTCCCCTGCCGCGCTATGCCGTCGCCTATTGCGAAATGCTGCGCGACTATGTCGGCGAGATTTTTCCGATCACGGCGCCGCGCAATCCCGCGAAGAGCCGAGCGTTAACACAAAGTTCGCATTCCCCGCCACGGCTCAGGAGATGAATTTCTCCAACCATTTTAGGAACTGTCCTCGAATCCGCTCAGCGAAAAGGAACGAGCGCCGATAAGCGACGGAAATTCCGCTTATCGGCGCTCTTGCCGAACGATCCGAAGTGTTGGCCCTAAGCCCTGTGCGGGTTACGGGTTCGCAGCCTCGAAGTCATCGGATGCGGTTGGGCCGTAGACGGCGACGCACGACAGTGGGTTATTGCCCGCGTCCTTTCCGCAATCCCCGCCGAATTTCGGCACCCAAAACTCCTCATTCACCGAGTCGGCGGCGATGGAATGCGCGCCGCTCGTCGGGGTGCCGATATTCACGTCGAATTGCGGCGGCCGGGCATCGTTGACGAGCACGCTAAATTGACCGGGCGCTGTCGTGAAGCACGCACCGCCGAAATGGCCGCTTCCCGCATCGTAGGCGACTTCGTCACAGCTGTTGCTGCCATCGGCCAGAACGGTCGGGTTCGCGGTCGAGGCCGCAAGGTTGGTGATATCGACC
>Ga0105240_10011541_pt1 | contig 12297 bp, 16 predicted proteins | sample KBSC54metaG_FD_80426 | JGI IMG/M metagenome (GOLD analysis project Ga0105240, IMG submission 80426) | Corn rhizosphere microbial communities from Kellogg Biological Station, Michigan, USA - KBS C5-4 metaG | ecosystem: Host-associated > Plants > Roots > Rhizosphere > Soil | place: Michigan, USA...
ACGACGGAGAAGTATTTTGCGGGGTTTGATCTGGCGGCGCAGGCGCAGTATACGAAGGCGTTGGTTAATTTTTGATTATTCGCGTTTTGAATCATAAGGACATTTCTTCCGACTATATGGGCGACCCAAAACAACATCATTTTGTCCCTAGGTTTTATCTATCTGCTTTTGCCAATGCCGAAGGTAGAATATGCGTTTTTGACAAGCTAACAGATAAGATTTTTCAAACAATACCAGAGAATTTAGCTAAGCAAAGTCAATTTTATAGAATTGATGAATTGGCTCAACACGGGCTTGATCCATTAGTATTAGAGAAGCAACTTTCTGAATTAGAGTACGAAACAAGTAACATTATTAATAATTGGTTTCATCAATGGACCTTTTCCGAAAAGTTGATTATTCCGGATGTTAATAGAGAGATAATATCTTTGTATATAGTTACCCAACTTCTTAGAACTGCAGAAGCAAGGGAGATCTTTGTTCAATTCAGTGATTTGGCTATTGAAGAATATGATGCTAATGAAGACGCTAGAAATTTGCAAGCAGCCTTATTATGGGATAATGAGCTAGTAGCGTCAATGATAAAACGGGTATCTGACTGCATTTGGATTTTTGGAAGGAATGAATCTGCGACCCCATTTTGGACTTCTGATCATCCTGTCCAAATAAAATCACGTGACAATAGGCAATGGATTCTTGGTCCAAGAATATTTGACGATGGAATGTATATAGTTTTCCCTTTGTCTCCCAACATTGTAATGTATTGCAAAGATCCTGATCATTGGAAATTTTTAAAGGAGTTCGAAAGCTCAATTTCTCCGGTTAAGTTTACCGATGAACTAGTACTTCACGAAAATTCGGGGCAGGTAGGGATGTCAAGTAGGTTTGTTTTTTCTCCAGACAATAATTTCACATTCGCCAATGATTTTTTGGCTGAAAATCAGCATTTTAAAAATCCAAATAGAAGGCGATTTTAGGAAGTGGACATAGTAAATATAATGTTCATTTTCCGGCCAATGCCGTATAGGGCTAATGAATCGGTGAATGCTATAGCTTATTATTGTGCGTAATAGTCACTATTTTCAGGATATATTAGACAATATCATGCAATTGACCAGGGGAATTTCCGGTTTTTATAAAAAATGGTATGAATACTTTGGTAAATATCCAGTTTGATGTAATCGAAAGTCTTATCATGAGTGAAGGCTTGCGAATCGTGGCGTTGGATTTTTATCCTGAGCAAGATATGATGCTCGTAGTTCTTAATACTAAGGTTGTACTTAACCAAAGGTTATCCGCGTATTCTTTCTTAAAGAATGCCGATAAATCCCAATTACAGCAATACAGATTAATTGCTGGCGGCACCGGTGTTCATTGGCCTGAATTGGATGAAGATTTAAGTTTGAAGGGCTTTTTGCGGAGTGATTGCGGAAGGTCGTAAAGACCGACAAGGGCTCTGTTGCTGCGTAGGTTAATTGTCCCGTTATGGCGATGTCGTCTGCACCATGTGATTCGCCGTCTTCGTGCGTCGGGTAGTGCGAGGAACAGAATGCTGTAATGGCTGGCAAAAAGCTCAATCGCTATTTAACCAAAGATTTCAATAAGATACCTGGGATTTTTTTCCACTTTGGTAATGTCTGCCAGTAAAAGGTTGGAGATATAATTTTTATTCCATTGGCTTACCTTGTCGTTCAAATTATTATTTGAATTTGAGAAATCAGTAAGACACTTTTGCTGGAGTTTTAAAGCCAAATAATCCATGGCATTTAAGAGGTTCTCTGCAATAGAAATCTGAATGCCAAACTGATCTTCTGATAATGCTTCGACGACACACTGTTCAATAACAATGGTCGGAATATTTAGATTATTTTGTGCCCGGTACCTTTTTAGCAATTTGATGATATTTCTAGCATCGGGCTTGTTTCTGGTAATATAGAGCTGTTGACTCAGATTGGTCTTAAATGAACTGCCACGTTGCCAAATTAAACCTGGGCGAACATACATGTTCAACTCCTTGTCCTTTTTGAAATCATTGATTTCCCGGCCTGGCACAACATCCAAATCTATATGTATTCCGCGTGTAATCTCGAAAGTAAGGGTAATGGCTTTCGTATTTTTTGTTACTGTAGCTTTTTCCCCAAATAGATCCCTAAGAACGTTATAGACATCCATATACATACTCTCTAAGGTTCCGTAGCCTTGTTTGGAAAAGGGAAGAACAATGTCTAGGTCATAGCATGACGCAATTGCGGTTCTTTTTGCAAATGAACCTGCGTCCTGCGGATAGGAAATAAGAGTATCCTTAAAAGCATTATTTAGTTTCTCTTTAACCTCGTTTTTGATGGATGTTGATTGGCTCAAATAGGTCGGATTATTTTTTAAAACTTCCTCCGACAAGATCTTTCGTAAATATTGATCTGGATCGAAAGGTATTGTTTGCTCATTGTCGATCCTGTAACAATAATAGGCATAGCCTAAAAGCCCTCCGACAACTCCATTGCGAAATGCTAGGCCAAGGGTTTTATTATAATCAAAATTATCAAAAGTTAAACGTTTGTATTCTTTCCGATTTTGCAACCATTGACGTATGATCTCATAAAGAACTGTGCCAACCGTTGCTAATACTACGCCTGTGATAACGATCTTTTCTCTTCTTCTCATATAAAAAGCATCATTCGTTGGTGTATTTTAATTGGATAGCCCACTTTGTGTGTGCGCCAATTTCGAATTCTTTCTCTTTCTTATATTCGTCAAACCCTAGGTTGTTGATCAAAGGCTCTGGAGCCCATTTTACCTGTTCCGTATTACCTTTGTCAAATAATTCTTCGAGGACTCTTTTTTGTTCTTCGTTTGGAAGCAGGTCATATATTTCATAAATTAATATTTCCTGACAATCCAAATATTTTGCTTTCTGTATTGGCGTTTGCAAGGCGCCTGCATATGTGTAGTCAATGTATCGAAAGGTTGTCTTGCAAAGAATACCGGTACTAAGCAATTCTTCGCAAAACTCTCGCCATTGGGAGCTTTCCCGATCTTCTTTAGTTTGAAACCATCTGATAATATTTAATACGTGTTTTCCAGGAACTCTAAAACGAAGATCGTTTTTGGCTATGCCATGATCAGTATGGAACTGTTTGTCGGATTTGATATGATATTTTCTAAAAACTTTCTCCGAAGTTTCATAACGTTTATACGCGCCGCCGACCAGTTGGTAATAATTTCCCGTCCTGTTTTTGACCAATAGGTAGTGATCTTTTATTTTAATGCGAAATAAATAAGCGATTGATATTCTTACGTCTTTATTTCTCAACAAGGTTTTTGTCTTAAACAATAAGGGAAGTTGATTGAGATTTTCTAACAAAGAAACAACGAAGAAAGCAATCGGGGATGCGATAATATTTGCCAATAGCCCCACCGTTAAAGCAGACCAGATATTGGTAGGATACTTGAATACAAGTACAATTACTGTTAGCACAGCAACGAAAAATGCTATAATCTTTGGAGTTGTTGTATTCATAATAGATGTTTAGTGAGGTGCTTCATCTCCTATCCATACCTTATATCGTTGCCAAAACTCGTATTTAACCAACCATTCGGATACCCAAGGCAAAATAGTTGCCAAAGGTGTTATCGTTGAATCGGGTAAATCTTTTGGGAAATACAGACAAAGGCTATTATCTACGTACATATGTGTTTTAATATTAAATTTTATTTTGGGCTCTATAACCCATATTCTTTCGAATCGATTTGGATTGAAATACGAGTACTGTACGAGGATCTGATACTGCTTCCCGCTGGATGTCGAATGTAAATGACCTTTGCCCAGTAACTCGTTTTTGCTTATTAGGCATTTCAGCCAATCGAACTGTTGCTCTATCAAAATTTTTTCAAGCAAGAGATATGTAGAGCTATTTTGCTGAGCCTTTTCTCTCATAGAAGTCGCCAAAATCCCGATGTGACTTATTTCTTTCACCTTTGTATTGATTAATGGTTCCTTGCCTATCTGTTCTCATATTTCCTCCAATGATAATGGAGCCTGTTTGAGCAATAGGGACAGAGGAGTATTTACCAAATTTTTGCAATTGCGCGCGAATTGCGCCGTTATAGGCACTCTCACCGAAAAGGGAGTGGTAGGTATTAGCGCTTTGGGTGAAATCTCCTTGTAGCACCTGCCATTTGCTATAGAAGTCCTTTACAAAATCGAAGAATTTCTCATACATTTTGTTATCCTTGTTCCATTTTTCGGTAAAGTCTTCTTGCTGGTTTACTGGGTTAAGTACTTTCAACCGCGAAATCGAATAATGTGGTTTTGCTGATTCTGCTAGTTTGGATAACACTGAATCGACGGTTGCAAATACGGAATTTTCGCCCTGATAATATAAGGCTGCAATCGTAGTTAATATGATACTTGACGTAGCGTATTCAGGCTGATTTTGAAAATATATATCCCTATATTTTTTGATCAATTGGATTGCTATTTGCAAGGGCTTTTTCTTATAGAAGTTATCGTCGGGTAAATCCTGAACCTCAGCTTTCATTTCAGAAAACTGTCTATAAAAATGTTCTAATTGGGGATTATTAACCCGGCTGGCGATATCCAAAAACCATTTTCCATAGCCTTTGGGGTTGCTCTGTGACCAGCTCCTAAGTTCTCGGTCAGGAACCAGTATATTATTCTCGTCAATAATAATCATCTGGCAGCCAGGGAGAATATCCATATGAAAATCGCCAGCATAATTGAGGCGAATACATCTTCGCTTCTTTTCAACCATGTGAGCGTATCTACCGTCGGTCGATAGCTTTTGGAATAAGGCATTGTATATTTGTAAGGGTGTGAACTGTGTGCCTCCCTTCTTGATATGAAGGACGACGTCTAAGTCAAATTCATCGCCACGGAAAGGCTTTAACGTAGTCCCAATGAGAACAGATCCTTGAGGATAAATATCAATCTCCATCCCTTTAAAAAAAACATCATCCTCATTAATAACATTGCATAAAGCTTTATAGGCACTTTCCATCCTTTGTTTTCTGGTCGAATCCAGTTGGAAGTCTGCTGCAATCCTAGCCAGAATATCTTCTCGTTGAAGGGGCAGGTTAGAGTAAATGTCTATCATATGTTAAAATTGGCTAAAATGAAATCCAAATCTGTTTTTGCGGCAATTTGCTTATCTGGGATCATGATGGGCGCTTTTAGGTTTGACAATTTGTGGAAAATACAATTATATTTCACTTTGGGAGCTTTAATTTATTCACAGACTGTGAATAAATGAGGATTTTCGATAATTTTGAGACCAGAAAATTTGTGATGCTTAAGCGCTTTAAACTGACTAACTATCTGTCATTCAAGGAAGAACAAACTTTGGACTTTACGCCAGAGTCTCTTAAGGAACATAGTGACTATTTACATATCCCATACCTATATAGCGTAGATGCGCGGGTGTTAAAAGCAATTGCGATTCTGGGCCACAATTCCCACGGTAAGAGCAACTTCATAAAAGGATACCAATTCTTTCTCGAATTGATATTTTCATCGTTTGCTATCGGACGAAACGAACAGCCTATTCAAATCGACAATTTTCGATTGAGCACAACAACCGCTGAAAGTCCTAGCACCTTCGAAGCGGAAATATATATTAGGGATACGAAGTATCGATACGGTTTTCAACTCTCACAAAATAAAGTATCCGAAGAATGGTTGTATTATTCCGAGCCTAAGATCAAAGAAAATTACTTATTCGTCCGGGCATTTCAGGATATCAAGGTCAGTAAATTATGGAGTAAGGAATGCAAAGGAAAAATTGAACAATCCATTTTTTTTACAAAAGCTACAAATTTACTGCTGTCGGTATTGATTTCGCAGGGTTCAGTTCCTCGAATCAGTGAGATTGCAAAATGGTTCCGTGGAAATATTATCATTTCCGATATCACAGCTGAATTTCATATTGAAAAAGCGGTCACCATCCTTTCTCATCCTAATTTTAGAAGTACGATCAATAGTTTCTTGCAAGATGCAGACCTGGGTTTCGTATCTATCGTAGAAAAAATAGATAGCCACATAAAGAAGAATATGTCATTGGATCGGGATTTCTTGGACGTTTTGTTTTCCCTTGAAATTGGCCGATTTGAATTGTACGCCAAGCATGACATTTACGATGGAAATTATAACAGAGTGAATACTGTCCTGTTTGAAATTTTAAAGAGTGAATCATCGGGGACGATTAAATATTTAGTGCTAGTGTGTTATTTGTCATATGCAATTAAGCAGGGACAACTAATACTTGTTGACGAAATCGACTCCAAATTTCATGCGTTATTACTAAAGCACCTTCTGAAAACGTATCTCAGTAATAAAATGAACGTTTCTGGTTCGCAAATGATTTTTACTACCCACAATACCTTTATTCTAGGAAAGAATGTCTTAAGGCGCGACCAAATTTCTATTGTTGAAAAGAATCAATACGGAGAGTCTTCCATTAAACGTATGCATGGTGCAAAAAAACCACTGCGTGTTGACACGCAGGTCGAAAGAGAATATCTCAAAGGTGATTTGGGAGGAGTTTCAGAGAAACTTAAAAAAAATGGCGATCAAAATGAGCTTGATTTTAAATAAAAGTTCTAAAGGGTGTTACTACTCTGTTTAGTCGTTTTAGGTGAAACCTCAAACCGCTTCGTCCTATTGTTAGATAAGCTTGACTCTTTTCCACTCATCGGCCATTGATGGATTTATACGTCTTAGTGTGTCGAGATTTTCCGTTTTTTTTACCGTTGAAATAACTTCGTTGATTTTTTCCCGCATCCACATGTATTTAATTCTAACATCTGGCCTTCTTGAGCGTACTCCCTTTTTAATTAAAGAACCCATTTTTGACAAGTAACTAATAAACCCGAACTCTGGATCATCCAATTCGCTCTGGGCAGCCAAGAAATAGTCGATGTAGAACATCCCGTCAGTGTCCTTCTTTAGTAAATCTTGGACAAAGCCAATTTCTTCTGTATCCCTGTGGATCCCATATTTGCCAGCTAATAATATCAGTTCTCGACTTACAATTACTCTTGGGTATAGAGCTGCTTTGCTCTCGGTAAGATACGCTTCGACTAATGCAGGTCCAAATATCATTTTATTTGTGTGAATTAATTTACCATATGCTAATGCACCACGACATAATATGCCGCGGTTGATTAGTTCCATAACCATCAATTTTATCTCGTACAAAGTATAGAAAATTTCCCCAGGAGCATTTTGTAGGAATGAGACAACGATGGTATCTGAAAATATGGTTACGATCTTCCCCTTTAATCTGTTTTCTTTTTGGATGATCTCGCTTAATTTGGGTGGCGTAACAATTTCATCGTCTAAGTGCCAGGCGTCTCGAATTATGCCGTATGCATCCTGAATAAGTTCAATATACCTTTCAACGTCATTATCATCCTTATCTACTGTCTTATCTAATAAATCCTTAAATCCTAGGATATCGATAAATGCGACTATTCTATTTTCGTATGGCATAGATAATTTTATAAAGGATGTCTTGGGAATTATCCGGGCTATTTATGCAGAAATGTTTATTCTATGTCATAAAGAAAGCTAAATGAATTTAACCACCATTAGTGCTACAAACCTTAATTAAGCTGTTCGATTTTCTCTGAAAGAACATCTGCAACTTCTTCAATGCTTTGCTGCCTTAGATCAATAATTCCTATTGACTCTTTTATGCCTACAACGTGAGTGTCGTCTAATCTCAATGGAAGCAGATATTCAGAAGGGCGGGTAATTTCTGCATCTTTTCCATTGGCGAATTCAAAATTTGTCCAGTCTTTCTCTGGATAATGTTTTGAAATTATTATCACCATAAATAATGCGTCGTTTTTATATACCTCCGACAATAATTTGCTCAAATCTTTTCCCCAAAGCTGTGCTTGTTGATCAAAATCGTAAAATACTTCTAATGCCCTATTTTTTAAAGCATCTTTCAGATTCTTAGCAACTTCCCTATCTTCTCCCGCAAATGAAATTGCAACATCATAAGTAAAACCATTTTTTCTTACATGAACTTTTGATTTAAGTTTATCAAGGTCCAATAAATTAAGGTAAAAGCGGAGTGATGGGTCTTCAATAGATATTGATTTCCCCGTTTTGTTATAATGAACTAAATCGTGGACGCTGTTTTCCTCAATTATGTCTTCAAGATTGTTCAGGCAATTGTAAAAAGATGCCGACTTTTTACCTCGATCTTTTGGATCGCCTATGGGTCTGACAATTTTGTCATAAAGGAACTCAACCGATATTTCAGATTTGTTATCTGTCGCAATAGTGGAAATGATGTCGAAATAGGTGTTGTGCACAGATCTTGCCTGTTGCTTACCCTTGGTAAGTGCAACAATTTTGTTGAAGTATTTGCTGTCGAAAATTCTTACTATTTCGTTTTTTAGCTGCTTTATATCAACTGAAACTGGCGTGAGCTCCTTTTGCGTTTCATATATGGCATTATTTAATAATGCGATCCTGCATATAACATGAACGACTGAAGGGACATTGTTTGAAGCTGCTACTATTTGTTTAATAGAATTTTCGTCAAATCTTATATTTAAAAGTGATGTGCCAAGCTCAATTAGTTTTATCACAAAATCATCTGTTTGTGTCTTAAGTTCAAACGGATCATTTCTAATCCCCAATTCGCCGTCGACACCCACCATTTCCTCTGCAGAACTTGAAATTCCAATTAAAATAAAACGTATATTTTTTTCATGCAATAATTTTAGGTTTCGAGCAATTTCGTACCTGGTTGATGACGCTAGGAAATGGAAATCGTCTATTACAATAAACTTAGTTAGCTTGAGGTAATCGTTTATTTCGTTGAAATCCGGTTCGGTTTTAAGTACGACTGAAAACAGTTCACAATATGAAGAACATGTGGAATATTCTCGTGCGTTTATCCAAAGTAGGTCTTCCAGTCTGATGCCTTCTTCTTGTAAGAGTTTATTTACAATTGTGGTTTTGCCACTTCCCGAGGGTCCAGATATGGTAATGTGTTTCCCTCCAGCTCTAATAGCTGATTTTATAAATGGATATTCTTTTGTCGGAATAAAGGTAAGTGTTGGGAAAGACGCTTCATTAAAGACATCCTCAAGATTGTGGGTTTGCATGGTTTAATGGGTTTATTTAAATGGAAGTTTGGGAGGCGTGTCGGGGCTTTTTCTTTAGTTCATAAATTTTCGACTTTTTTATGAAACTCCGATATAGCAATTTTGAAATATTTGCATAGGGCAGATAACGTACTAACACTGAGATTGGCTTTGGCTGTCTCAATTCTTCCTATATGTATATTCGTATCGTTGTATACATCTTCCTGGGTTAGGTTTTTGGATTCGCGCAGCTCTTTTATGACTAGTGCAATTTTTTGAAGCAATTTGATGTCTCTTATTTGTCCCATTAGGTGAAAATGGGAATAAAGATTTTTTAAAATAATGACGAATATGTCATTATTATTTGTTACTTTTGATAACACGCCAGTTATTCCTAACGGGGCGGCTATTCGATGGGGCACCCCGTCAAATACAGTAACATATTGACTTTGCTATACATTGCTATCTTAAAATAGTAGGTATTCGCTTATAAATCTCGCCACGCGAACCTGACAAGTTAAACAGATGCGGGAGACTAAGTGAAGAGCCCAGCCACTATATTGCAATAGGGTTGGGCCCACTTATGCCTTTCGGATCTGGCCATCGTGAGATGGTGGGCCTTGTCAGGGCCCGTGTGACTTAAGGCGGTGGGTTCCAACCCTATTTATTCACCGATACTATTTTCTGCCACCCGCCACTTTATAGGCTATTACCGCAACCTTTATTCATTTCAAATTAAACGGTAACAAGCCATGTCACTCTTTTATAGTTATCCCGAATTCTTTAATCAGCCAATTCTTTTATCGGCGGAGGAAAAAGCAAATCCAAGCTTGGTTTTTGAGCGGCTTTGCACGGACTACAATTTGTCCGAGCTCCGGGAGATATGTGAAAATCTATCCTCCGTATGCCTGACGTCAGATTTTCCGCCGTATGACGATGGCAATGAAAGAGCTAACCTCCAACTTTTTTGTAAAAATGCTCTTACGCTTTTTGAAGCAGTTTTTTGTTTTGTTAAGCCTGGGCTAGCCGGTGAAAAGAAAGATGAGTAGTTTTTGAAAATTACCTTTTTGTGTCGTACTTCTAATTCTGTGGTTTATGAGTTTTCAAGTGGACAAAGCCCAGATTGTTCAGTTTCGAAAGGACAGAGCGCTTCTTCAATACAATGATACGGAGATTGCCGCGAGAATGCGCGTTGACAGGTCAAATTACAGCAAGGCGGTCACTAAAGGACCCATTACGTATGCCTTCCTGAAAAAGTTCTATGGCGCGTTTCGTGAAGAACTGACCATAATTAAAGAGGGGGTAAAAGCTGATCTGCCTAATTTTAAAAGTGGCCGGCCGGACGATCTGTTGCGGCGGTTTGATGAGATGCTGGTTCAGGTGGATCGCCTGATTGTATGTCAAAAGGAATTAAGAGCACAGGTCGATTCCCTGGAAAAGGAGATGGACAAGCTTTTAGAAAGAATTCCGAAAATAGAAAGTTTGATTACCCAATTAGCCATGTATATGGCGCCCGGGATTATTTAAAATAGTATGCAATGTCATCCACTACTAGGTCCTTTGAGGAAACCTTAAGGGAGGTGCGTAAAAACAACGACGTGATCATTGCCAGCAATAAAAGGATATTGCAAGGCAATGCTGTTCCTGGCGTTGGCCAAATATTAAAATCCACTAATGAGAAATTATTAAATCAAAATAAGTGGATAGACGAATATATCACTTCCGGATATGTTTCTCCTGAAATGGATGATTCGCGTGCGGCAAAGGAGAAAGAACCAGATTGGATGAGGCACTATTCGGTACTAAACGCCTGGCATAGGGAAGATCCGATTCGGACTATAATCGAGTTCGCGAACAGGGATTGTGTATTCAATGATCGAATTAACCTAAGCCTGTTCTTTGATGGGGCCATGCAGAGTCCACTGTTCGAATTTGACGAAGCTGAAGAAAAAGGGGAACGCATCTATTTTTACGATTCCCTGCTTAGGCTTATTGAAGCTGCGCATCTTGTCCGGGAATTGTATCTGAAAAGGGAACTAAAACTGCCGAAATAAACCCTGTTTTAGCCGTACCCTCCTTACCTTGTAAAGATAGGGGGCCGGGCGTTTCTACACCCGGCCTTTTATTATTCATCCCCCTGGTGGTCATTCACCGATTTTTGCAAAATCTGTTTCATTTTCAAACGCTCCAGCCTAGTAGATGTCGAATCCAGCCTCCCCCATGCGTCCTGGTAAACTTCAAAATAATACCGTCGCTGCTGTAGCTCAGCCCGGGTTCTTATGTATTGTTCGCCCAAAGGGATAAGGCAAATTGCGGTGCAAATAAAAATAACCCATGGTACCAGGCGGCCGAACACTATTTTGTAATAACGGTCGGGATTCGTTTCCGGGAAAAGGATGAGCCGGACCTGCCGGATGACACTTTTGGGCTGGTTCGCTAAAATCTGGTTCATGGTCTGCAACTCCTTCTTTAGAATAGTCTGTATTGGAGTGGTGTCAGCTGGCGGGGCGATGATCTTTAGCTGGTCCAGTCGCCGGTCAAATGTTTCCGTGTTTTCCGTCAGGCTAGCCAGTTTTTTATTTTGCTCCTGAGTCAGGTCGTTGGCTTTTTTCTGTTCTTCCAACATGTCCTTCAACACTGTGTCCAAAATTTCAATTTCCATGACTTTTATTTTTATTGATTAATTAAAGACGAGGGCGTTTTTTCTTTTTCTTCCGTCGCCGTAGTTCTTCTTCCCAAGGATCAAACCCGCCGCCCGCTGACTGCTGGGACTCGACCTTTAACATAGCCTTCAGCGCCTTGACCATGCCTTTAGACATTTCCAGACTTACCGAAGAGTCTTTGGGAAGGGGCGTTGCTGGTAGAGACGTGCGACGCGTGCCACCTACGACAATCTGCCGGGCCCGGCGCTGGTTTTCCTGTTTCTGCTGCTCGCTTTCGGGCGACTCCCGAAGCGGGATTTGCGCGTTTCGGGTCAGGACGCGTTCAATAGTGGCCAGCGAATAGCCGACCTCACTTCCTTTGATCCGAACCTTTTTTTCGTCTTCGAAGGCAATACCCCTTCCTTTATCAACCCGGTAGCCCTGCTCCCGGATCTTCTGCTCGAACTCCGGATAGGACCGGGAATCTTTTAAGGCCCCTTGAATTTTTTCTTTCAACCGCAGTTTCCGCTGG
>Ga0105240_10011543_pt1 | contig 12296 bp, 8 predicted proteins | sample KBSC54metaG_FD_80426 | JGI IMG/M metagenome (GOLD analysis project Ga0105240, IMG submission 80426) | Corn rhizosphere microbial communities from Kellogg Biological Station, Michigan, USA - KBS C5-4 metaG | ecosystem: Host-associated > Plants > Roots > Rhizosphere > Soil | place: Michigan, USA...
CTGCGCGTGGCCAACCTCGAGATCGCGCAGCTGCAGGACGCGTTCGCGACGATGGCGAGCAATCTGCGGAATATGCGTGATGCGCTCGATCGGCAGGTCGAGGAAGAACGGAAAATCCGTGAAGCGCTGCAATCGCTGCAGCGTCAGGTCGTCCGCCAGGAACGGCTGACGGCGGTCGGATTGCTCGTGTCAGGCGTCGCGCATGAGCTGAACAACCCGCTGCAGGCGATTCTCGGGACGGCGGAGCTGCTCGAGCGCGACCCGGCCATGAGCGCCGCCGCCCGCGAGGAGATCGCGTTCGTCAAAACGCAAAGCGGCCGCGCGCGAGAGATCATCAGAAACCTGTCCCGTTTCAGCAGCCAGCAGTCGGGCCCGCCTGCCTTCGTCGATCTCCGCGACGTGATCGCCGAAGCGATTCAGCTGCGGCGCGCCGACCTGGAAGTGGCCGGCATCTCGCTCGATGTCGAGCTCCTGTCGACGCGGCAGGTGTTCGCCAACTTCACCGAAGTCGAACAGGTCCTGCTCAATTTCGTCATCAACGCGCAGCAGAGCATCGAAGCCGCCGAGTACATCAAGGGGCGCATTCTCATCAGGCTGCACGACGTCGGCAAACGTGTCTGCGTCGAGGTGTGGGACAACGGCCCCGGGGTGTCGCCGCAGGACGAACCGAAACTCTTTCAGCCGTTCTTCACGACCAAACCGGTCGGCAAAGGCACCGGCCTCGGCCTGTCGGTCAGCTACGGCATCATCGACGCGTACGGCGGCTCGATTGGTTACCGCAACAACGATTGGGGCGGCGCGCTGTTCTTCTTCGAGCTGCCGGCGGCCGACGCGGCAGCGCCTCCTTCGGCGATCGGGTCCGACGGCTCGTCGCAAAAGATCCATGACCGATCGCCTTTACTACACCGATCCATATCTCCGCGAGTTTGAGGGCGTGATCACCGCGCTCGATCGCCGCGGCGATCAGCTCGTCGCCGTGCTCGATCGGACGTGCTTTTATCCGACGTCCGGCGGGCAGCCGTTCGACCTGGGAACGCTCGGCGGATTTCGTGTCGTCGACGTTCTCGATCAGGACGACGGCTCGATCGGCCACGTGGTCGACCGATCGCTCGGCCCCACGCCGTCGTCGTCCGGCAGCGCGCCTGATTTCCAGATCGGCGTCCGGGTCCGCGGAGCAATCGACTGGCCGCGCCGGTTCGATCACATGCAGCAGCACAGCGGCCAGCATGTGCTGTCGGCCGCGTTCGATCGCTTGTTCAAAGTGCGCACCGTCAGCTTTCATCTCGGCGGAGCCGCATCGACGATCGATCTGGCGCGCGAAGTGAGCGCGAACGAAATTACGGCGGCCGAAGACGCCGCGAACGAGGTCGTCTGGCAGGATCGTCCGGTATCGATCCGCTATGCGACCGCTGCGGAAGCCGCGCAGCTGCCGCTTCGAAAGGAGCCGGTCCGCGAAGGAACGCTGCGGCTGATTGACGTGCAGGATTTCGATCTGTCAGCCTGCGGAGGCACCCACGTCGCGCGCACCGGCGCGATCGGCTCGATCGTCGTCGGCGCGTCCGAACGGTTCAAGGGAGGGTCTCGGATCGAGTTCTACTGCGGCGGCCGGGCGGTGAAGCGGTTCCGGGCGCTCCGCGACACGATCGGGTCGGCGACGAAGCTGCTTTCCGCGGGGCTCGACGATTTACCGGCGTCGATCGAGCGGCTCCAGGCCGATGCCAAAGAGCACAAACGCGCACTCACAGCGTTGCAGACGGAGCTGGCGCGTTTTCGGGCGGGCGAGCTCGGGGCAGCGGCAGAGGCGTTCCCGCGCGGCCGCGCGGTCGTTGCCGCCATCGATGCCGATGCGCAAGGGCTGAAGGCTCTTGCGTCGGCCGTGTGTGCGCAGCCGGGCTACGCGGCGATCCTGATCTCGATGGCGCGTCCGGCGCTCGTCGTCGTCTGCCGGTCCGCAGACGTGGGCGCGAATGCCCGAGAGATGCTCACCGCGCTGACGGGAAAGTTCGGCGGTCGCGGCGGCGGATCGCCAGAAATGGCGCAGGGCGGCGGGCTCGACGCACCGACGGACGCAATCATCGCCGAGGCGCGGGCGCTTATCGCCAACGCGCTCGGTCGTTCACCGCAGGCCTGACGACCTGGCGGTCACTTCGAAAGCTCGTCCAGCGATTTAATCGTCTCGTTGAAGTCGGTCGCGTCGACCTTGGCGGCGCCAGGGTCGCCCGGCCGCTGCGCGAACACATCGCTGCCGTGCTGCCCGAAGCTCACGCGCTCTTCCTTCTTGCCGTCCTCGAACTTGACGAACACGCTGAGCGCCGGCTTGTCGAGGCCGGTGTTGGCGGTGGAGTCGACGAACGAGGACGCCCGCATGTTCGACAGCCTCGACAGCATCGAATCCATCGTGTCCTTGCTGACGTCTTTGGCACTCGGGCTGACGCGCTTCCACATGTCGGGGTTGGTCTGGGCGTCCTTGCCTGTGTTCTTCACTTTGTCGAAGGCCACGGTCTGCCCGTTGCGCGTGAACTCGATGTGCGTCGCGTTGAAGGGCCGGAACTCGAAGATGTCCTTTCGCCGGTATTCGTCGGCGCCCTTCTTCAAGTCGTCGGCGAGCGCGCTCTCGACCGTCATGACCATCGGCCGCGAGGTGTCGCGCGCGTAGACGGTATTGTCTTCGGCCTTGGAGCCGAGCTGGAGCGTCGCGCGCGCGCTGCCCACGTCCAGCGTGACGGTCTCCTGAGGCTTGTCGAGCCCATATTTCTTCAGGTCGGCGGCCGAGGCGTCCATCGTGACGATGGACTTCATCTGCGCGGTGCCGAGACGGCCGACCAGCCCTTCGACGGCGCCGAAATCGGCTTTGGTCTGGAGCGGCTTGGTCAACTTCCAGTCGCTGCCTTCCTTGGCAATCGCCACGGTTTTGCCGTCCGCCGTGATCTCGACGCCATCGACCTTGTCGCGGTCGAACTTCACGAGCGTTTTTTCCCGCAGGTCGAAGGTCGAGCGATTGAAGGTGTTCTCCTGAAATGCCGGGATGAGGAACACCTTCTTGTCGTCGTTGCGCCGCGCGTAGAGGCTCGCTCCCGTCGGCGATTTTTCACCGATGAACAGCTTCTGGAAGTCCTTGTCTCCCGCGCGCTTGAAGTCGACCTCGACGTGAGGCTTGTCGAGACCGAACTCCTTCAACGACGCCGGATTCTCGTCGATGACGCGCGTGATGTCGACGGTGCCGAGGTTGGTCGTGATTCCGCTCACTTCCGTTTCGTCGGCCTTGGTCGCAATCGGCGACGTCAGTTGCCACGCGCCGTTCTCTTTCTTCAGCGTCGTGACGTCGCCCTTCTCGGACGTTATCCGCAGCTCATCGATCTTGTCGGCCTGAAGCCCCGCGAATACCTTTTCCTGCTTGGAGGCGGTCGAATCGGTGTCGGTCTTCTTCCACGTCACGAAGTAGATGTACGCGCCGAGCCCTACGAGCACGACAACAAGAGCGATGGTCGACCGCAATCCGCGCATTCTCTAAGCCTCGCGCGGCGCTACCGGCGCCGCCACCATGTATAGACGCCCGACCCGAAGATGCAGGCGGGAATCACCAGCAGCGACAGCCACATCACGTTGCTCTGCTGCGCAGCCGTCATCGTCACACGCCTGTCGTCCGCTTCTTTCGGACGGATCGCGATCAGATTCTCCTGCTGCGACAGCCAGCCGACCGTGTTCATGAACATGTCGCGATTGCCCTGGATGCCGATCACGCTGTTCGAGGCGAAGTCCGAGTCGCCGATCACGGCGACGCGGGTCTCTGACTTCGGCGCGTCCGCCTCGATCTTCGGCGCGTCGCTCGTCGACGCGGCGCTCGCGGCCGCGGCAATCGAGACCGGGCCTTTGAGGTCCTTCCCCTCGTCGAACGCCACCTTGCCGGTCGTCATCAGCGATTTCAGGTCCGTCTCACCCCAGCTCCGCGGGCTCGTTTCGATGAAGGTCTGCGCCGTGTGGTTGTCGACGCCTCCAGGAATCGGCACGACCGATCGCGCGAGCGGATAGGCGGTGAGGTAGTTGAACCGCTGAGTAATCGGATGCTGCGGGTAGTTCGCGGCGACCGGCACGGACTCGTCCGTCCCAATCAGCCGCCCCATACCGCTGGCGTCGACGACGACGTCGTTGCCGACCTGCATGTCCCAGTCGTGCGCGAGCGCGATCAGGTTCGTGAACGGCGGGCTGTCTGCCTTTTCCGGCGGATCGATCTCGAGCAGCAGCTTGCCCGACTTCGCCAGATACTTCTTCAGCGCGTCGATTTCGTTCGGAAAGAAATCAGTACGCGGGCCGGCGATCACCACCACCGCCGCATCGTCGGGCACGGCCCCCGTCTGGGCGAGCACGACTTTGTCTACGGTGTAGTTCTCGCGGCCGAGCGCGCCGGCGATCGTCGCGTAGCCGTCGCGCTCCGAGGACGTCGTGTCTTTCTCGCCGTGGCCCTGGGTGAAGTAGACCTTCTTCTGCGTCCCGCTGACGACCTTGATGATGCCGTTCGTGATGTCCTGCTCGGAACTGCTGGTGACGCGTTCGGTGCGCCCCTTGTACTTGAAAACAATCGTGCCGTACTGCTGCACCTGGTTTTCCTGGGCGACGGTGCGCTTCTTATCCGGGTCGATGTACTCCGTCGAGATGTTCTTCGAGATGTACGCGTATTCCTTCAGCTTGTCGCGAAACGTCGGAAACTCGGTCTCCTGCGCGAAGACGAGAATCTGCAGGGGTGCATCGAGCTTCGAGATGACGTTCTTCGTCTGGTCCGACAGGCTGAACTGCTTGTTCGCCGTCAGGTCCCACCGCTTGTTCTGCTTCGCGCCGATGTAATTGATCGCGATGAGGATGCCGAGCACGACGAGCACGCTCGTGCCCGTGAGCGTGCCGTAGCGCGCCTGCCGGCCGGAGAAGACCTTGGCGATCTCGCGCCATTGGCCGAGCGTGTACGCCAGGACGCAGACCAGACCGGCCCATGCCAGGTAGAACGCGTATTGCTCTTTCGCAGGAAATCCGAACTTGATCGCCGCCGCGACGAAGACGAGCGCGGTGCCGAGCCAGCCGACCAGACTCAAAATGCGGTTTACCATTTCAGCCCCGCCACCGTTCGCTGTCGACCGACTTCGCCGTCAGAAACAATCCAAATGTGATGAAGCTCAGGTAGTAAATGAGATGCGTCGTGTCGATCACGCCTTTCGAGAAGTCGTCGAAGTGGCCGATGATGGACAGATACGTCGTGAGCTTGTCGACGGTCGGCCCTGAAAAGCTGCCGATCCATTCGATGATCCAGAGCAGGAGGAACACGGCGAAGGTCACCATGCCCGCCACGATCTGATTCTTCGTGAGGCTGGAGATGAACAAACCCACCGCGATGAAGCAGCCGCCGAGCAGCAGCAGCCCGAGATAGGCGGTGAGAATCGGCTTCCATTCCGGGTTGCCGTAGATGAACAGCAGGCCCATGTGGATCAATGACACGGCGAGCATCACGACCCACAAGGCGAGCGCGCCGAGGAACTTGCCCATCACGATCTGGAAATCCGTGAGCGGCGAGGTGAGCAGCAGCTCCATCGTCCCCGATCGTTTTTCCTCCGCGTAAGAGCGCATCGTGACCATCGGCATCAGGAACAGGACGAGAATCGTCACGTTCTGCATGACGCCGCGGATCACCTGCTGATTCACGTTCACCGCCTGCGGGCCCTGCATGCCGAACTGGCCTGCCTGCATGCTCATGCGGACGAAGTACGCGAGGAGCGCGACGAAGAAGTACCCGTAGAGCAGGGCGAAGAGGCCGATCACGACATACGCGATCGGCGACGAAAAGTACGATCGCAGCTCTTTGTTCGCGATCGCGAGAACATTACTCATTGGCCGTCTCCGTTCCGGCGGCCGGCGCCGTTGGAAGTTCTTCGGTGGTCACTGAGAGGAACACCTCCTCGAGGCTCATGCGCATCGGCCTGAGCTCCAGGAGTCCCCAGCCGCTCGCCACGACGGCCCGCGCGAGATCGCGGCGGACGTCGTGGCCGCTGCCGCTCTCGACCTCGTACCCGACGATGCCGTCGCGGCGATCGGATTCCGCGACGCGCATTACGCCCGGCACGCGTGTGAGCGCGCCCGTGGCGTCGACTCCGCCCGCATCAACCTGGACGTACATCGTTTCGTTGCCGCGCAGGCGCGCCGTGAGGTTGTCTGGAGTGTCGACTGCCACGACGTGCCCTTTGTTGATGATCACGACGCGCTGGCAGGTCTGTGAGACCTCTGGAAGGATGTGTGTGCTCAGGATGATCGTGTGGTCGCCGGCGAGCGCCTTGATGAGCTGGCGCGTCTCGATGATCTGCTTGGGGTCGAGCCCGGCGGTCGGCTCGTCGAGAATCAGCACGTCCGGGTTGTGGATCAGCGCCTGCGCCAGGCCGACGCGCTGCTTGTAACCTTTCGACAGCTTCGAGCACATGCGGTTCGCCATGTCCGCGATCCGCGTCCGCTCCATCACGCCGCGGATCCGCTGCAGCCGCTCGTTCGAGGGGACGCCCTTGATCCGCGCGACGAACGTCAGGTATTCGGCGACCGTCATGTCGGGGTAGAGCGGCGGCGTTTCGGGCAAGTAGCCGGTCCGCCGTTTGGCCTCGACGGGTTGATCGAACACATCAAAACCAGCGACGATGGCCTTACCTTCGGTCGCCGGCATGTAGCCGGTCAGGATGCGCATCGTCGTCGTCTTGCCGGCGCCGTTGGGGCCGAGGAAGCCGAGAATCTCGCCCCGTTCGACGCGAAAGCTCACGTCCTCGACGGCAGTGACACGGCCATAACGCTTCGTGAGGTGTTGCACCTCAATCACGGAAACCTCTTATTTCTGCTCGCGCTGGAGTCTTGGGAGCGCGTCCAGACGGAGCGCCCAACTAAAAATGCTAACCGAACCGCCTGTGCGGAAACAACATGGAGGCTCAATGGCTGTAGACGTCGGATCGAAAGCGCCGGACTTCACCCTCACCAATCAGGATCGCCAACCGGTCACGCTCAGCGAGCAGAAAGGCCATCCGGTCGTGCTCGCGTTCTTCCCGGCTGCATTCAGCGGCGTCTGCACCAAGGAGCTCTGCACGTTCCGCGACTCGCTGGCGTCGTTGAACAAGGCTCGGGCACAAGTGTATGGCATCAGCGTCGACACGTTTTTCTCGCTGAAGGCGTTTCAGGAGCAGCAGAAGCTCAATTTCCCGCTCCTGAGCGACTTCAACAAGCAGGTGATTCGCGAGTACGGCGTGTTCAACGAAGACATGATCGGTTTGAAAGGCATCGCGAAACGGGCGGTTTTCGTGATCGATAAAGACGGCGTGATCCGGCACCGCGAGGTGCTCGAGGACGCCCGGAACGAGCCGAATTACGCCAAGGTCCAGGAGGTGCTGTCGGGGTTATAATGGATATATGAACAATGGTTCAGATATTCATGAATCTGCCACGCTGAGCCGGTCGGCCACCACGGCGCTCCGCCGCGAGCTGCTCGCCGACGAATCCGTGGCGGCCCTCGCGGAGACGTTCAAGCTGCTGGGCGACGCGACACGCGTCCGCATTCTGGACGCGCTGTCGCGGTCCGAGCTGTGCGTCTGCGACCTGGCCCGCGTGCTCGCGCTGACCGAGTCCGCCGTGTCCCATCAGCTCCGGCTGCTGCGCAGCATGCGCGTCGTCAAAGCACGCCGCGACGGCCGTCACATCTACTACACGATGGACGATGCGCACATCGTCGGCCTGTTCGAGCAGGGGCTCGAGCACGTCGAGGAGCAGCGGCTATGACCGTCTGCACGGTCTGCGAGCTTCACGCCGAATCGACCTTCAAGATCGAAGGGATGGACTGCCGTGAGGAGGTCACCCTTCTGGAGCGGAGGTTCAAGAACCTCGCCGGCCTCGAGGACTTCACGGCCGACGTGATGGGCCAGCGCCTCCACGTCAAATACGACGCGGCGATCCTCTCGACGGGCGGGATCGCCGATGCCGTCGCCGACACCGGCATGCGCGCCTGGCTCGAACACGAGGAGCCGGTCGCCTCAGCGCCGAGCTCCGAACAGCGGCGCCGCCTGCTTCTCGGCGGGGCGGCCGCAGCGCTGGGCGTCGCGCTCCTTCTCGAAGCGTTCGGCATCCACCGGTTCGTGAACGCGCTGTATGGGGCTGCCATCGTTGCCGGCCTCATCGTCATCGGGCCGCGGATCTGGCGAGCGATCCGCGGGCGGTCGCTGGATATCAACCTGCTGATGGCGATTGCCGTCGCGGGCGCGCTGTTCCTGCATCAGTTCTCCGAAGCGGCGGCGGTCGTCGTGCTCTTCGCCTTTGCGCAGATGCTCGAGGCGCGGACGCTCGAGCACGCCCGCGGGGCAATCAGCGCGCTGCTCGATCTCACGCCGGCCGAGGCGCTGGTGCGCGACGCGGCGGGCGAGCGTCGCGTGCACGTGGACAATGTCGCTATAGGCGCCATCATCATCGTCCGGCCCGGAGAGAAGATCCCCCTCGACGGAGTCGTCGCCGCCGGCGAGAGCAGCGTGAATCAGGCGCCGGTGACCGGCGAATCGCTTGCGGCGGACAAGGCGCCCGGCGACGAGGTCTTCGCCGGCACGATCAACGGGCGCGGCGCGCTCGACGTGCGCGTCACTCGGGCGCGGCGCGATACGACGCTTGCGCGCATCATTCATCTCGTCGAACGGGCGCAGGCGCAGCGCGCGCCCGCGCAGACGGTCGTCGAGCGCTTCGCGCGGGTCTACACGCCGGCGATGATCGCGCTCGCTCTTGCCGTGGCCGTGGTGCCGCCGATCGCGTTCGGCGGCCTGTGGCCGGTCTGGCTGTACCGTGCGCTCGTGCTGCTCGTCGTCTCGTGCCCGTGCGCGCTCGTCATCTCGACGCCCGTCTCGATCGTGGCCGCGCTCACCAGCGCCGCGCGCAAGGGGGTATTGATCAAAGGCGGGGCCCATCTCGAGCGGACCGGAACCGTCCGCTGCGTCGCGTTCGACAAGACCGGCACGCTCACGCGCGGCGTTCCGGAGATTGTCGCCGTCGTGCCGCTCAACGGCCTGACCGCGACGACGGTGATCGCGCTCGCGGCCTCAATCGAACATCGCTCCGATCATCCAATCGCGCATGCGATCCTTCGTCATGCGGCGTCGTGCGGGATCGCGGCGGCGCCTGCCGAGGGCGTCAGCACGATCGACGGCCGCGGGGCGCAAGGCTCCGTCGACGGCCACGCCGTCGTTGTCGGCAACCATCGGCTGTTCGAAGAACGTCAGCTCTGTTCGCCGCTGGTCCACGACCAGCTCGAGGCGTTCAGCACGGCAGGTCGCACGGTGATCCTCGTCGGCCGCGACAGCCAACTCGCCGGCGTCATCGCCGTAGCCGACCGGCCTCGGGAACAGGGTCGAGACGCCGTGGCGATGCTGCGGCAGCAGGGCCTCGAAGCGATCGTGATGCTCACCGGGGACAGTCATGGGACCGCGAAGGCGATCGCCGAGGAGCTCGGCATCCACGAGTTCAGGGCAGAGCTGCTCCCGGAAGACAAGCTGACCGCGATTCTGGATCTGAAACGGCGCTACGGCTCCGTCGCGATGGTCGGCGACGGCGTCAACGACGCCCCCGCGCTCGCGTCGGCGGACGTCGGCATCGCGATGGGGGCGGCGGGAAGCGACGCCGCGCTGGAGACCGCCGACGTGGCGCTGATGGCCGACGAGCTGCTGAAGATTCCGTACGCGTTCAGATTGAGCCGCGCGACGGTGCGGAACATCAAAATGAATCTGGCGATCTCGGTTGTGATGAAGGCCGCCTTCATCGTCGCGGCCATCGCAGGCGTCGCGACCCTCTGGATGGCGATTCTCGCCGACACCGGCGCCTCGGTCATCGTGATTGCGAACGCGCTCAGGTTACTGAGAGCGGATTAAGAAAACCATCCAGCTCATTCATCGCGGAGCGCGGTCGCTGGATCGAGCAGGAGTCCGCGGCGCGCCGCGACGACGCAGGCCAGAATACCCGCCGCGCTGACGACGGCGATGACCCCGCCGATCACCTGTGGATCGCGCGGCTGAACGTCGAACATCAGGCTCGCGACGAGCGCGCCGATCGCGAGAGCGCCGGCTGTGCCCGCGACGATGCCGACGCTAATCGATGCGAGGCCTTTGCCCAAGACCATTGCCAGCACCTGCCGCGGCCGCGCTCCGAGCGCGACTCGGATGTTCATCTCGCGCCGACGCTGCGACACGCTGTAGGACGTGACGGAGTAAACGCCCAGCGTCGCGATGAACAGCGCGACGACGCCGAATGCCACGAACAGCTGAAGCTGGTACCGGCGCGCGCTGACCGATGCGTCGACCACGTCTTCGAGCGGCCGCGCATTTCCGATGGCGATATCAGGATCGATCCGGTGGATGGCCCGGCGGATTGATGGCATCGCCGACGCCGGGTCGATTGCGGTTCTCACGAGCAGCGACGTCGTAGAGCGGGCATGCCACCAATATGGCAGGTAGACCATGAGCGGCGGCGTTCGCTCGAGCGAGGTGAGCTTCGCATCGGCCGCGATACCAACCACCTCGAACCCCTCTTCGCCGGGAAGGCCGCGGCCGAACCGCTTTCCGACAGCCTCCTGTCCGGGCCACAAGCGTGCGGCCGTCCGGTTGGAGATGACGGCCGGCATCGAATGCCGCGGCGGCCGCTCGGCGTCAGTGAACGGACGGCCGCTCAGCACCGCGATGCCCATCGTGCGAAAGAACTCCGGCCCGACGAAGCGGAAGTTCGCCTCGGCATATTCCGATCGCGGACGTGCGCTGCCTTCGACGTCGATGCCGTTCACTTGGGCGGAGCCGCTCAGCGGAGCCACGGATAAGGGCGATATCGCGGTCACGCCGGGCAGCGGCAGCACGGCGGCGAGCAACCGATCGTAGACCTCGATCAGCGCCGGTTCGGTCGAGTAACGGCTCTGCGACAGCGAGACGGGCACGAGCAGCACGCGTTCCGCCGAAAATCCGCGATCGATCTGCATCAGCCGCGCGAAGCTGACCCCCAGAAGGGCTGTAACCGTCAGCAGCGTCAGCGACAACGCCACCTGCAAGGCAAGCAGCGCGCTTCGCGCGGCGCTGCCGCTGCGATCGGTGGTGATCGTCGCCGAGCCCGCGCGAAGCCCATGCTCCACGTCCCGACCCGCGATCCGAAACGCCGGCAGGACCGAGACCGTCGCCCCGGCCAGCATTGAAATCGCCGCGGCGAACGCGAGGACGGAGCCGTCGATAGCCACTTCGTTCACGCGCGGTAGATCGACCGGCGCGGTGCGCACGAACGCTCGCAGCGCAGACCACGCGACGCCCAGGCCGAGCGTGCCGCCGACAGCCGCCAGCATCAGCTGCTCGATCACCGCCCTTGCCACCAGCCGCGAACGACTCGCGCCGAGCGCAGAACGGATGCTGGCATCGCGCAGGCGTCCGACCGCCCGAGTGAGCGACAGGTTTGCCAGGTTCGAGCACGCAATCAGCAGCACCGCGCCGATTGCCCCAAGCAAGAGGAGCAGCCCGCGGCGTGCCTTGCCCACCAGGTTCTCGGTGAGAGGAATCACGGTGCTCGCCAGCGTCACCGGCTCATGCGCTTCCTTCGTCGCAATCTCGCCGACCTGCGCTTGCAGCACGTCGAGCTCCGCGCGCGCGGCTTCCGGCCGCACCCCGGCGCGCAATCGGCCGACCGCTTCGTTGTTGTGATCGCCCTCCCAGCCGATGTCCGCAGTGTCCATGTGAATGGGCACGAACGCCTCGGCGCGCGATCCAAACCGCGTAGTCGGCAACTCGAAGTCGGGCCGAAGCACGCCCACGATCGCCCGCGGCGTTCCGTCCAGTACGAGCGATCTGCCGACCACCGCGGGATCCGCACTGAACCGGTGCCGCCACATGGCGTCGGTAATCACGACGACCTCAGGCCGGTCGCTCGGCTCATCAGCCGGTGTGAGCGTTCGTCCGAGAGCCGCGTGCACCCGGAGCACGTCGAAGAGCGACCCGCTCGCGCGGCCGACATTGATCGGGGTGGCCTCGACGGTTCCCGTCAAGTTGGCGGGTAAGACGATGTACTGCGCCAGAGCCTCGAACGTTTGCGTGTGCGTACGCCAGTACTCGAAATGCTGCGCGTTCACCTCGAGCGTGGGTATCCGATCGCTGATCTGGCGCCAGATCTCCTTCACGGCGACAAGCTGATGCGAGTCGGGATACGCCAGAGGCTTCAGCAGGACGCCGTCGACGATCGAGAAGACCGCCGTGGTGGCGCCGATCGTGAGCGCCAGCGTGGCGACGACGGTC
>Ga0105240_10011546_pt1 | contig 12294 bp, 11 predicted proteins | sample KBSC54metaG_FD_80426 | JGI IMG/M metagenome (GOLD analysis project Ga0105240, IMG submission 80426) | Corn rhizosphere microbial communities from Kellogg Biological Station, Michigan, USA - KBS C5-4 metaG | ecosystem: Host-associated > Plants > Roots > Rhizosphere > Soil | place: Michigan, USA...
CTAATTGTTGAATAGTAGGCATTCTTCCTTTTTTTGTTTATTTATTTTTCCCTTTTAAGCACGCCAACCCGACGGGCAGTTTTTAGGGACTGCAAAAGTACGGACTTCTTTTTTGATTTTCAAGTGGTTGGGTGGATTTTTTTTCAGTTTAGTGAATGGGTAAGTGGTTGATTGAGTTGATAAAGTTGAAAAGTTCATGCACTGACTATGCACGATAAACAAAGCCGTCATGCTGAACTTGTTTCAGCACCCCATCATAAAAGGCAGGAGGTCTGCGATCTGCTACATGCAAATCGCAGACCGGGCATACGTGAATGTTCCGTGGGTTCCCGATCCGCTGGCTGGCGGACGGGATGACATACTGGTGCATTCTGTTTCGTTCTTTAAGGAGTTAACAAAATATAGAACGAAACAGTGAGTGAAGTAACGGGATTGTGATTATGTTGAATTAGTTATATTGGTTGTATCAGTTGAATGCTATATTAGATAAAGTAACTGCAAAGATTAACCACTACAACCCATACAGCCTTTTTGACCAGTACAACCTTTGAAACCCATCATTCAATATCTGATATGAACGTGCAAGAACAAATCAAAAACTATATTGCCAGCCAGCCTGAACCAAAACGCAGCGACATGCAAACTTTGCATACGCATATACTTCAAACATTACCAGGATGCAAATTATGGTTCGATGATGGCAAAAACAGTGAGGGTAAAGTTGTCAGCAACCCTAACATAGGATACGGATCTTACACCATAAAATATGCTGATGGGAAAACCAAAGAGTTTTTTCAGATTGGGTTAAGCGCAAACAAAGCCGGGATCTCTGCTTATATCCTTGGCATCGAAGATAAGACCTACTTAGGCCAAATCTGTGGCAAAGAAATAGGCAAAGCACGCGTGACCGGATATTGCATTAAGTTTAATAAACTAAAAGACGTAAACATCGATGTACTTGAAACGGCAATACGACGTGGGGTTGAACTGACAAATGAAATTGGTTGATTAAGTCAGATTAAGTTGACTGGGTTGAATTGGTTAGCTGATCACCACTAATTTAATCAACAATTCAACCCAGTCAACTAAACACGCTCACCGACCCAATCTCCCCCCTTACCGACTTCTTTAACCTCATCGCCAGTATTCAATTGATGCGCCTTTAATACCGCTATATCTTTGGGTATACTTTAAAACTTAAGACAATGAAAACGATCATAGAACACCCAGACAGACATCACAATGGCCGTACAATATTAGGCGCAGTTATATTGGTAATCGGCTGTCTATTCCTGATCAACCAGTTTGATCTGCCATTTATTCCCGACTGGCTTTTTAGCTGGCCCATCATTCTTATAGGCTTTGGCATTTACACCGGCTCACGTCACAATTTTCAGAATAAGTCATGGTTTATACTCATCCTGCTTGGTTTTGCTTTTCTGTTAGAAAATTCAGGTCTGTTCCTGAGCGATGTGATCTGGCCAACAACCCTTATCCTGCTCGGTCTGTTTGTGATATTCAGAAACAACTTCCGCCACCATAACACTGCCATTGAAAACAACTAAGGAACACCTCGTTCTTATCTACATAGATTATACCGAAAAGGGGGCCCGCAAGTCCCCTTTTTTACATTTTAGTTTCAAGTGATCTCTTAGTTTATTACTCTAGATAAAACCAGGGGATATTTAACGCTCCCTTTTTAACTTTTACATGTACAACCTGATTCCTCGACGTCTCATTGTACTGAGACGCTGAAACAGAAACATCTTCCGGTTCATTTCGCGGCCCCCATCTGTCCAATTTTAAATAGTAGGTAGTTCTTTTACCATGTGAAGAATGTTTATCCAGTACTGTTGTGCGATAAATCTTGGGTACAGAATTATCGTACAAACAATTAGTTGCCAAGCAACTACCGTAACTGAACGCTATTAGAAATATCAGAACGGCGGCGTTAGCTATTGACCAAAGCTTAACTTTATACGCCAATGACCTCTGTATAGATAAAATGATCAAAATAAGGGCTATGAATATCAATATCATCGGCCATAAACAATCTGTATAAGATACCGGATCATAATCGATTAACATTCGTAATGTTATCCCAGAGGCCGGCATTACTAAGGCTCTGAGTAATGTTGGATGTTTCGGGTCGGCTTTAGAATTGCCATCATCTTCTAAAGTGATTATCCCTTTATATTTATAATAAACGTATAGTGCAGTGAATGGGTACAGTAAGGCAATAGAGATCAGTATCTTGTACGGATAAGGGCAAACAAAAAGCCATAAGCCCAGCAACAATCCAATATTGTTTAAATAAGAACTTAAGGTTTTTGCTTTTTTAGGATCTATTGAGCCTTGCTGAGGCATCAATTTGGTTATATCAGTATTCAAGTGACAAATGAGATAGGTTAGTGAGTCTAAAGTAAAACTATATTTACGATTGTACAAATCGCCTTTTTGTTGACAATATTTTTACTCATAAAATTTTTACCGATAAATTTGCTACCCTTACCGATATGTTAGCTATTATCGCCAATATTTGATAGGTTCGCCACAAGTATTACCTTAGTTTTGGTTATGTTTTTAATTTGCGACTAATAGAATGGACAACGATATAAAATTTGAAAATAATAAGCCCCGGAATAATAAGGCGCTCGCCGGCATCATCTTGCTGATAGTGGGCCTGGTACTTTTGGTTCACCAACTGGATCTTTTCTTTTTCCCGGGCTGGTTGATAAGCTGGCCAATGGCGCTTATTGCTATAGGAATGTACCAGGGGGCAAAACACCAGTTTAGAACCTCTGGCTGGCTGATAATGATCCTGATAGGTATTATCTGGCTGTCAAATCAAGCCTTCCCACATTATGATGTTGGGCGTATTACCTGGCCGGTGTGTATCATCATCTTCGGATTATGGATGATATTAAGAAGGGGGAACAGATGGGATAAACACAGAGAAGAATGGGATAAATGGCAACAGAGCCAAGGTCAAACACCTCCTTCGACCGATCCAAATGCGCCTAACAACGACGCTGGCCAGGCTAATAAATGGGACTTTTCAGGCAAATACAAAAATTCATATGGCGACGATTACCTGGATGCCGTTTCGGTATTCGGAGGTGTTAAAAAGACCATCCTGGCAAAAGACTTTAAGGGCGGCGAAATCGTTAATATTTTTGGCGGAGCCGAGCTCGACCTGACACAGGCCGACATCAATGGCAGGGTTGTTCTCGATATTACCCAAATATTCGGTGGCACCAAGATCGTGGTTCCATCCAACTGGCAGGTTGTATCCGATATTGCAGCCGTATTTGCAAGTGTAGACGATAAAAGGATACGGACGGCCGCTGCTTCAGGCAATGAGAAGATATTAGTACTCAAAGGAGTTTCCATCTTTGCAGGAATAGACATCCGTAGCTATTAATCATACCAAGAGCCCTTGCCGGGTATTACCTGGCAGGGGCTCAAATAAATACGCCTTGTTAGGCGTAAGAAACTAAATTTAATAAACCTTATAGTAACCAGTTTTGGCAAGTTCACAGCTTTCATTTTCCAAAATACGCGCCGCATTTTTAGTGGGTGGCCTGGTATGGGCCGCGCTGCTAACTTATTTGGTACATGGCTTTGGCTTTACCTGGTTCATTGGCCTGCTGGATGGCGTTATCAGTTCGGTATTACTGGGTGCTGCGTGCTGGCTGATCAACAATAATCTCCGTTATTTTCAACCCGGAAAAGGAAGTTACATCAATATACTGATATGGTGCGCCGCTCTTGCTGCTGCATGTGCGTTTGGTAGTCGCTGGATATTACCTTATCTAACCAACAACTCGGTTTACGCCAACTTTGTGGTGCAATCGGTTACCATACGTCTATTCACCGACTTTCTGGCAATAGGCTGGATGGCGATGATCAGCATGATCTATTATTCTCAGCTCGATCAGAAAGAAAACGAAAAAAGAAAAGCCGAGGCCGAAAAGCTTGCCCGTGACGCCGAATTGTATAACCTCCGTCAGCAATTACAGCCGCACTTTTTGTTTAATAGTTTGAATTCGATCAATGCACTCATCGGCTTTAAACCGGACCAGGCACGAATGATGATCCACCAGCTTTCAGACTTCCTGCGCGGAACCTTGAAGAAAGACGATCAGCAAAATGTGACTTTAACCGAGGAATTGGCCCATCTTCAACTCTACCTGGATATAGAAAAGGTTCGCTTCGGTCACCGCCTGATGACGGAGATAAGCTGCGATAACAAATGCCAGGAATGCAAACTGCCACCGATGATATTGCAGCCGATTGTAGAAAACGCAATAAAATTTGGCTTATACGATACAACCGAAAGCGTGACGGTAAGCATCCGTGCCGAATGGGATGATAACTACCTGATCATCATGATTCAAAACCCCTACGACCCGAACACGGCGCGGCCAAGAAAAGGCACCGGTTTTGGGCTGAGTGGTGTACAAAGAAGGCTCGATTTGTTGTATGCTCGCACCGACCTTGTTGAAACTCACGCAAATGATAATATCTTTACAACAATTATTAAAATCCCACAAGTATGAAGCGAGTATTACTAATTGATGATGAACCTTTGGCACGGATGGTTGTACTCGAATATTTGCAGGATTTTAAGGATAGAATTGAAGTATTAGGCGAATGTAACGACGGTTTTGAAGGTCTGAAAGCCATTCAACAACACCAACCTGACCTGATATTCCTTGACGTACAAATGCCCAAAATAAACGGCTTTGAAATGCTGGAGCTGGTTGAAAATCCGCCTGCTGTGATATTCACCACCGCCTTTGATGAGTATGCCATAAAAGCATTTGAAACGCATGCCGTGGATTACCTGCTGAAACCATTCAGCAAAGACCGCTTTAACAAAGCAGTTGAAAAGTTCCTGGCACAAAAACCTGTTGAACAGCCTGCCAAACAAACAGAAAGTTTGCTCGAAGCCGCCGCACAATCCCCTGCCCAGCATGAACGCATTGTAGTGAAAACAGGCACCAAGGTAAAGATCATACCGGTGGCCGATGTAGAATACCTGGAAGCTGACGACGATTATGTAAGTGTTCATACTAAAGAAGGTTCGTTCCTGAAGAACAAGACTATGAGCTTCTTCGAGCAAACGCTCGATGCAGATCAGTTTGTACGTGTGCACCGCTCCTACATCATCAAAATACAGGACATTACCCGCATAGACCCTTACGAAAAGGACGCCCATATCGCCATCCTCAAATCAGGCGCTAAAATACCGGTGAGTAAAACGGGGTATGCGAAATTAAAGCAGGTGTTAGGGATTTAAACCTCTCAACGGTCGCTTTAAGGCAAATGCGTTTCACTTTACTTGAAACAAAACAGGCCAACCCTCAAAAAAAGCTGTCATTGGAAGGAACGAAGCAATCTCGACTTAGGACATTCAATGGAGCATGTTTTTTGACTGGACGTTCCGTAACAAATTCATCCTGTCTGATCTGCATAGTTCGGAGATTGCTTCGTTCCTGGCAATGACGATTTAAATGAATTTCTCAAATCAACAGCACCTTCCACGCCTCTTCTACCCTACCCTCATCCAGCAACTGTTTAGCTTTAAGGTGCAGCTGCAATTCGCGTGTCTGGTTGTCTCCAATTGTGGCATCCAGTATTTCCTTTATTTCGGGCAATTGGCTGTAATTCTCAGCTTCTTCATCACTCGGCAATACTTCCACGTTACCTAACTGACCAAGGTTATTCCCGGTCAAAACTTTTGAATTGCGGATGGCGAAGGGAATATGATCTACCCCAATGCTTATTGTACGTACGGGCTTGGCTACTTTAAACAAGTTATCTTTGGAAACGCGGCAATACCAGTCGCCGCCCAGGCGTGCCACCAGTTCCAATTTTTGCTGATCGATCTTACCTTTGTCATCCAGTATTTTTTCATCAATATGGATCAGTTTGATTTCAGCAATCACCAGGTTACCCGCACCCGGACCATCGCCTAATGCTTTCACTTCTTTCACGATGCACTCCAATTGCACCGGCGATTCAGTAACGCGGGGTGGTTTTACAGTTAAGGATGGCACAGGTGTAAATCCTGATTTGACAAACTCGTTCACTCCCTTTGGGTACTCTACACTGGCAAGCGAGGTTTGCTGCACCATATCATAGGTCACAATATTGATCACACACTCGGGCACTTCCGCTATATTCTGAAGCGTGTGCTTAGTGGTATTATCTCTCACCCTCCGCGATGGCGAAAACACGCAGGTTGGCGGATTAGTACTAAACAAGTTGAAAAAGCTGAACGGGCTCAAATTGACATTCCCCCGGCTATCAACAGTAGAAGCAAAACAAATAGGCCGCGGGGCGATAGCATATTGCAAATAATTGTGAAGATCGGGTATGGTGAGTTCTTTGATATCGAGTGTCAGCATTCTGGGCGTTATAAAGTTGTAAAGTTAGTTGAATAAGTTGATTAAGTTAATTCAACCAGGCGAAACCTAATCAACTACTTAACCATTCAACCTAATCAACCAACCTATATTAAGCCCGTGTAAACAAACTTTGTCCGGGTGATGTTAAATAGAATAAATCTTACCCGTGAAAAATATTCTGTTTACTTTATTATCTTTAATTACACTTGAAGCAAGTGCACAAGTAACCGATACCGGCAAAAAAACTAAAGGCGATACCATAAAAAATGATATCACGTCCACGCCGGATACGGTTAAACACTTGCATAGCAAAGGCTGGACATGGATCCCGCCCATCGCCTTAGTTGGTTACGGCTTTTCGTCGTTTGTCATCAAACCCGTCCGCAATGTCGATTATTATTTCAAAATGCGTGTTGCACGCAGCGATCCGAATTATAACTCAAAAATAGCCGACTATCTTCAAATCGCACCGGCGGTTATGGTTTATGGTTTAAACCTTGTGGGGGTGGAGGGGAAAAACAGATTCGTAGACCGTACCGCTCTGCTTGTACTTTCAGGCGGAATATTAACCGGCGCCGATGGCTTAAAGTTCATTATGCACCGGCAACGACCCTACGGTAATGATAAACTCTCCTTTCCTTCGGGACATACTGGTGCTGCTTTTCTTACCGCTGAATTTTTGGCTCAGGAATACTCCGGAAAGTCAATTTGGTATGGCGTGGTGGGTTATAGCTTTGCTACTGCAACCGGTATCCTCAGGGTGTATGGCCGCGATCATTGGTTTAGTGATTGTGTGGCAGGTGCTGGTTTTGGTATACTTTCTACCAAGGCAGCCTATTTTGTATACCCTTATATCCGTAATGCGTTAACCCATAAGGGTAAACATGGCAGGAGTACGATGATCATGCCCGGGTATTATAATGGCACACCGGGTTTGTCGTTTGCGATGCAGTTGTAAATTAAAAAACCTTTAACTTGTTATCAAATTAAAGGCTTTCCCTGTTATCTCGGCGGTGCCGCAGGTGGTGGTGGAGGCGGTGGTTTGGCCACGTCGTGCTTTTCGGCGCAGCTGCATATTGTGCCGACCATAGCGGCAAGCAATACAATACCCATTATTTTCTTTTTCATAACGGTAAGATGTTTAAGGTATAATACCGTCAGCAAAAGAATTGTTTTCCAATTTCTTGATTTACAGAGTCGTCTAGTCAAGAAGTTAAATATAAAATCCTACGATGGGGTGATCACCCTTGGTGTTGGCTTAGCCGGCGTAGGATCACAATAGCATCTCCTGGAGCAACTTGTACAGATAATGGCCAGTAAAACTGAAAGCAACACCGTACTTATCACTTTTCTTTTCATGATGGATATTATTTTACCTAAAAGCAACTCAATCAATCACTTAACACAACCAACTATTCTCCATTGAGTTTCTGCAAATGCCGCTTCTCAGGTGGCAAGGCCATAAATTTCTTATAAGAGTCATTAATATAAACTGCTAGTGACTCGCTGTTATTGCTTGTAATGAAAGCATAACTTGGGCGGTATAGTTGCAAAAAATCTTCCAGTTCCTGACCTTTCAGTGGTACAATACTACCTACATAGACCCTATTGAATACCTGGTCGACCCTGCGCTCCTGTTGCTCACGTTCAAAATAACGTTTAAGACGACGGGCATCGCGCGCCTCTTTGCCAAACCAGGTTGACGGCGATAGAGGATATAGTTTACTTTTTTCGTATACATCGGGGTATTCCTTATGAGGGTCGAATGCAAGGCGCTGGGCAGTAATATTTACTTCGCGCAGTGAAATAGTTTTTGTTTTCAGTTCGATATGTTTCTGCGTCAGGTCGATCACGTACAGAGTGTCCGGAACATAGCTTGGTGATGAAAAGATCAGCGTGTGACCGGCTTCTGATTTGATCTCGAATCTGCCCGATTTATCTGTCAGGGTGATCTGCTTATTCGTCACATCCCTTACAAAAACATCAGATAGCTTGGCACCACTGCTGGCATCAACCACATTGCCCCTGACGTAAATCTGGGCATGGAGAGTGGTTGAAAACAATAATGCGATAGTGAGAAGGTAGAGTATTCGTTTCATGGCAGATCGATTAGTTCTGTAAGTATAACTTAAAAACCCATCATTTAAACTAATGGTTTGGGATTTAACATTTAATTTAACACTTTGCTGAGACAAAACATAAAAACCCGGTAAAAAACCGGGTTTTTATGTTTTGTGAGTTGATTGAGTTGAATAAATTAGATTAAGTTGAATAGTCAACTCGATCATTCAACCTAATCAACCACTTAACTCAATCAACTACTTCTTAGTCCAAACATTATTATCGGGGTTATAATCCGGCAACACTTTGTCAGGATCATAAGTAACTGATTGAATTTCTTCTGTTGATGGATATTTAAATGTCCAGGTGCTATTGCGTTCCCATATTTCAACCGGCAGTGTCACACGGTCGGTTTTACCACTAACTGTTTTAATCTCCAGGGTCACCGGCATGGCCATTTTCTCCAGGTTATCAATCGTGATCATTGCCCCTTTGGACGGATCGTTGTCGAAATACTTCACATCGCGCACAGCAACATCCAAACGCCAGTTGTTCAGGAACCAGCCTCTCCAGAACCATTGCAACTTCTCGCCAGAAGCATTTTCCATTGTTCGGAAGAAATCGTCAGGTGTTGGGTGTTTGAATGCCCAACGGGCAATGTAAGTACGGAAGGCAAAATCAAAACGGTCATGGCCTAATATCTGCTCACGCAACATAGTTAATCCCATTCCCGGTTTGAAGTAAAGCAGGGTACCTGTATTTCTTTCCTTCAGGTTAGCCGGCTGACTCAGTACTGGCTCTAGCACCGGATTGGTTACTGCTGCACCAGCCTTTTCAACGTCCATTGGCTTTCGTGCGTACTCGCCGTTGTTAAAATCAGTGGTGGAAAGCGTATTGATAAAAGTATTAAAGCCTTCATCCATCCAGCCGTATAAACGCTCGTTTGAGCCTACGATCATAGGGAACCAGGTGTGGCCAAACTCGTGGTCGTTAACACCCCACAGGCCCGCTTTTTTTGCTTTGTACCCGCAGAAAACGATGCCCGGATATTCCATACCTCCCACGATACCGGCAACAGCAGTAGCGGCCGGGTAAGGATACTCAAACCATTGTTTTGAATTATATTCAATAGATTTTTTTACATATTCAGTGGAGCGTCCCCATGCATCGTTTCCATCACTTTCTACAGGATAAGCCGAAATGGCGGTAGACTTTTTACCACTAGGCAAGTCCATTTTGGCGGCATCGACAATAAATGCAGCTGACGAAGCCCACGATGCGTCACGCGCATTCCTGATTTTGAAGTGCCAGGTTAATTCTTTCTTACCCGCCGGACGTGACGAGGCCTCGGTAACTTCACTTGCGGAGCGGATAATCACCGTCTTTTCGCTTTTTTCAGCCTGTGCCCAGCGTTTTAACTGCTCAGGCGTATAAACTTCCTGTGGATTCATTAACTCACCAGATGCTACTACGATATGATTTGCGGGCGCGGTAATGGACAGATCGAAATCACCGTATTCCAGGTAAAATTCACCCGGACCGGTATATGGAATAGTGTTCCAGCCTTCTACATCATCATACACGCACATACGCGGGTACCATTGTGCAATAGTGAATATCTTGCCGTTTTTGGTCTCTTGTATGCCCATACGGTCTGAACCGTAATCAGGAGAGATGAATGAGTATTGAATCTTCAATTTTACCTGTCCGCCATTAGGGTTCACATCCTTGGGCATGAACAGCTGCATACGTGTATCGGATATCAAAAACTTAATGTCTGTTTCAGCGCCCTTTTCACCAACCAATTTAACAGATTTGATCTTAAAGCCTGCATCAAACACCTGGCCACGGCCCCAGTTACGGCTATTCAATTTTGGAGGGTTGCCCGCCAAAGGAACAATGGCTGTGCCTCTTGAATCTTGCTTGAAAAGATTTTGCTCAAGGTTCATCCACAAAAAGCCAAGCTTTTGAGGGCTGTTGTTGGTATAAGTCAATATTTCCGAACCAGTGATCTCGTTGGTCTGATCATTCAGCCTTGCTGACAATTGATAATCAGCACGGTTTTGCCAGTATTTCGCACCCGGCGCACCATCAGCTGCACGAAACTCGTTGCCATTTTTTGTAAAAAACGGAGGGCCGAAAGCTTCATGATAATCATACTTGGTGTTGGGAGCAACGGGTGGTGGATTGTCTTGCTGTGCACTCACTGCACTTGCAATAGTTAAAAAAGCCAATGTAAGATTGGCCATCAATTTAAATTTCATCTCAATTAGTTAATTATTGGGGTGCAAAATAGTATAAATTAAGCAATTGCGCGAAGCGTAAATTAATTGTTACAAAATAATAATTTGCAAATTTTTCCCCAAAAACTAACGAATTAGTCATTTTTTTAAAATACAGCTTCCTGAAATAATGGCTTATCAAAACCTTATCCCTACATTGCGGTAGCAAAAGCCCCTAAACCTTATCACTTTTTTCCAAACAAATAGATTACCCGTATTTTAGTTTTAATAAGACCTGATAATGAGAAGAATACTGATCATTTCTTTGGTGGTATCTTTATGTTGCCTCAGCAATTTATTAGTTTATGGCCAATCCGCCAACGACATCTCTAAGCCTATCGCTGGCAAACCAAAATCAACCCATAACATCGAAAAAGCTTACTTGCATTTTGATAAGCCTTATTATGCAACCGGCGATACCATTTACTTTAAGGCTTATGTCACCTTGGGTGAAAAGCACCAGCTTTCGAACCTCAGCGTCGTATTACATATCGACCTGATCAATACCGCAAATAAGATCGACCGGTCCATCAAACTACAATTGGCAAACGGGCTCGCCTGGGGCGACTTTATAATACCGGATACTTTACCCGCCGGAAACTACCGCATCAGGGCCTATACCCGATGGATGCTAAATGAGGATAATTACTTTGAGCAGGTAATACCGATAGGATCTATACATCAATTAGGAATACCAGAAAACAGTGTTGCAAAGAGTGTCAATGCTAAGCCCGACATACAATTCCTTCCCGAAGGCGGTAGTATGGTGGTTGGTGTCCGGTCAAAAATAGCATTTAAGGCCACCGATGGAAATGGCCTGGGAATGAATGTAAAAGGTATGATTACCGACAATACAGGAAAAGTGGCCGCCGAGTTTACCTCTGCTCATCTGGGCATGGGTTACTTTGAGCTGAAGCCGGAAGAGGGAAGAACCTATAAAGCCCATATGTCATTGGCCGACGGGTCGAAAACCAGTGTTGATCTTCCTTTACCTAAATCCAAAGGCATTATTTTAACTGTCAATAATGATTCCGTCGCCAATACCGCGGTAAAAATTGAAGCCAATCCAACTTATTACAATGAAAATAAAGGAAAGGATTTTAACTTGCTTATTTACTCAGGCGGGATAACGGTTACCGTTCAATTCAAACTGGATAGCCCCGTTGTTTCTTTAAATATCATTAAGCGGCTGCTTCAAACAGGCGTCGCAAGACTTACCTTGACATCGCCCACAGATGAGCCCCTGTGCGAGCGGTTGTTTTTTATCCAGAACTACGACCAGATAAATCTTGCTGTTAACAGCGGTAAAACAATTTATACTACCAGGGAAAAAGTAAAGGTCAAACTAAATGCACGGAACAGGGTCGATTCCGGCGTAATGGGGCATTTCTCGGTTTCAGTAATAGATGAGGGCAAGGTTCCGGTGGATGAGGATTCGGAAAAAACCATCCTGACCAATCTTCTATTAACCTCAGACCTCAAAGGCTTTGTAGAACAGCCGGGTTATTATTTCGCATCGGCCACAGATGAAACGC
>Ga0105240_10011547_pt1 | contig 12293 bp, 12 predicted proteins | sample KBSC54metaG_FD_80426 | JGI IMG/M metagenome (GOLD analysis project Ga0105240, IMG submission 80426) | Corn rhizosphere microbial communities from Kellogg Biological Station, Michigan, USA - KBS C5-4 metaG | ecosystem: Host-associated > Plants > Roots > Rhizosphere > Soil | place: Michigan, USA...
AGCTGAAACAAAAGAATGAGGAGCTGGAAAGAACAGACATTATAAAGACCCGCCTGATATCTATCATCAGTCACGACCTGGTGACGCCATTGAAGTTCCTGCACCTGGCCGGTAAAAGCCTTATCGAGAAGAAAAGCGAGCTGCCGGAGGAGCTGCAGCGGGAAACCATTACCGAGATCATGAACACTTCAAAGGAGCTCGAGCTTCTTTCCACCAATATCCTCAACTGGATCAAATACAGGAACGAGGACAGGAGGCTGGTAAAGGAAAGCTTCAACCTTCATTTGCTGGTCCGCCAGCTGTTCGGTCTTTTTAATTCCATGGCCAAGCAAAAACAGATACGTCTGATCAACCAGGTGGACGAAAACCTCTCTTTGTACCAGTTCATCGAACCCGTAAAGATAGTCTTGTATAACCTTGTGCTCAATGGGATCAATTTCACATCCGAGGGACATATCGTGGTTAGCAGCGAACCGGCCCCCGAAGGAATAGCCCTTATTATCGAGGATACCGGGGTCGGTATGACGCAGGAGCAGATCAACAATATCATGGCCGACCATTTTATCATTTCTTCCGCCAATGTCGACAGACGCAAGGGCAATGGCCTGGGCTATCTTATCATCAAGGACCTGCTGAAGATCATCCGGGGAACGCTTCTTATACGAAGCGAGAAGGGAAAGGGGACAAGAGTGAAGATCCTGCTTAGCGGCAGTACAGCTCTTCCAGATTTGACCCACCTGTTCGAGTCAGGGGTCTAAACCCGGCAGCCCGGCAATATTGTTTTTCGGATGGGCGAAAAATATCCAGGGCCGTGATCAGCCTGCTCACCTCCGGGAATTCCAGCAAAAATTCGGTACAGCTCTGCCATAAGGCAAATGCATATACATCGGGGGGGCTGCCATTGATGACAGGCAGACGCTCCAGGCTGAAATTATAGTCACCGGGGAGGGCAGAATAGAATTGCCCCATGATATGCTGCTGCATGCGATGGACAATGGTCAAAAAAGCCGGCTGGCCGTTGACCATTCCCAAAAAAGACTGTCCGAAGTCTGATAGGGCCAGCATGCTCAATTCATCCTTTTTTGTCTTGAAAAGCGTCTCTGCCATCTCTACCCTCTCCGGCAGTTCGAGGATAGCCAGTTCACGCAGCAAGGGCTCGTCGGTGGGAAGGGATAAAGGCCTTAGCGATATGGTCATACCCTCTTCGGGAAAGCGCTTTTCCCAAAACGCTTCGTATACATCGGCCGGGTCGAGGGGTTGACAAAGACTTCCCGAATAGTTCTTTTTACTATCGTGGATCATAAGAAGGTTTACGCTGCTGAAATTAATTTATATCAGTAATACGCAGACGTAAATTCTTTTGAACCACTTATTCGATATTAGATGTATACTCTTACGAACAGAAGATGCGTCCCCAACAAAATGGCAATTGGTCCTTTTTTAAGAGACACCGCCGGAGCTACTTTTCCCACAGCGCAGGCGGACAACAAAAAAGGCCGGTCGATAGACCAGCCCTCGGGTTGTATTAGGGGGTAGGGGTTAATAATCATTTATAACGACAGATCCTTCCAAATATTCTTGTGTTGGATGATAGATAAAAAGACAGCTGCCATTCTTCACCGTACGGATGATCTTTGGGCTGATGCCGGTAGGCATGGCCGGGCATCCCTGGCTGGTGCCGATGGTGCCAAAATCGGACATGAATTGTGGGTTGACATAGGGCGAGCCGTGTAAGACAATATTCCTTTTTGCTGCCTTGTCATTGTACCCGGTGTCTACACCGCTGATACGGAGCGAAAGGCCATTGCGTCCGATATAGGTCCTTTTGGTAACATAGAAACCCAGGCTGCTTTTATAGGAGTCTGGATCATTGGAAAAGGAAGTGGCATAATCTTCTCCGGAATTTTGTCCGTGCGCTACATAGGTACGATACAGCAATTTCTTGTGACGAACATCGATGACGTACATGCGCTGGCTGTAGGATGGCTGGCTGAAGTCACAGATGGTAAGCACGCTTTTCTTACGGATAAGTCCTTTCTTCAGCATGTTGTGGTAACCCCTCCATGCATATTCAAAAGCCTGTTCATTCAGGCCATCGTTCTCCAGGTCCATATAGCTGTACATGAGCACGGCCTGGTTGATCACCGCCTTTAGCTCCCGGGCCCTGGCGGCACTGGCAACGCTGGCCTTCGCGGCGGCGCTTACCGCGGTAGACGTCACGCTTACATTGGAAGCAACAGACACCTTGGAAAGGTTAACGGAGGCAGCGACATGGATACGCCGGACATCCGGGACACTCGCCAGAGAAGCGGTCTCCGGAGATTCCGAATACAAGGGAGAAGCGGTCAGCGAAGTATAGTTGACGAATTTTTTAATAATGGTAGATGAATAGTAAGGCAGCATCAGGTCTTTCCCCAATGGCTTTTCGGCGCCATCTTTACTGCTACCCGTTAGGGAGGGTGCGGTCAGGATCATGGATGATAGGGTGACCTTGCAAACAAGGCTGGTCAGGATTCGCATGGAATTTGGATTTTAGGATAAATAGGATTTAGCGTCTAATCTGCTCTCTTTTTGTCATTTCAAGGGTCGGTTTTAATAATGAAAGAATTTCTTTCCAGCAGCACATCATCCTTAAACAGCTCGTACTGAAAAAGACCTGCATGTAGGAAATTTACTTTTTCAATGATCAACAAGGAGTCCCGGATATGCTCTATCCCGAACAGAAATTGTTCCCGCTGGTCGAGAAAACGGATCTTGTATCTACCCCTGGAGAAAGGAACAACTATCTTCAGACTGCTGTTCTTCTCGCTCCTGACGTATCTCGAAGCTATCCGCTCTTCCGCCGGACTGAGCCATCCCGTGTCCCTGTCAATTGTATATAACGGATAAATCCCGGAAATATGACTATACCGGGGATAAAAATCGGCCTTGTTGGCTTTAGCAACGGTCGTCAGCAAAACTGCTGTAGCAAGAAAGGCAAGAGACTTGTCTTTCCAGGATAATGGATCTGACATAGGCTTGGGATTCTTATATAAAAAAAATCAAATATCTGGTATTCCAGTGCTCATAGCATAAAAAAAATTTACGATATACGACAATATGTTATTCACTGATATTCATCATGCAGTGTCTTCTTTTACCTGCTTGATGGATACCACCGGGGAAGATACTTCCTTTGTGTCCTTCAGCTTTGACTGAAGCAGGCAGTATTCTTTTTGCACTTCGAGTATCTCAGCGCTTACATCAGCTACTTCACTCTCCAAAGATGAGATCTGTCTGTTCTTTTTGGCAAGCTGCCTGCTACGCAGGAGAAACCCTGCAAAGGCGGCAAGTCCCAGCGATACCAAAAAGGTAAGGGCATTCATGGTTAGGTCGAATGATACGGGCATAAAAAAAGATTTAGATGGAAAAATGGCCTGTGAAAAACCGATTTGTCCATTCTTTACCAATTTACTGTGCAGGCAGACCAACCAACGGGGGAAGAGTATCTGGCTAATGGTTGTAGCGTACCAATGGCACGCAGGGAAATGTAGATTTTACCCATAGGGTACAGATTTGTTTCCTATAAAATTACCCCCCTATGCCGCCGTACTTTACTCATTTCGCTAAAAATACCCCCTCATAAGGACAAATGGACCCTTCTGGGTTTTTTTTCTACCCAATGACGCTATATCGTTTTATTTCGACTATTTTTAACCCTTAACAGTCCTGTACAAGACCGCAGGTCTGAAATATGGTTAAGGCATGATAAAAGTGGCCTTTGTTTTTGCCCTGTTTTTATCTGTAATACCTTCTCTGGGACAACAGCCCGAAGTCTCCAACGGATATTTTGTCCAGCATTTTACCGATGAAAACGGGTTACCGCAAAACAGCATTAACGATCTTCTTTTTGACGATAACGGATATCTATGGCTGGGATCACAAGTGGGCCTGATCTGCTGGAACGGGTATTCCTTCAAGCTGTTTTATCCGAACGACAAGCCTATTATGGAGTCCAACGTCCAGCTGTTGGGCAAGAACAGTAATGGGCATATTTATTTCCAGACGGACGACAAGAGCCTGTATTGCTACCCTGGCAACAACAGCCACAGGCTAAGCCCGGTGAACACCGCAGGCCAGAAGGGGCCCCGGCTTCTAAATACACATAAGCAGCTGTTCGACTTTACCCGTTTCCTGAAGGATAGCTCTTCGGGGCTTCTTTCGAAAGACGCAGGCTCATTTTCGAACATCTCTTTGATCATAATGACAGTTTCTATCCCCTGGACTCTGTCAGCACATACCTGATCTATCATGACAGCCTATTTTACTACGATGGATATTCCTTGCAGGATCTGACCAGGACGATGGGTAGCAGCTTTCTCTTATCGGGCCGGAGGATGTACCTCCTAAAAAAAGGAGATGTGACGGATGTATATGAAGGCGGTAAAAAGATAGCCGGAAGATCGCCCATCGGGGGCGCCCTGCTGAATGATCCCGCCCGGACCGGAACGGCTCCCATGCGTATTTTTTCTTCAGGTAACTTCCATCATCTATTGGCAGGCAATCGTTTGTATCGTTTGCGCCCGGAAGACGGCGGTACCCTGAAAAGTCAGTTCCTGCTGGACCTGGGATTTATAAAGGATGTCTCCACTATGGAGTATAACGAGTCACTGGACCTGCTGCTGATCGCTACGGGGACAGAGGGGTTCTACTATTTGCATAAGAGCCCGTTTCAGGCCAATGGCTTTCCGTCTGTATTAAGAGCGGAGCTGGAGGGACATCCTTTCGGACCATTGGCGCTGTACAGGGATTCCGCAATACTTACCACTCATTTTGGATTTGATGCCACCGGCAGGTCCTGGAGGATGAAGGACAACCAAAATATATGGCACAGATGTATCTACATCAGCCGGAACGACGAGATATGGGGGGCAGCTGATAACATCCCCCGCCTGCTGACACCGGATATGAAGGTAATAAAGGTCTTTCCCGCCCTGGATGCTCCGGTGGTGGATTATAAGGAAGATGAGCAAGGACATCTGTATTGCCTGACGGAACATTCGCTATGGCGTCTGCAAGGGGACAGTTTTCGAGTCCTCTTCTCCGGCAGACAGCTGCCGTTAAGGGGAAACAACGAGACATTCTGCCTGGTAGGGTCCAATCGATTGTGGATAGGGAATGTGTACGGACTGATGGAATACGATCCGGAGAAACGAACATTGACAGCAATTCAGGATATAGGCCCGGCGCATGTACGGTGTATCTACCCCTGCCGGGATGGCTCCGTACTGATAGGCACATACGGACAGGGCTACTTTTATTACCGGCGCGGACGGTTCAGGCAGATGCCGATGGACAAAAATGAATTTCTCATAACAGCACATTGCTTCCTGGAAGATAAACAGGATAATATCTGGATCCCTTGTAACAAAGGCCTGTTCAAAGTTCCCAAGGCGGACATCGACGCCTGGTTCGACCGGGCAAGCTCCCTGCTGTATTACTATTATTATGGGCGTCGGGACGGGTTGCTTACCAATGAGTTCAACGGCGGATTCAACGCACCGGGGGTGCTTACAGGAAAGGGATTTGCCGCTGTCCTGTCCATGAAGGGAATGGTCTGCTTTCATACGGACAGCCTGTCTTCGGACTTCCCGCGGGGAAGAGTGGATATTGCCGCCATCGATATAGACGGACACCCCTGGGGCAGGACGGACTCCATAAAGCTGACCGCCGGCTATAACAGTCTGCTGGTGACCCTTTCCTGCCCTTTTCTGGGAGATAGGATCAATTTACATTTGGAATACAATGTCAGTGGATTGGATAAACAATGGAAGGAAGTGCCGGAGGATGGTATATTGAATCTGAGCCGGCTGGCTCCCGGCCATTATACATTGAGGGTACGCAAAGTCAACGGTTTTGGCAAGGATAATTATTCTTACCGCGAATGGCCGCTCGTTGTAGCTCCGCATTTTTATCAGGCGGCCTGGTTTTGGCTGCTGACGGGTCTGACATTGCTGGTATTGATGGTAGCGGTGATACAATTGTCATTGAAGCTGGGAGAAAAAGGCAAAGAGATGAAGGCAAGGGAAGAGGAGTCGCAGCAGGTGCTGTTGCAAAGCGGTAATCTCCGTCAAAGGCTTATTTCACTGGTGATCCACGATCTGCGGAGCCCTCTGCGTTTTCTAACGATGCTGTCCGGCGATCTGCACGACAATCACGCCAACTACTCCGAAACTGAGGTAAAAGAACGTACGTACTGGATCAAGAAAGGGGCGCAGGACGTTTATAATTTTTCGGAGGATTTTCTCTTGTGGGTCACCAGCCAGCGGGATAATTTCAGCATCAGCCGGCGACTGATACAGCTAAGACCGCTGTTACAGGAAATATATGATTTCTTCCTCGAGCAGGTGCAGCAGAAAGGGAACAGCCTCTCCTACCAGGCGGACGAGGACCTTCAGGCATATTCTGATCCACATATACTCATCACCATCATACGTAACCTGGTCGACAACGCCAATAAATATACGGACGGCGGTAAGATCGCTCTTCATGCGTATGAAGAGAACGCCCATCTGTTGATCACTATCAGCGATACGGGAAGGGGGATGAGCTCTAAACAGATCGAGTACTTCCGGATGGGGCTGGAAAATGTCAGCAGCGGCAGCCAGCTGGGACACAAGTTCGTTTTGGATCTTACGCACCGGCTGAATGGTACCGTATCCATCAGTAGCAAAGAAGGTCAGGGAACGACAGTTACGCTGTCGTTCCCGAAGGAGTAGCAAGGGGCTTTATGCGAGGTTGTCCATCTGCTTTTTATATTTCCCGGGAGTGATCCTGTAAATCTTCTTAAAGGCAAGAATATAATTGCTGATACTTGAATAGCCAATCTCATAGGCGATCTGGCTAATGGATTTGACATTATCAGCGATCATCTCCCTGGATTTTTCGATCCTTTTATTGCGGATGTATTCCGAGATCGTCATACCATGTATCGACTTGAACAGGAAGTTCAGCTTGTGATAGCTGGTATAGGTCTTTTTTAAAATGGAATCCACCGTGAAGGTATCTGAACAGTAATATTCCGAGATATAAGACTCCACTTCACGGATCAGGCTGAGGTCATCCTCGTTGTCAATGCCGGTGGATGCATTTACTCCGGCAAGGTTACGATGGCGGCTACAGAAAAAATGCTCCAGCAGACAAAGTGCATGGTTCTGGATCTCCAGCAGACTGGAGGTATCTGGCTCCGGCTGCCGCGTATGACCGGTGATAGCGGAAAAAAGGGTCAGCTGTCTGCGTCCCAGACGGCAGGTAAGGATACTCCCCTCCCCTTCCAGGGCCTGTTCGATCTTCAGGAAGTTGGGGTTATGCCTCAGAAAAACGTCTATCCAGTCCGCGGAAATAAATAAGGTGACAGCTGCGAGTTGAATAGGGGTGGTACTGCGGAGCAGAAGGGGTTGTGCCGCCACGGACAAAAGACCGAGTCCGGGGCTGGCCTGGAAGAGTCCGTCCTTTCCATCTCCTGAGGCAATGTGAAGGTCGCCTTTATAATTAATAAAGGTCAGCAGCAGACCATTTTCCCCTGCGGCAGGAATAGACAGGTTCAATTCATCCACCGACTCCTTCCAGCAGGTGATCTGCAGTCCTACTGGTAATTTCTCGGTGAATCTTGGTGGGGGGTGGTTGGGGTGGCTAGTAATAAGGGTCATCAAAAAGGGTTTATTGGGTTTAATGCGGGTTGAGATAATGCCAGGGTGAAAAGCCGTACTCCTTTTTAAAGGCCAGGGTGAAATGGCTGGGGTTGGAGTATCCGATCTCCGTTGCAACGACTTTTACGGGTACTTTGTTATCGAGCAGCTTACGGGCATGCTCCAGCTTATTTTTCTGGTAATATCCGAATAGGGTCTCGCCGTAATATTTCTTGAATTTTGTCTTTAGGCTGGTGGGACTCATTGCCGAAATGCGGGATAACTTTTCGATGCCCGGGAATTCCTGCTTATAATTCGAACAAAGATGATGCTCCACCTTCGACAGGTTGAGCGTGTCCTGCGTGCTAAGATAGTTCCCATCTTTCGACAGCCGTTCCATAACAAAGAACTGCTGCAGGAGGTATTCCACCAGGATCGATACATTCCTTATCGTGAACAGCTCCCGGAAAGGATGCTGAACGATGTCGGCCATAAAATCATTGAGGAGCAGCCGGTATTTGAACGTAATGGGCCAGCTGAGGGATGTACTATTATGGGATTGCAGGATAGACTGGATCGCTCCCGCATCGAAATCATCTATGAGGTGCCCCATGCTCGATTTCTGGACTCTTACGATCAACGCACGGATCGTCTTCTCCTTGGGATAGCTTACCAGCTTACCATAACTGGCATCGGTGATCGATACGGAGGAATTATGCCGGTCGCCGGGAGTCCCTCCAAACGTCAGGGGAAGATCACTCTCCAGCTTGCCAGGCAGGCTGATGTCGTCAAAACACAAGATATAAGAAGAGGCGCTGCGGGAAGGTAAAAAACTAAATGTAAGATCTTCAGTAAGGTTGGATACATTGATAGCCAGGACTTCGACGCCGGTGGAGATGCCTGCGACGGTCATAAAGCCCTTCCCGGTTTTTCCTGAAAAATAAAGCACCGAATCAGTAACGATACAAGATTTGTCTTCTGCCATCACCTCAAAACATTTCAGAAAGGATTCTGAATTTTCAAGAGATACATAACTCATGGACTTAAAGTTTAAGAGCCCTTACATAAAGAACTTATACAGGCTACTAATCTATATAAGCTGATTTGTCTGCTTCGACAAGTTATTAATAAGCCACCCGCGTAGGTATAGTACAAAATTTAATTGAATATAGTTTTTTAACTACAAATTGGAGCCTATTTTTTGGATAGTAAATATTCATAATGCATATCGTATTAAATAAAAATAACTTTTGTTTTTTGGACCTGCAAGCGCCTTGTCTCTTTGCGTAAGCAAAACGACAGATACAGTTATCGATTGTCTCGATTTATGCAAATATTTACCTTGCATTTGTTCCGTGATCCATTACCTATGACAATAAATAAATCCATACCAAATGAATAATTCCCTAAAAAAAGAAGGTCCTGATCAGGATCTCAGATCCCTTCTAAAATCCCAGCACAAAAGAGTCTATTCCATCTGTCGCTTTTTCACCAACAATTACCGGGAGCATCAAAAACTGTTTGCCGACATTATTTCTGCAGCCTCGCAGAGTATCCGTTTCAGGAGAGGTAATGACAGCAAGCAGGTGCTTTTGCTAAGAGCATGCGTCAACATGGCCGCCCTGCATTCCATCTGTCAGGATATGCAACCGAATACAGATCGGAGCATTCAGTTCAAATCTCCTGATTATCAGAAAAATATGGTTCAATTTAGGACTCGCATGGGGGAGGTCTCCGACTATGAGAAAATGCGTCTTTTCCTGGGTTTCCAGAACATGTCCGAGATAGGCATCGACGATCTTACAGGCGCGCTGCCGTCCAATATTGTCTCGAGCGAAGGGGTTAAAAAGAACTTTATCCCTTACCTAAAGGAAAAACTCGTATGGAGCTAAAAAATCTACAAGAATCCTGGGATAGTTTCCCCGAAGTGTCGATGGAGGAGCGTCCGGTGCTTTCATCCGACATGGAACAGATCGTAGTAAGGAACCCCCTATCCGACGCCTTTTATTTGAAAAATAAGATCCTTACCCGGATCATTACGGGTAGCCTGCTGCTCCTGTATAATATATACCGTCTCCGTGCGCTGTACAAATATGGCGGCCCGGGTATGGATCAGCAGGTGGTCCTCTTTTTCCTGCTGTCTTATTTTGTCTACTTCCATGTAAGGCTGCTGTTGTTTGCGGACTACCCTACCCTGCTGGGCCTTCAACTGATGCCTTTCCTGCAGAAGATCGAGACTATCATGGATAAGTATATCTTTTCCTTTGGGATATTGAGTATCCTTTCAGGATTTTATACCCTGACCCTGTTTGGGAAGGTCTTTTACTTTTCCAGGGGCGGCTCCTCCCCTCTCCTTGACAATGGCATCTATAAATGGCTGATCATTATTTTTCTATCCGTCAGTTTCTATATTCTTTTTCTTCATACGTTGATCCCTAAGTATAAGAAGCTGTTGGCAGCCGTCAGGAAGTATAAGGTAGGCATAGGGGCCCGGCCGCAAAAAAAATAAACACCCGACCCGTTCCCGAACAAATAATATAAGTTATATCATTTATATTTGTTTGGTACGAGAACCCTATTACAAACCGAGACAAATGCACACTATCTTAATCGCTGATGACCATTCTATCGTCAGAGCCGGGTTAAAGCTCCTGATCAACAGTAGTATCCGGGAAGTCACTATAGATGAAGCCGAAGATGGAGAGACGGTGATAAAAAAAATGCGATCCGCCAGCTTTGACCTGCTGATACTGGATATCAATATGCCTCATACCGAGTCCTTCAGTCTCACTACTTACCTGTTGAAGGAATATCCTGCTTTAAAGATCATCATCTTTACCATGAACCAAGAGGTGTTTTTTGCAAAACGTTTCCTCAAGATCGGTGCGCATGGTTACCTCAATAAATATTCGAAGGAGTCCGAGATCAAATATGCCATTCAAAAAGTACTGAGCGGCAAACGCTATATCAGCGACAACCTCGCGGAGATATTGTCGGGCGAGCTTACAAAGAAACTAAAGGACAATCCTTTCGAGGACCTCTCTGACCGGGAGTTCGAGGTCGTCCTGCAAATGCTGAAAGGAAGCTCGGTATCCGAAATTGCCAACACGCTCAGTCTTCACAAATCCACGGTGGGTACGCACAAGACCCGCATATTGGACAAGCTGAAGATCTCCAATACAGTGGAGCTGATCAATCTGGCCAGGCTATACGAGATAATTTGATATCTGATAATTGTCCTTCTGACGAACTGCTTCCAGCGGTTCACCCAAAGAATTTTTCCAACGCCAGCCGGACGCCATCATTGTTATTGGTGTCTGTCACATAGTCTGCCGCTGCCTTGATCTCGTCAGGAGCATTCCCCATTGCTACTCCCATTCCTGCAAATTCGATCATTTCCCTGTCATTGAAATTGTCACCCATGGCGATCACTTCCTTACGATCGATTTTCATTCGTTGGATCAACCAGCTCACGGCATTGGACTTGGAACCCCGCGGGTCCATCACTTCAAGATAGGTAGGTTTGGAAGGATAAATATTGAGTTTGCGATTGTAGGCGCTCCTGAGATGCTGCTGTATCTGCTGAATATTGGCGGCCTCGCTCATCACCATCATCTTATTGGGCGCGACGCCACGCTGCATCCATCCTTTGACAAGTTCAGGAAGAGGTGCTACCTCCAGTGCTACATCCATGATCCTTTGTTCATAATCCGTCCACTTATCCTTTACCTCGGAGAACCATTCCTTTTGCAGGTAATAGGCAATAGTTGCGTTGAAGGGTCTCACTTTTTCCGATACCGCCTCTGTTATATCCAGGTTGATCCTTACATCCAGGATGGGCTGCCCCTTTTCGACAATATAGCTGCCATTGAGACTTACCAGTGGAAAATCTTCTGGAATTCCGATAGAACGGAAAGTTGGCAGGATAGCATCAAACGGTCTTGCAGATACCAGGATGACGGGGATGCCCCGCCTGGTAAGTTGCTGGATCTTTTCTTTCGTCGCCTCACTGACAGAATGGTCCGACTTCAACAGGGTCCCATCCATATCCAGAAATACAGCCTTATACATGTATCGCTATTTGGGAGCGCAATTTAAGACATTAGTGCGGGAAAAGGTCCGGTCAAACCCTGATATAAATCTTTTTTGCGTCCAGGAACTTGCCTACGAGCCAGCATACCATCATATAGCTCAAGGCAAAGAGCAACGACCCTACGGCCCCTGGCAGTATCTTCTGATAAAAGCTGCTGTTGATCCATTCGAACAGGCTCTGATCGGGGCCATGCGGCGTGATGAACAATACGATCACCAGCAGTTCCGACAGCAGGTAGATGAACAGCGGATTCTTTCCAAATACGTTGAAAAAAGAGGTCCAGGCCTTCTTCTGGCGGAATTCGATGATATAAATAAGGAAGGAGAGAAATATAAGGTCGATGCCTACGGTATAGAGCACATAAGAGCTGGTCCATAGCTTCTTATTGATGGGCAGCAGGAGATCCCACCCTACGGCCACTGCCATCAGTGCACTACCCGCGAGCAGCATTTTGGTAAGCCCCTCGTAGCTCTTGCCCTTCTGCTGGACAAAGACGCCGGTGAAATAGCCGGCAATGACATTGACAATAGCGG
>Ga0105240_10011550_pt1 | contig 12291 bp, 10 predicted proteins | sample KBSC54metaG_FD_80426 | JGI IMG/M metagenome (GOLD analysis project Ga0105240, IMG submission 80426) | Corn rhizosphere microbial communities from Kellogg Biological Station, Michigan, USA - KBS C5-4 metaG | ecosystem: Host-associated > Plants > Roots > Rhizosphere > Soil | place: Michigan, USA...
CCTGCCGTGGTCGACTCGCCGATGGAGAAGGGACATGTTGTTTTGTTCGCGATCAACCCGCTCTATCGAGGGGAGACGATTGGGACGTATCCGCTGGTGTTTAATACGATTTTAAACTTTGACAATCTGAATGCGGGGAGGAAGTTAGATCCTCGTTGAGCGATGGGGTTGCCGTGAGCTAAGGTTCGCCGTAATCTCGCCGCCGAAGAACACATAGCGCTCGCCGTTCCACGTCCGCTAATCACTGAATCAATCATGCCATGCGAGACCGCTAATGATCGATGTACTCGAAGTCGGCAACGTTCGTCTTTTCGCTGGCGAGGCGCTGTGGAAGTTCGATCTCCCGCGACTTGGCGTCTTATGTGGGACAAATAGTGCAGGAAAATCAACGCTTTTGAAGCTTCTGTTGCTTCTGCGTCAAAGCCAAGGAATCGGAGAAGCTCTTCAGGGTTCGAACGGCAAGCTGCGACTCGTTGGCAGTCAGTTGGATCTTGGAAGCTATGAAGCCTTCGTTTCGCATCAGGACGCGTCGAAGGATGTCGTCCTCGGAATTTCGATAGGCGCCGCGATGCCTCGCGCCGCCGCCGCCATACTGAAACTCTGGAAGGCGCAAGGACAGAGGCTCAAAGCGTCCTCGCTGCCTACGAGCGAGGGCACGACACCCTACAGGCTAAGGGCACGATTCACCTTCGGCCGACGCGCGAGGCCGAGAACGACGGGGCAGCGGAAAGGAGAACGAGGTGACACAGATGGCGACGCCGGCTCTATGCAGGAATCTTTAGTTCCTGTCTTGAAGCGGGCGACTTTTTCAATTGTCGTCGACGGGGTTGAAGTTGCAGACTGGCAAATAGCACTCATTCCAACGCCAGTCCACGAGCCAATCGGGCCGGCGCGCTATGAGATGCTCATTCCATCGGCCCTGCTTCAGGCGACTGGGTGGTTGGACATGGTTGAAGCTAGGACCGATGAACGGTCGGGATATACAGCCTTCCCCGCCACAGTTCTCGGTGTATTGCCGGCTGGCATCACCGTGCGTGTTCGCAGTACGGAGCCCGATCGAAAAGGGAGGAAACGAGCGCCGCAGTTCGCCGCATGGCCGTTGCCGTTCCCCATCAGTAACACTCTTGACGACCTGAAAGTCGCCCTAACGAATATTCACTACCTTGGGCCGCTCCGGGCGCTACCAAAGCGGTACTATGTGTCACAGGGCGCAGCCGAGCCCGGAATGGATGCTGCGGGCGATTTTCTTCCATATGTCTTGCGGGATCGGGGAGCGGAGCCAGTTGTATTCACTCCGCCGATGGGCGCTCGCTCGGCGACGCAGCCCTTGGTGAAGGCGCTGGACGGATGGCTTCGGTATCTGCGCACCGGCGAGCCTTTCGGTGAAGCGAGCAATGAGGGCGAGCTCGCGATCGCCACAACGCGCGACGTCCTGGTTGAACTCAGCCTCCGCTCCACGATTGGTGGTGCCTCGCACGCGTTGGCAGATTCTGGATTCGGATACTCGCAGGTACTTCCCATTCTAGTTCGCGGGCTTTTGGCGCCGACGGGTTCGACGCTCATTGTCGAGCAGCCAGAACTCCACCTTAACCCATCACTACAAGTTCGGCTCGCGGAATTCTTTGTGGGCCTGGCACGTGCCGGTAAACAGGTCTTGCTCGAAACACATAGTGAGCATGTGGTCAATTCCATGCGCGTACTCGCTGCTGAATCCGAGGCTGAGGTTGATCAGTGTGCAGTCTTCTTCCTCGATGCACCGAACGGAAAGCCGGAAGTCCACCGCCTTGAGGTGGCGAGTGACGGGATTGTGGAGAATTGGCCTCGGAATTTCTTTGGCGAAGCAGCCAACCTTCGAGGGAGGCTGCTGCGTGCACAGGGCCGCGCGCGCCCGAGTCCGAATAGAATCTGATGCCGCCGCTGATTTGCCCGTCACCGGTGATTCTCGATCAGAGCTTTCCAAGAAGTGAAGTCGAGCTACGCACAGTTGCCAAGGCGATGGGCGAGATCGCTGAGCGAGTGCAAGATGGAGAACTTGACTTGTTAGTCACCGATGCTCTTCGCGAATTTATTGGCGCGTTCGATTGCGGGATTGGTCAACGCCCTTACGCGCTGCTCACGGAGATTCACGGGCTTCTCGATCAGTGGATATTGCAGCCGCATGCGGGAATCAAGACGCTCGACGTCAGCGACATTGTGGATTCCGTACCGCACCCAATTCCCGCATCGTGCACGGCCGACGGGTACGTCGACTACTGGGCTGACGAGCTTGGCAAAGTACTTGTGGCTCACGACGCTGAGGCCGAGCCGGGAACTTTCTTCATCGGCGTCGCGTGTGAGTCCGCCTTTAGCGGAGGACCAACGGGGGCGTATCTGGGGCCAAGGGTCAGAGCGCTGCCTCTCGTCGGCCCGCTTGAGGCATCCCGTCTCTCTGACGCGTCGGAGTGGGAAGAGTTGGCAGACGTTCACAACCGGAACGTCTCGGTAAGGGACGCTGCCAAGCACTTCAAAGCGATTGGCGCAACGGAAGTGCGCGCCCCAACCTCCGGGAGTCACTACAAGGTGTTGTTCCCCGGCCGGCGCCCGTGGCCACTCGACCCAAACGTTGACCCAATCCCTGACCGATTCCTGCGCCAGCTTGAAAGGATCACTGGTTACCCGGCCAATGTGATTAAGACTGCACTGATCACGGGCGATAATCCGCGCCGAAGACACCGTCTGGCATCGCGCTTCGGTCGTCGGTGATCCAACCTGACAGCCCGGTGCTGGCGCAGCTTGAGGGAACTCAAAAGTTAGCGCCAGACCAGAAAGTCACCTGTCTTTGTGTTTGAAGGCCAACGCCAAGTTCACTCGAAGCTCCTCACTCAGATCGCCACCGTACGTAAACTCGACACTGGTTCCACACAGTCCCCTCGCCTTGGTCTCAGTGAGAAACTTCAACTGCGTTGCTTGGACATCACGGGCATAAATGCGCCAGTAGTTCTCGATCGCGGACGAACTTAATCCGGAATTGCTGCCTGCACGCCTGAGATCGGCAAAGAAGAAGGCTTGCGGTTTGCACAGTCGATCCAACTCACGACCAAGCCCCAAGAAACGAAGTTGGGCCGTTGGTACGTGAAGGCCTAGTTCTGCTAAGACACCGCTGCGCAATTGCTTGCGTAAGCCATTCGGCGAAGCTCGTCGTGCCAACGGGGTGCGGCGGATCCCACATCTGAATCCCGGACGTCGGGCACCCCCACTTTCCTGGCTCATATGTTTGACGGTCGTCGCGACGCGCGATTGCCCAATAATTGTATGCCGTACGAACAACGCACGATACGCCGATGGAGTTCGTCAGCGGTGATTCCGCAAAAGTCTTGAAAGTTCGATCCTGATGGGCGAGTTCACTAACCGTACGACCGCGTGCGCCAACAAGTTTTGCGCAAAGGGCGTGATTGGTAGCAACTGCATCTGATAGAGAGCGGGCTGCACGACTACCGAATTGGCAGTGGTGGCGGCGGCCGTGGCGGCGCGGGTGCTGCGACGCGTGAGACGGGTCGCGGTCAGCCGGACGACGTCGACGAGGTGCAAGGGCGTCCCGCGCTCGAGGACAAGTTCAAGGCGCCGGTGCGTCCGACGGTGCAGCCGTGGCTTTATGCGCAGATCACGGACGAGCAGTTGCGGTCGCCGCTGGGGATCATTCCGCCGGATCAGCGTCCTCGGGTGGCGCGCCGGTACGGGGCGCAGAATAAACTGTTGGTGTCGGGACTGCTTAACGGTGGTGGGGATATTGCGCAGCGAGCTGCAGTTGTCGACTCGCCGGTGCCGAAGGGGTATGTGGCGTTGTTCTCGATCAGTCCTCTTTATCGAGACGAGACGATTGGGACGTATCCTCTTGTCTTTAATACAATCTTAAACTTCGATAACCTGAATGCTGGAAGGAAGTTAGGCCCTCGCTGAGGCAACGCCCCGGTCGACCTGCCGTCGCACTTTAATGTGCGACGGCGGTTTTTTCTTGTATGTCGCGCGCTGTGCGAACTAAACTACGGAGAGGTGGCTGGGCAAAATCCAACGGCCTGTCTATCTAAGACGTCGCAATGACCGGGCGACACACCGATCGACCCCCACTCGTGAATCAGAAAAATTCAATCAAAGGTCTGGCGCTCTCCGAAGATAGCGGTTACACAGAGTGGTGGGATCGCCGAACTCTACGTCCCTACTGAGGGACGTCCCCGTCTTTACGGTATGCGTACTCTCGGTCTATTTGTTGGCGTCGATAAACAGGTCGATGCTAGTATTCGATCGCTCCCTTTCGCCGCGCGTGATGCCGAGGCGCTGCACGCCGTTTTTGCGGACCTAAACGGAACACAGGGCCATGACGAATCGGATCTGGCCTGTTTGATCGGCACACAGGCCACACGAGATCAGGTTCGCGTCTGTCTCGATGATTTGGCGCGTCAGAGCCTCGATGATCACGTCGATCTCGTCGTGGTGCACTTTTCCTGTCACGGAACCCCGGAGGGGGTGCTTCTTCTCGCTGACGCCGTTGACGGCCGAGAAGATGATACCGGCTTGACTCAAACAGAGCTTCACGATCGACTGTTGCGCGTTAGCGGTAGTCATGTCGTTCTTCTGTTGGACTGTTGTTTCTCTGGAGTAGCGGCGGGGCGCCATCGTATCGCGGCCGATCAGGAGCAAGCGGCTACGCAGCGACTGAATACGCTGCTGGGGTCCATGGCCAGCGCCAGCGTCGCGATCGTTACGGGTTCCACGGCCAGCGAAAGAGGTTGGGAAAGCGCTCGTCTTCGTCACGGCATTTTTTCCTATGCGCTGTACGACGCGCTCACCGGTACCGCGGTTCAGCGTAACAACGGAACCATTTCGGTTCTAGGATGGCTGGATGCCGCGGTGCACTTGACGTCTGAAGAGACAGCGAAGGACGGTGTCGAGCAAACTCCGACGCGCTTCATCCACTGGGCAGGCGATGTGCGTATGCCTCTTCCCGAGACTGGCCGTCACCTCGGTCGACTCCGTGAGCGCGATGCTCACCATCAAATCACGGCTAGCCCCGCCAGCCTCGAAGCATACGGCCTCAGCTCGAACGTCATCGCCTCGGTCCGCGCGATGATCGGCGGCGGCGAGTTGAATCGGCTCCAGCTTCGCGCCGTGAACGAAGGTGGCGCGCTCGTTGGCCGCAATGTTTTGGTGTCAGCGCCAACGTCCTCGGGGAAAACCCTCGTCGGATACCTTGCCGCGCTTGTCAATGTCGCTCGTCGTGGCCGTGCGGTCTTCCTCGTCCCTTCGCGGGCGCTTGCCAATGAGAAATGGCTGGAATTCCAGGCGGCATTCGAGAACGGCGGGATTCGAGCCATTCGCTCGTTTGGCGGTGTTGACGATGATGATCCCGCACTCCGAACGAATCACTACGATGTCGCCTTTCTAACCTACGAAAAGTTTCTCATGCTGGCCTTGACGCGCCCGTATGTGTTGGACGCGGTCACGATGCTCGTGCTGGACGAAGTCCACCTCATATCTGACCCGAGTCGCGGAAAGACCGTCGAACTGTTGCTCACGCTTGTGCGCCGGCGGTCAAAGCAAGGCAAGAAGCTCCAGGTGATCGCCCTGTCCGCGGCCCTCGGCGATCTCAATAAGTTTGATGCCTGGCTGAACGCCACGCTGATCGCCGAGCCCGACAATCGGCGACCGGTTGCGTTGCGCGAAGGTGTGGTCTCACCGAGTGGGCGGTTTTGTTGGCGGGATTCGAACACGGGCGCGGAGGGCACGGCGCAAGTATTCAGTCCGGTATCCTCGCGGACTGCCGGTGAGTACCCAGACGGCGTTCGCCGCCGCGTGGCTGCCGAAGTTACAGCGGCGACCATTGCCTCTCCGGCTGAGAAAATACTCCTGTTCTTGTTCGCGAAGAACAACGTTCGAGGCATGGCGAGACACCTTGGCGCTCGGCTTCATTTACCGGCTTGCTCGTCCACCTTGAACGACCTCGATGTTCAATCGACTGGACGCGATGACTCTGCTGCGACTACTGGCCTGCTCGACTCCCTTCGGAATGGCGTCGGTTTCCACGTTGCCGATCTTGATCAAACTGAGCGCGACGCAATCGAACGCGCCTTTCGCGCCGCAGAGCTGCGCGTACTTGTCGCCACGTCGGGACTTGCCATGGGAGTTAACACTCCGGCCACCGCTGTTGTTATTGTCGACCACATTAAGTACATCGGTCATGAGGAGCCGTACTCTGTGGGGGAGTACAAAAACATGGCCGGCCGCGCTGGGCGACCTGCCGCCGGGGCGACGCAAGGAGTCAGTTATCTATGCGCCGCCGATGACCGCGAAGCAGACAAGTTATTTGAGCAGTACGTCAACCGCCCGCCGGAACCGATTGAATCACAATTAGCGAGACTGAGCGTACTTGACTTGACAATCGCTCTCCTCGTGCTGACAGGTCCTTGTAAGGAAGGAGACCTGCTCGCGACCGCGCGAGAGACCTTCGACGGCTTCCGTCACCATGAGGATGCGGAGTGGCGCCGCCAGCGCCGCGAGGAGGTGCGAGCGGCCTTGGACGAATTGCGGCAAGTCGGCTACGTCGAAGTTTTGGCTGACAAGACCATTGGCCTCACACCGGCAGGCCGAGTTCTGGGTCGCTCGAGTGTGTCCGTCAGTTCCTCGCAATCTGTTATCGCGGCGGCGCGTGCGATTCGTGCGGCCGACGAGCCGCTCGATCAGCTGGCGCTCGTCGCCCTAGCGCAACTCACTGTCGAGGCTGGCGAAGTTTACGTCGGCGCGAACGCTGACAGCGCGAGTGTTTGGATCCGCGTGACGACCGAAAAGTTTCTTGCTAAGCGTCCTGCGACGGCTCGGGTGTTGTTGACCGACGACCCGGGTAGCTGCGCGGATCAGTTCAAGCGAATGTATTGCGCGTGCCGCTGGGCTTACGGCGTTCCCATCAAATCTATCGAGACAGAGATTGCGGCAATCGGCGGTGGACCCGAATCCGCCGCCGGCATGGTCCGCTCCGTTGCAAGTCGTACCGCGTCCATGATCAGCCCGCTGGCAAAAATTCTAGGCATCAATCTTCCCGACCAGGCCACGTCGCTGCGCCAGCACGCCGTCGCCGTGTTCGCGCGTCTTGAAGTCGGCGCCGTTGCCGCTGCTGCCGCTCTCGCCCGACTGCGGCTCGGTCTCCGCCGCGGCGAGCTAATTCGACTCGTAAGCCTTGACCGGGCGACATTCGAACATCTCCGCAGCGCACTTCGTGCACGTGAGCCTAATGCCATCGCCGTCTTCGGCGACAAGAGGGCAGGCCGGCTTCTGGCGAGGATGGACGCCATCGCCCACGAAGCGGCGAAGCGCGTGGAAACCGAGACCGCCGAACAGCTCCGTTTGTTCGACGACGTCGCCGCCGTCGATACCCTGTAGATCGGAATCTGCTGTCACATCGTGCAGTGCCTCCCGTCCTGTTCTCATTCGGAACCCAGCTGGCGTACAGGATGGTTCGACTCAACGGAGTCACACGATGACGGAGCACTTACCTGATGCGGTGAGCAGGGCAGACGACAGACAAAGGGACTACGTGGCCGTGGACGTCGACCTTGCCGCCATGGCCAATGCAGCCGACCGAGCGCGGTTCGATGCAGAGTGGGACAAGTTCTTTAAGGGGTATCACCCTCGACTCTTCGATTTCTTCGCACACGCCGTCCCGGCCGACGACGAGCGTGATGACCTGATTCAGGAGATCTTCATTCGCGCCTACAGGGCGATCGCGATCTCAGGTCATACACTCCGAAGCACGAACGCCGCCTGGTCTTGGCTTGTCACCATCGGGAAGAACTACCTCCGCGACGACTTTGCGAAGGAGAAAACGCGAGCCAAGATCCTCGATCTCTACGCACATGAAGTTGCCGTCAAAGAACGCCTTACACATGACGCCAACAATCTACTTCATGCGCTTGCCGCCGAGGACGACGTCGACTGGTCAAATCGGCCGCTTGATGAAACTTCCCTCGCGATTCGACTTTCAGAGCTGACTGACGAGGAACGGAGGCTTCTCCACCTTCGGTTTATCGATGGCATGGAGTGGGTCGACGTCGCCGCACACATCGGAAAGACACCCGTGGCCGTCCGGAAGCAGTTCTCGCGACTTGCGGCCTTCCTGCGCGATGGGTGAGGATCACGTGATGCAAGTCACTCGGCCGTCACACATTCTGATCCGTTGCGTCTTTGGACCGTCACAACACCCACGAACACATTCACCAAGGTGGAGGGACCCTCAATGAAGAATTCCAATGGTCAGTCGGCGCGGCCCGATCCGGCGGACCAGTTTCGTCGGCGGCGTCAGGATCTCGACGAGCTCATCACGCTGTCGCAAGAAGCTCGTGCCCTGCTCCGGACGCGCGCGATCGATTCGTTTCAGCGACTCAGCGATTTCCTGGATGAAGTTCTACCCGCCGACCCCAAGCGTGCGTCCCGTCTCGCTCGTGCCGTTTCGCTGGAGCCTTCTGCGCTGAATCGATTGCGCCGTGGCGAACTCGATCCGGTTCGCACATCGCACGGCGCAATTGCGCAGTTGCTACAGGCATTGGGCATCGATCGAGGCACCCTCCGCCGCCTGGTCGCCGCCGATCACGCCAAGTTCGGCACGGTAGTCTCTCGCGGCGCAGATACTCTTGCGGACGATGATTGGCAGGGACTCGAAGCCGCCCTCGATCGACTCGACCTTGATTCTCCGACGCGAGTCGTTGATTAGTCAAACTTCAATGGAGTTTTTCTCCGGTCACACATCTTCCCACCTCCCGTCCTTATACCGGAACTACGCGCCGCGATGTTCGCGGAACAAATTGGGACGAGAAGTCCGGGAGAGCCATCGTGTCAGAGAAACTTGGAGAAGAGCACCGCGAGAAAGATCAGGACGACAAGGTCGAAGATGCGGAGGGGAAGGGCGGCAAGCACCTGTTTGGATTCACCTACGACGATACAGGTGCCACGGCTGAAGTTGATGCTCCCAATGGCTGGACCATGCAGCGAGTGATTGACGAGGCCTACGAAGAGTTGGAGGAGACGGCAAAACCCGACGACCGCGTTGAGTTTACTGGAAGTGTAGGCGTTGTCGTGATGACCGCAGAACTTCGCGCGCTCAAGGTCAAGGATTTCATCGATCGCAAGGTCTCGACTGACAACCGCTTTCACATCGTCAGTAAGCCGGGCGGGGCAATCCGGTGACGACGCAAGGCACATCGCCGGTCGCCCGCGCTCTTGCGCGGGCGACCACCGCGTCGCATGTCAAACGACTGCTTGAGCACCCGGACACCGCGCTGTTCGGATGGGAAATCGAATATGATGGCGACGTTCTCGTCACCGTCACGCTGTCTGCCCGCCGGGCCGATTATCCACCCGACCGTGCCGACGTCTACATGCTGACGCTGGATTGCGACAGCTATGATGTTTGGCCGCCGGAAACGAAATTTGTTAATCCACAGTCGCGCACCTATGTCGTCGGCAAGGATGCCGGGGTCCTTCCCGTCATTACTGGGCTGCCCAATCTCGGTATCCACGCACAGTTCAACAGTTTTCTCGATCGCACTCGCGTGGATCAATTGGTGTGTTTCAGCTACACGCGAGGCTACTACGACTCCAACCACGCCCCTCAGCCCGAGGAGCGTTGGGCGTCGGGGCGCCACTGGCTGTACTCCACCATCCGCTTCCTGTCGCGCGCGTTACAGCCGCCGTACTATCAGGGACGGGCAGCATGAGTGGCCCCGTTCTTTTCATTTCAACTTCCCTGCTTGTCGAGAGTTGGCGCGCTCTCCGAGACGGTGCTCGTGAGGGCGTAGAAAGCACCGTCCGTTGGGCCGGCCCTGCCTGTCTGCGTCGTGGCGACGTGCACGTGGTCACCACGGTGGTCAATCCGATCCAGCGTGTATCCCGCGGTAGCTTCGAGATTCCGCATGATGGAACTCGGGCCATGGGAGAAGCGCTCAGCAGCCATGGCCTGATGAATTTTGCCCAACTGCACACGCACCCGGCGACGTGGGTGGGCCATAGTCCATGGGACAATGCCCGCGCGTATAGCAGCCGCGATCACGCGCTCTCGATAGTCTGGCCGAACTATGGCGCGCAACTGCCCGCACTTGGCGATTGGGGCGTTCACGAACGCCAGGCTGGAGAATGGCGATCACTATCACCGACGGTCGCGGCGCAACGAATTCATATCATCCCTGACATACTAAAGCTGCGCGGGCCGCTGAACATCGTCGATGATTTCGAGGACAACGATGTCAACATCTTCTGAGTTCGAACGAGCCGAATTGGCCGACCGGCACACCGACACTCTCGGCGGACGACTCGCTGCTCTGGATGCCGTCGCGCCAACTTCAGTCTGCATCGTCGTGTCCCAACACGCGGCGCAGACCCGTAGCGGCCAACTCATTGCCACGTTCGTCGCGAATCTACTCGGGCGCATCGAGGGCGTTGTTCAAAGCATTCAAGTCCTCGTCGAGGGCTCAGATCCTCTTCTCTTTTCGAGCATCGATCCTCGCGACAGGTACGGCGCTAGTTGCCTCAGCGAGGCCGTGCTTCGTAACGGAGCGCTGAGTTCTGCCGGTCGGGTTGTAGGCACTGGCGAGCCGGGCACGACTATATATCTCGGCATCGGGCGACCGGCAAAGAAATGCCAACTTTACGCGAGCGCCAGCGAATGGGGCGCATACATAGGGAGCGGTCCCGGCCCAGAAGTTACTGGGCACGGTGAAATTGCCGTCGGCGCAATTGTCGCTGCATCATTCGCCGCTGCAGAGGTTTTCCGCTCGTTGCGCGGGAGGGGCGCACTCGCGACGCTGACAAGCTTTCTTTGTTTTGACGTCTGGGAGTGGAAGGCGATGCCGGCACAGGCCGACTCCGATGCTGGAGTAGTCGAAGCTGTTTTTGCGCGAATCGATCGTAACGCTGGCGTCGCACCGGGCCTGCCACTTCCGGCGTTCACGTTGGTTGGACTCGGCGCCGTCGGGTGCGCATTCATGCTAACATTGTGGGCATCGCGCACCTCCGTCCGGGCGACGATTATTGATCGGGATGTTGTCGCCCGGTCGAATCTGAATCGGTACACGCTCTTCAGCCTCGAAGACCTAAAGCACCTCAAGGTCGACCGCGCCAAAACGCTGCTTGCCGGTGAGAATTTCGAACTAAACGCCCGCCCCGTGTGGTGGTCCGAGTATGCGCGCGTCGAGGGTAGTGCTGCCGGGGCCGAACCGGTGCTTATTTCCGCCGTCGACACGAATACCGCGCGTCACCAACTTCAAGATGCGCTGCCCGGCCTTATTCTCGGTGCAAGTACTCACGAGCTTCGCGTCGAGGTCGGTCGCTACGCGCTGTCCGACGAGAAGTCCCGATGCCTAAAATGCTTCAATGAACCTGAAGCAACCGAAGACGACCTGGCGCTCAAGCGCCGACTGATGGGAATGGAGAGCGAGGAATTGGAGCAGTATGCGCGCGAGCGTGATGTCTCTGTCCATGCCCTCTTCGCGTTCGTTGACGATCTGCGTAAGGGCGGCGACGGATGCGCCCTCTTAGGCGGCGAGACACTGAACAAGCTTCGTCTCGAGGGATCTCAGCGTCAGTTCGCCGTCTCCTTTGTCTCGAGTCTCGGCGGCGCACTCTTGGCAGCGCAGTTCTTTCGCGAGGCCGCTGGTCGACCCCTGCTCATTCCACCCAACACCCGCGCAGTGTTTCAACTGTGGCGTCCCGGTGCAGTCTCAAATTCGCTCTATGCGGCTCCTCGGCAGCCTAGGTGCTGGTGCGAATCACCTGATGTTCGAATGGTTCATCGACAGACGTGGATTGGTCAAAGACTGTCCAAAAGATCGGGCGCCAATGACGACGACGCGCTGGTGTGACGGACTAAACGGCGCACGATTGGTCCAAACGCATCGTCCCGTCGGAGCGTTCAGACCGTTGCTCCCAAGCGCCATTCGGCGCCAACCCTAAAGCGCCGCAGTCGAGAATTGGTCCAAGGACTTGCTCGCCAAAGTGAAGCCGTGAGCATCGCGCCCGCCGTCTGCCAACCCCCATCACGGCACCACCTTGTTCGGATATGCCGGCCGCTTCGGCCTCACCGGCGGATTCTTCTTGAGCTCCGCCATCAACACCTCGACCGCCTTCTCGAGCTGCGGATCATGCCCAGCAATCACCGCCGCCGGTGACATCTCCACCTCAATGTCCGGCGGCACCCCGACATTCTCCACGACCCAGCCTTCCTCCGGCGTCCAGATCGCAAAGTTCGGCGCCGTGATCGTTCCGCCGTCCATCAAG
>Ga0105240_10011553_pt1 | contig 12287 bp, 8 predicted proteins | sample KBSC54metaG_FD_80426 | JGI IMG/M metagenome (GOLD analysis project Ga0105240, IMG submission 80426) | Corn rhizosphere microbial communities from Kellogg Biological Station, Michigan, USA - KBS C5-4 metaG | ecosystem: Host-associated > Plants > Roots > Rhizosphere > Soil | place: Michigan, USA...
CCATAGGCGCTGATGGCCTGGTAAGCGTGATCATCCGAGATGATAAAAATGATATTGGGCCGGCGCGGCTGCGCCCCCGCAGCAGCGACGAATAATAGACCCGTAAAAAAACAGAAAAGGTTGCGATAGTTCATGACTCAAATATATCAATCTTGTGTTGAATTCGAAGATGGTCGCATATCCCGCAGGTTCTTCCTGTACTCTTCCGGCGAACAGCCCGTCTTCTCCTTGAAAAGCTTGCTAAAGTAAAAGGGAGACTCGAAATTCATACTAAAAGCTATCTCCTTGATGCTCCTTGTATGATCTGCCAGCAGCGCTTTGGCCTTCTCTATCTTCAGCTGAATGATATATTGATTAGGCGCGATCCCCGTATATCTTGAAAAAGACCTTCTGAACCAGGAGTAGCTTATATTCAGCTCCTTCGCCACTTTCTCTACATTGATGTCCTGCTCTATATTCGTTCGGAAGATCACCCTGGCTTTGTTGATGATGGATTCCGTGGGGTCTTCCGGTTCAAAACTGCGTTCCTTCACCAATGAATAGACCTTCCCCAACAAATGATATACGATGCCCGACACCAATTGCTGATAACCTGTCTTCTCTTGTTTGGTTCTTTCGATGATCTCATTCAGCAGCTGGATGACAGGATCGCTGACACCGACATGCAGCACCGGGTTCGTCCGTGATAAGAATCCTTTTTTGTCAAGGTTCTCGATGACAGATCCTGAAAAACCTACCCAGAACTCATCCCAGCCCTTCTGTTCATCCGGCTTGAATCGATGCCATTCATTGGGGAATAGAATGAACACGCTCCCTTCCTCTACATCTACCTGCGCACAATTTGACGACTCGAACTTACCGGCGCCTCTCGCAATATAGATCAGCTGATATTCATCGAGTACCCTGCCATTATTCCAATTAAAATAATGATGCGCCGGATGATCCGGAGCCGGATAGGCAGCATGCTTGCTGATACGGTTGCATCCCGCATTCAGCACAAAGATCCCCCATCTTTCATCAGCCGCGCTCGTCGGCAGGTATTTGTAGAAGTTGTTCATGGCCCACTGTTGATGGTGTCAAAAAGTAGTATTGAAAGAGCAGTTTGTGTATTTCCTATCAAACGTATGCAAAATAAATTTGCTGAGAAAAAATATCAAAATTGCTGCATATGAAGAAATACCAACTACTTCTTCCAACCCTTTGTGTCTCCTTATTGTTCATGATCTGCTCAGCGGCTCAGGCCCAGTCCCATCAGATCAGCGGCGTCATTAAAGATGAGACAGGCGCCGCAGTGGAAGGAGCCGACATCATTGTAAAAGGCACCACAAAAGGAGTACGATCCGGAACAAACGGAAAATTTTCGACCTCCATCCCCGGCATACCCTCTATTCTTGTCATCAGCCACGTAGGTTTCGTCACACAGGAATTCCCCGTCTCCACCGGCAACACCGCCGAAGTGATCCTTAAACGAAATATCAGCGCCCTCAACGATGTTGTAGTCATTGGTTATGGCTCCCAACGCAGAAGAGAAGTGACGGGGTCTGTCGCCAGCATTGACCTGGCAGCGACAAAAGATATCCCTGTAGCCAACCCAACCCGCCTATTGGTGGGACAGGCGCCTGGTGTCACCGTCAGACAGGCCACGGGCAGACCTGGGAGCGAATTTGAGATCAATGTGCGTGGCTTGGGCTCGCTGGGTGCGGGCAGCGCCCCATTATATGTCGTCGACGGATTTCCCGTTGGCACCGGCCTCGGGCAGAATTTCAATGGCAATGACATCGAGAACATCAGCATCCTGAAGGATGCGGTTTCCACTGCAATTTATGGCGCAAGAGGCTCCAACGGCGTCGTGCTGATCACCACAAAAAATGGCAGGCCCGGCGCGCCGGTCCTCAACATCAGCAGCAGCTATGGCATACAGAATATCCCCTCCGGCAGGAAAGTAAAAATGCTCAATGGTCAGGAGTTCGCTCAGTTCAAAAAGGATATTTTTATGGACAAGATCCGGTACTTCGAAAATAGAGAGCCCGACATCAGCGAAGTACCGCTGGATTATCGTTATCCCGAGCAGGTAAAAACGTCCACCAATTGGTTTGATGCCACCCTGCATAACAATGCTCCCTTCCAAAACTATTATGTCTCTCTTTCACAGGGTAATAACAACCTCCACTCCTTTCTGTCAGCCGGCTTTACCCGACAAGAAGGGATACTCCTCAACACCAAATTCGATAATTTCTCCGTGCGGGGTAACATCGATGGCAAGGTGAATGACAATATCAGCATGGGCCTGAAAGTGAATGGTTCCTTTGCCACCAACAACCTGGCTCAGGCCACGGAAGGCAGGGATAATATCGTGGGCGCCTCCCTCATCGGCGATCCTCGCGATCCTGTTTATAATACAGACGGCACCTACCATGCATACATTGGCGGCCACGACGGTGTATTTGGATTTGCCAATCCTGTCATGTCCCTTACAGATATCCAGAGCCGGTCCAACATCGGCCAGTTGCTGGCCAGCTCCTTTATAGAGATTTCCTTCCTAAAGAACTTTAAGTTCAAAAGCTCTCTCAACGGACTGCTGAACTATAACAGCTACAAACAATTCGTTCCTTCTTATATCCCCGGTGAAAATGCACCGCCTCCGAGAGATGCCAGGGAGGTGGATCAACAGATAAATACGCGTAATTATTCAGCTGACCAGCTTTTGACCTATAACAATACTTTCGGCAGCCATCGCATCAATGTACTGGTAGGTTATACCGCCCAGGATGAGAAAACCACCACCCTGAATGCCGGCGGCACCCAATTCCCCAACGACCTTACTCCCTTCCTCAATTCAGCTGCGCTGAAGACCGCAGGTTCCGGCGAATATGGCTGGAGCCTGGACGCCTTCTTTGGCAGGATCAACTACGTATTTGCTGAAAAATACCTGTTCTCCGGCAGCTTCCGCAGAGAAGGCAGCTCCAGGTTCGGCGAGAATGTCAGGTATGGCAGCTTCCCCGCCGTCTCTGCAGGCTGGCGTCTCAGTAACGAGAAATTCATGTCCGATATATCCTGGCTGTCAGACCTGAAACTAAGAGCCAGCTGGGGGATCACCGGTAATAACGGCATACCAAATTACGGCGCACTATCTTTCATGACGGACAATAACTACATCTTAGACAACAACCTCGTACGGGGTCAGGTAGTGAACGGCATACCAAATCCTACGCTGAAATGGGAAAGGTCCAAACAGCTCGACCTCGGTGTCGATCTTTCCGCCTTTCAGGACAAGCTCACCTTCACCGCGGAATATTACGACAAGATCACCAGCGATATGCTGTTGTCCATACCCCTGCCGGCTATCTCCGGCTTTACAAATTACCTGGCCAATATAGGAAAGGTACAGAACAAGGGTTTTGAATTTTCCGCAAGATATAAGACCAGGGTTCGCACCGTTGGCCTATGGGTCAGCGGCAATCTGTCCATCAACAGGAACAAGGTCCTTGCGATCAATGGCCCCAACGATCAGCTCCTCGCCGGTGACTTCTATGGCGGATACAATATTTCACGACCCGGTTCACCCATCGGTGCGATCTTCGGTTTTAAGATGCTCGGCGTCTTTAAGAACCAGGCCGACATCGACAAATCACCCTTCCAGGATGGAGCGATCCCCGGTGTATACAAATACTACGACGCAGATCACAATGATACCATATCCTATGACACAAAGGACATGGTCCAGATCGGCAACCCCTGGCCCAAGTTCACCTATGGCCTCAGCGTCGGTGGTGACTTCAGACACTTCGATTGGAGCGTCCTCATCAACGGCGCACAGGGATACGACATATACAGGGTCATCGAGGCTTCTACCATGAACATGGATGGAGTATTCAATGTGTTGGAAGAAAGCAAGCTGCGCTATCGGAATGAACAGGATCCCGGCAACGGCAAATTCGCAACTACCAATACCTGGAAATGGGAAAGAGAAAGCAACTCACGATATGTCTACAGCGGCAGCCATATGTGGATCAAGAATATCAGCATAGGATACACCTACCAGCCTGCTACGCCAAAGCTGATGTTCAGATCTCTCCGTTTGTATGCCAGCGGTGACAACCTGTTCCTCATCACCAAATATCCCGGCTCTAATCCCGATGTCAATAACAGGGGCGGTATTAACCCCGGCCTTGACGACGAAGCCTACCCATTGGCCAGAACATTCACCCTCGGCGTCAACTTCACATTTTAAATTTTTACCAATGAGAATCATCATCATACGTCTGCTGGCCATCACGATCATCCTGGCCCAGCTGTCCTGCAAAAAGGATTTCCTTAATAAGACCGACCCTACCAAAGTAAATACAGACCTTTTTTATAAAGACGCGAAGCAGGTAGAACAGGCCGTTAATGGTGTGTATGGCACCCTGCAGACGATTGCCAATGATCAATGGATCACCAACGAGCTGCCTTCCGATAATACCACGATTGATTTCAATCCGGGGGACAGAGGGCAATCCGACAGGATCGAAGCGTTCGAGTTCTACACCGTCAACGCCAATAGCACTAACCTGAATTCATCCTACATCAATTATTACAATTCCATCTACAACGTCAACAATACCCTGGCAAAGATGCAGGATGCAACCGGCCTATCAGATTCTGTCAAAGCGGTCAATGAAGGACAGCTGAAGTTCATTCGGGCCTATCTGTACTTTGAGCTGACACAGTATTACGGCGCCGTTATCCTGATCACAAAACCACTGGACCAGCCTGCCGATGCCTGGACCTACCAGAGAGGATCACAGGATAATATCTATGCACAGATAGAAGCCGATCTGAAAGATGCCGTGGGCGATCTGCCCGTCAGATACCAGGCAGGGCATGTTGGCAGAGCCACAAAGGGAGCAGCGCTCTCCCTATTGGGAAAAGTGTACCTCACCGAGAAGAAATATGCAGACGCCGTCACAACTCTGAACCAGGTGCTGCCACTGGGATACGACCTGAATGGCGACTATGCCGACGCTTTCAACCCGCAAAAAAAGAATGGTATCGAGTCCGTGTTTGAGATCCAGTATCAGGGAGGCAACGACCTGGGCGAATGGAGCAGCTTTATTTATACCTTTGCGCCAAGACTATCCGCTGGTGCCGTCACCGGTTGGCCGCAGAGCAATCCCGGCGGCTGGAATATCCCTACCAATGACATCATCGATGCCTACGAACCCGGCGATAAAAGAAAGGATGCATCTGTAGGCCTGGATTTCCAAAGCCCCGTGACCAGCCAGACCGTACCTTACATCAAAAAGTACGATCACACGCATGCCATCTATGGGCGTACAGACGACAACTGGCCCGTATTGCGCTATTCCGATGTGCTGTTGATGCTGGCTGAAGCCATCAATGAGCAAGGCGCTCCTACGACAGACGCTTATACCTACCTGAACAAGGTGCGCCACAGAGCCGGTCTCTCTGACCTGTCCGGGCTAAGCCAGGCAGTATTCAGGGACACGCTCGCTCATGAAAGAAGAGTGGAGCTGGCTTTCGAGAACTGGCGCTGGTTTGACCTCAAAAGGACTATGACGCCCGCCCAATTGACGACCTTCCTGAATAATTACGCCGCAAAAGAAAAAGCAAACCCGACAGTGACCAGACAAGGCGTTCCTTATTCCAATACGGATTATGTATTTTCGGATTATGAAGCCCTCTTTCCGATACCGGCCAATGAGTTGATAGTAAACCCCAAGCTTACACAGAATAATGGATATTAAATGAGAATATTACAAATAATAGCGATCCTGCTGGGCGCCATACAGGGCCTTGCTCAGTCTCCTCAGCCCATGCTGAACATCGATTGGAATAAGACAACGCGTGTCTCCAGGACAACATCCACTCTGCAGCTGGTGGAAAACCCCATGGTACGGCCCGGATCGTCCATCCATCGCCAGACCTTTGCCGCATTAAAAGAGTTGGGCGCCGACTATGTCCGCTACGTCCCCTGGTTCCCTTATCCAAAAATGGCCGTTGCAGAATTGAAGCCTCCCACAAAAGAGACTGCGTATTGGGATTTTACCTACCTGGACAGCACGATGAATGCGTTGATGGAAGCCACCAAAGGACACTCAGTAGTCATCAATTTCAGCACTACCCCCGCATGGATGTGGAAGACAGATTCGCCCGTGGCTTATCCTGACGATCCTTTTCAGGTCGCATGGGATTACAACCAGGGTACACAGCTGCGCGATACGACAGGGAAAGAGCTGGCAGCATACTATGCCCGGCTCATAAGCTGGTACACGAAAGGAGGTTTTACAGACGAGGTGGGTAAATACCATAAGTCGGGGCATTTCTACAAGATCCCCTACTGGGAAGTGCTGAACGAGCCCGATCTGGAACACAATATCTCGCCGCAGCTATACACGAAGATATATGACGCCATAGTAAAGGAAATGAAGAAGGTGTCGCCCCAAACAAAATTCATCGGCATGTCCTTGGCCTTCGCTGTCGACCCTGCTTATTTCGAGTATTTCCTGAATATAAAGAACCATGCGCCCGGCATCGTGCCCGAAGGCATCTCCTATCACTTTTATGCTACCCCTTCCAGGGAAGATCAGCCTCCTGTCGATTATCAGTATACTTTCTTTGAAAAGGCTGATGCTTTCCTGGACAGGGTGAGATTCATCGAAGCCATCCGGAAAAGGCTGGCGCCAAATACATTTACCACCATCAATGAGATAGGCAGCATTCTCCGCTCGCCCTCCATAATCAAACCCATCGAGTCGGAATACTGGAGCTTATCCGGCGCTACTTACGCATATATATTGCTGCAGCTGACGAAAATGGGTATCGATGTGGCGGGAGAATCACAGCTGGTGGGTTATCCCACTCAGTTCCCCGACGTCAGTATGATGAACTGGGAGACGGGCAGCCCAAATGCCAGGTATTGGGTCCTGCGTCTGCTGCACGAAAATTTCGGACCTGGCGACAAGCTCGTCGAGACATCCTTTAAGGACGGCTCACCATGGGGTGTCGTTGCACAGGCATTCATTACAAAAAAAGGCAAAAAACTGCTGTTCATCAACACCAAGGGTAAGGAAGCTTCTTTCTCCCTACCTTCGGAACTAAATGGAGCGACCGTCACCGTCAGTGATGTCTCCACCATGGACCATCCTCCGGTAAGTTCGACGATCGGCACGAGCCTTACACTGCGCCCCTTCGCGGTTGCAGTAGTGGATATAAACTAAACCCATGAGAGAAGGAAAATTCAAGATCGGGATCTTCGGCATCGGCCTGGATACCTACTGGCCGCAGTTCGAAGGCCTGAAAGAAAGATTGGAGGGCTATCTGGAAGTAGTAGTGGAGAAGTTGAGGCCCCTGCATCCCGACATTATAAACGCAGGGCTCGTAGACAACGTAGACAAAGCATTCGAAGCAGGCAGGCTCTTCAGTACGGAGGACGTGGACATCATCTTTCTCTACGTGTCGACCTATGCATTGTCCTCCACCGTGCTGCCCGTGGTGCAAAGAGCCAGGGTCCCCGTGATCATACTCAACCTCTCTCCCGAACCCGCTATCGACTATACTTCATTCAACAGCCTCAAGGATAGGATAAAGATGACGGGCGAATGGCTGGCCTACTGCTCCGCCTGCCCCGTTCCGGAGATAGCAAATGTTTTCAGCCGCACAGGCATACGGTTCAACCAGGTGACGGGCATGCTTCATGACGATCCCGCATGCTGGCAGGAGATAGAGGAATGGGTACAGGCTGCAAAGGTCGCCAATACCATGTTCTACAACCGCCTGGGCTGTATGGGGCATTACTACAGCGGCATGCTCGATATCTATACCGACCTCACAAAGATATATGCACACTTTGGAGGTCACATCGAGCTGCTGGAAGTAGAAGAGCTGGCCGCCTTACGCCGGCAGGTCACCCCTGATGAAAAAAAGCAGAAACTAAAGCTTTTTCACCAGGTCTTCGATATTCAGCCCGATTGTCCCACGGAAGATCTGGAACAGGCCGCCATCACTTCCCAGGCCCTGGACCGTCTCGTACAGACCCACAAGCTGGGCGCCATGGCATATTATTACAAAGGCTCAGGCAATAAGGAAAATGAAGATGCCATCAGCTCCATCATCCTGGGCAATTCACTGCTGACGGCAGGCGGCGTCCCCGTGGCAGGCGAGTATGAGATCAAAAATGCCATAGCCATGAAGATCATGGATACATTCGGCGCCGGTGGTTCTTTCACGGAATATTATGCCATCGATTACAAAGATGATGTGGTGCTGATGGGACACGATGGCCCCGGCCATATTGCGATAGCAGAGGGGAAAATAAAAGTACGCCCGCTCAAGGTATACCATGGCAAAGTGGGCAAAGGCGTGTCGATAGAGATGATGGTAAAGAATGGTCCTGTCACCCTGCTCAGCGTTGTGGAAGGGGAAAGAGGAGGGATGATACTGCAGGTGGCGGAGGGAGAGTCCGTTCCCGGCCCCATCCTGGAGATCGGTAATACCAATAGCCGCTATAAATTCCCCATTGGCGCACGACGCTTCGTCAACGACTGGAACAGCCACGGCCCCGCCCACCATTGCGCTATAGGCATGGGACATATCAGTACTAAGATCGAAAAGCTGGGTTCTCTGCTGGGCATGGAAGTTGTGAGGGTATGCTAACGCTACTTTGTCTCATTGAAATAGAGTTAATTAGGCGTATATTTGCCTCATGCAAATGAAAGCGAAGACCTCCCGCGAATCGCTCATCGTTATGACTGAGCTCGTCCTGCCCAACGATACCAATGTGTACGGCAACCTGATGGGAGGCCGTCTTATGTACTGGATGGATATCGCCGCCGCATTGTCAGCAGGCAAGCATTGTAACGCTCCCGTAGTCACCGCCTCCGTAGATAATATCTCCTTCGAAAATCCTATCAAGCTGGGGAACGTAGTGCATATCGAGGCCAAAGTGACCAGGGCCTTCAATAGCTCGATGGAAGTGCATATGAAGGTCTGGGGTGAGGATCATCTGCAGCAGTATAAATACAAGAGCAATGAGGCCTACTATACTTTTGTCGCACTGGATCCCAACAGGAGACCACGCCCCGTCCCCGAGCTCATTGCCGAGACGGAAGAAGAGAAGAAATTGTACGAAGGTGCACTCCGCAGACGGCAGCTGCGCCTGATCCTGGGCGGTAAGCTGAAACCCGAAGATGCAGGTGAGCTGAAGGCTTTCTTCCTGAAGAACTAATACGCTGATGCATTCGGTACTTCCTCGGCCTTGGCAAAGGCTTTTGTATACTCGGCCTTCCTACCCAGCCCGACCAACGCCCACCCATTCCCCGGGTTATGCACCAGGTCCTCCCGGTAAACCTTTTCCGCCTCAGTTGGCCGATGCAGCTTTAACAGACAGTCCCCCAGATAATGCCGGACAGGAATAGGCCAGTCCTTGGGCTCCCGGTAGATCATCCCATCCTCCACCGCCACGCCTTTTTCCAGCCATCGGATGGCCCCCTTATAGTCCTTTTTGGCAAAGCATATCTCTCCCGCCAGTATCGCTTCCGCAATTTTCGCCCCGTCTATCGGTGCATTGAAAGGCATGATCCTTACCGTAAGACTGCTGTCCTTTAACCATACCCGAAGCCTTGCCAGGTGACGTTCAGCAGAATCCATCTTATGCAGTCGCAGACAGGCCATTCCCTTCCCAAATTCATACAGCAAAGAAGCATAATGCTGACTGCTGTCCGGCGCCGGCTCATCCATAGCCACCTTCCACTTGCCGCTTCGTACATAGACCAGCATGGGCATCATATACAGGTATTGAAAAAAGGGATTGGCGAGTCGCGATGTATAGGACCTGAGAATTATCTTCCGAAGATGAAAGGAAGTCTGTATGGCTTTGCCATACATATTCGCATTGAGGGCGCAGTAGGTCTCCACCCCATCAAAATGGGTCTGGGCAAAGAGACCCAGGTTCAGGTTCCGGGCCGTGGTGTCATATTGCACCGCCAGTTGAGAGGCCTTGTCATTGACGTCGATCCCTTTTGCATACAGACCGTTCCGCTGATACATGTGACTCGACATATGCACCATATGTGGGACCCCTGGCATAACTGTCTGTAAGGAATCCGCCGCCGCCAGGGCCTTTTCCGGATGCCGCGAAGCCTCCACCAGGTGTATCTTGTAATGAAGGGCCGCAGGATGGGAAGGTTGAACTTTTAGTATGTCATCACAGGCATCCACCAGCTCCGGCGTCCACGACTTCGGCTGGCCATCATTCGTCCAAAAATCCCAGCTATGCTCTAACATGACCGCATCCACATACAGGGCCTTGATATCGATATCGTCAGGATATTCTGCCATCAGCTGCAGCAATCCCTCCGCATAATCCCTGTTCAGTTCTTTACGCCGGCTGTCCGATACGTCGGCAGAGTACCGTCTTCCCATCACGCTTACCAGCGCCTTTTCTTTCGATGGGGCGATCGCCGCGGTACGGTTCATCTGCTCCAATACAGGCAACACACCCGCCGGCATTTTATAGATATAGCTATTGTAATAGGGCCCCATGGACAATGCCTGCCCCCAGTAAGCCATCGTACATTCCGGGTCAAAACGTGCCGCTTCCTTAAAAGAAGCCAGCGCCTCTGTAAGATGATAGCTGTAATAAAGGTTCAAACCCTGGTTGAAATATAGTTGGGCGCTGTCGTTATTGGTATGCACCTTATAGCTGTAATGTCCCCATCCGGTGAAGAGAGGCGCGAATTTGCCCTGCTCGTCCGGCCGGACAATGCCATAGGCAGGCGGAGCGCATCCAATGGCCTCCTGGTCCGCGCGATCTGCAATAGCAATAGGCTGACTGCTCCTGCGCAAGGCGAGCAGCACCAGTACAGATAGAGAAAGCAGTGTAATGGGAAGGAGTTTTCTCATAAGCCAGTTTTTATCAGTAAGCTAATTCAACGCACCGGTTTATGCCGCCGGTTCATTCTTCCAGTGGTGGGCTCCTTTCAGCATAAATTCCTTGCTTTGTTCGATAGCATCCATGACAGAGGCAAGCACCTCTTCCACAGGAGCGTCATAATTAATATCCAGGGGCGGCTTGAAAGTGACGGACAGCAGCACCCCCTTCTTTTTAAATTTCAACCCCGTTTTATTGAAAGCGCGCCAGAATCCGCTGATCACCACCGGCACGACAATAGGCTTGTTCTGTTTGATGACATGCGCCGTCCCTTTTCTGCCCGGAGCAAAAGCTTTAGTAGTCCCCTGGGGGAAGGTGATTACCCAGCTATCCTCCAATGCACGGGTGATCTTTCGGGTGTCGGATGGATCGAGCCCTCTCCTTGCTTCCGTGCTTTGCTTATTCCAGGTCCGTTTCACGGTGAGAGCCCCCGCCAGCGTGAACAAACGGCTCACCCAGCTGCCCCGCATCGTTTCTTCCGCTGCGACATAGTATACATTGGTAAAAGGATTCAATAGATAATAAGGAATACCCAATTTGTCTTTCTTTCTCCATTTCACCGCGCAGAAGATGTGAAGGAAGGTGATGACATCGGCAAAATAGGTCTGGTGATTGCTTACAAAAAGGACATTCTTTTTCGGCAGACTACGTAGATATTCCGTACCGCTTATTTTAAGGCGATTCACGATCGTCAGACCCGGGTAAGACACAAGGCCTACAACAGCATAGACCAGCTTACGGACCAAACGGATTTTCTTTAATCGGTCGCTTAAAGTACTCATACCAGGTTTAGATGGGAGGAACCGGAATCTTACTCAATGTACGTAATTGTTACCAAACAAGTGCCTGTATCCTGTTAACTTTGCCATCCTATGGAATTGAATACCGTTATTTTCGACATGGATGGACTGCTGATTGATTCCGAACCTTATTGGCAACAGGCTGGCATGGAGACATTAAAACAATTTAACGTCACCCTGGCTCCCGCCCAGTATCACCACACCACGGGTCTGCGTACGCCCGAATGGCTGGATTATTGGTTTGGTTACTACAATATCCCCAAGAACAATATGCAGGAAGCCGTGGATGCCCTCCACGCCAATGTATTCGAAAAGATAAGGGCAAAGGCAGAACCCCTGCCCGGCATCGACTATATCTTCCCCTATTTTAAGGAGAAAGGATTCCGTATCGGACTGGCAACATCCTCTCCCCTGTCCCTGGTAGATATAGTGGTGGACAAGCTGAATATCGGCCACTACCTGGATGCAACCGCTTCCGCCGAACACCTTCCCTTTGGCAAGCCCCATCCACAGGTCTATATGGATTGTGCCGCAGCCCTGAGTGTGTCGCCCCTGCA
>Ga0105240_10011557_pt1 | contig 12285 bp, 10 predicted proteins | sample KBSC54metaG_FD_80426 | JGI IMG/M metagenome (GOLD analysis project Ga0105240, IMG submission 80426) | Corn rhizosphere microbial communities from Kellogg Biological Station, Michigan, USA - KBS C5-4 metaG | ecosystem: Host-associated > Plants > Roots > Rhizosphere > Soil | place: Michigan, USA...
AGCAGTGCGCCCCCTCTCCCACCCAACTCGGGTCTACCCGAGTTGGGCATTTTAAGCTGTCGAAGTCGGATATATCCGACTTCGATGGGAGAGGGTTGGGGTGAGGGGTTACGGTCTATCGTCAGGCTCCAACCCCTCACCCGGATTGCACCGGACGATGCTTCGCATCGCCGAGGCAATCCGACCTCTCCCTACGGGAGAGGTGAACTAAATTTGCCGCAAGATCGAATTCTAGCGCTTGCAATCCTGCGCCAGTTTGTCGAGCGCTTGCGAAAGTCCCTTCAGCGAGAAGGTGTCCGTGGTCTCGGTGCCCTTGGCCGACATGCCCTTGACCACCACGTCCGAAGCCTTGCGCATGGCGCCGACCATCCGCTCTTCCTCGGCGGCGTTCTTGATCCAGAGACCATCGCCCTGGGTGTACATTGCGTAAGAAGCGCCACCGACCTCCAGCGTCGATTCCGAGCCGGGCTTCAGCGTGTAGCCCATCATGACGGAAACTTCGTTGGTGACTTTCTCCGCCGGACGGGTGGAGACGAATGCGTAGGCCGGGTCGCGCGGACGATTCGGCGGATTGGTTTTCGACGACGAAGGTTTTGCCAGCGCGAAGCACACCTTCTTGCCGTTCGGGGTTGCGGTGTAGGCTCCCCAGGTGCCGAACTGGCCGATCAACGTCGGCTCGGCAGTCCCCGCGGCCGCAGCGGCGGGCTTGTTTGCGGGCTTTGCATGTGTGGGTGCAGGTGTGGGTGCGGGTGCAGGCGCTGGGTTGACCGCGCCTTTCGAGGCCTTTGGCGACGCGTTCTGCGCCTGCGCGAGGTCTGATACCCCGCACACCAGCACACTCACCACCAGCGCTGTCAGCATTCGCCGCACGGACATGACCAAGTCTGGTTCCCTCATTATTGTGACTGGAAGATGGCCCGACATCCGCTGTCGCAGGGCCGATGGATAGCCGGGAAATGTCTTTTTGGGAAGGCGGTTAGGCTACATCCAAAACCGTCAGGTCCAGAACCCTGTCGCGCGCTTGCCGCGCCGTTCATCCCTGGCCCTTCGAGCGCGCTGCCCGCTGTTTCTCCCACTGCGCGTCGGTCCATTGCAGCAGATCCTCGGCGCCGGAACTGCGCAAATGCGCGCCGCCGTCCTGCACCACCATCTCGCCATTGATGTAGCCGGCCCGATCTGAAATCAGGAAACTTGCGAGATCGGCAAGCTCGCCATGTTCGCCGACGCGGCCGAGCGGATTTTTTGAAGCCCAGCCCTCGTCGCGACCCTCGGGACGAAGCTGGCCCGATGCGCCCGCGGTCGGAAACGCGCCCGGCGCAATCGCGACCGTGCGGATGCCCCTGGGTCCCCACTCCACCGCGAGGCTCCTGGTCATCGCCAGAATGGCGGACTTGGCCATCGCAGAGGGCACCGTGAAGGCGCGGCCGGTAATGGTCGAGGTCGAGAGGATGCTCAGCACCACGCCCTTGTGTCCAGCTTCGATCCAGCGCTTGCCGGCCGCCAGCGTGCAATACATTGCGCCGTGCAGCGTCGGCGCGAGAATGGCGTCGGCGGCGCGAAACGACAAGTGCTCGCTCTGCGCGATGAAGGTCGCGGCGGCATTGTTGACCAGAACATCCAGCGGCGCATCGCGCCAGATCGCCTCCATCATGGCATCGACTGCAGCGCCATCGCGAACGTCGCACCTGATCGCGCCGACCTTGCCGCCGGGATCGCCGCGCATCCGCGCCGCGGTCGCCTCCAGCAATTCGAGCCGCCGGCCGCAGATGATCAGTTCGGCGCCAAGCTCGACGAAGCGGCGCCCCATCGCGGCACCGAGCCCGGAGCCGCCGCCGGTGACCAGTATCCGCTTTCCCTTGAGCAGGCCTTTTTCAAACATCGTTCAAACCTTTCAACTGTACCCGGCCTCATCCTGAGGAGCAGCGTCTTCGCCGCGTCTCGAAGGATGGGGGGCCCCATGGTTCGAGACGGCGCAAGAGCGCCTCCTCACCATGAGGAAGTAGACCGAATCAGATTGTAGCCCGGCTTCAAATCCGGCATGAAGCGTCCAGCGCTAGTTGTGCGTCCGAAACTCAGGTGTGTCCATGAAAGCCATTCTCTGCTCGCAATATTGCGGCCCCGACGATCTCGTGCTGACCGAGGTGCCCGACCCCGTGGCCGAGCCCGGCCAGGCCGTGATCGCGATCAAATCCGCGGCGCTGAATTTCTTCGATCTGTTGATGATCCAGGGCAAGTACCAGATCAAGCCGCCGTTTCCGTTTTCGCCGGCGGCGGAAGTCGCGGGCGTGATCGAAAGCGTCGGTGCGGGGGTCACCGACCTGAAGGTCGGAGATCGCGTGGTGGCGTCCTGCGGCCACAACGGCGCGCGCGAAAGGATCGCGCTGCCGGCGAATTCCATCGTCAAAATTCCCGACAATCTGGATTTCGATCGCGCCGCCGGCATCATCATCATCTACGGCACCGCACTGCATGCGCTGGAAGATCGCGCCAGCCTCAAGCCCGGCGAGACCATGGCGGTGTTAGGCGCCGCTGGCGGCACGGGTCTGGCGGCATGCGAACTCGGCAAGCTGATGGGCCTGAAGGTGATCGCCTGCGCGTCATCGGACGAAAAACTTGAATTCGCCAAACAGCACGGCGCCGAGCTCGGCCTGAACTACGCCAAGGAAGATCTCAAGGACGGTTTGCGGCGGCTCACCGGCGGCAAGGGAGCCGATATTATTTTTGACCCGGTCGGCGGCAGCTATGCCGAGGCCGCGCTGCGTTCGATCGCATGGGAAGGCCGCTTCCTGGTGATCGGATTCGCCGCCGGCGAGATTCCGAAGATGCCGCTCAATTTGGCGCTGTTGAAGGGCTGCGATATCCGCGGCGTATTCTGGGGCGCCTGGGCGCGGCTCAATCCGGAGAAGAACCGTGCCAACCTGGAAAAGCTCGTGAAGTGGACCGCGGAAGGCAAGATCTCATCGCATGTCGACCGCACTTTTCCGCTGGCGCAAACCGCCGACGCCCTCAAGGTGCTCGCGGGCCGCAAGGCGATGGGCAAGGTGATCCTGCATCCGTGAATTTGACGTAAGTTCAATCGTCGGGCGTAGTCAAAAGCGCCATCGGTCCGCACAACGTGGCCCGGTAACAAGCTCCGCTCGTCTCGGCACACGTTGATCGATCTTTGCGAAACTTCTTGCACCTGGATAATTGCCCACGCTCACGCCAACGCCCCTCGCGCTGAGCATCAAAAATACCGGTGCGCTCCGCAACTGCGCCTCAATGAAACCCAAATATCTCCCGATTCGCGCCCGCCCCGGTCGTTTTTTGGGCTGATTCAGACCGCGAGCTAAGCCCTTCAGTAGCGGGGCGCTTCTGGACAATAAAAATAATAAAAAACTGATTTCGAGGGATGCCCCATCGTTGCGTCAAAGTAACTGGGAGAGCATCACCATGGTGGACCACACTCCACGCTATCGATCGTACGATCCAGACATCGATCCTTGTGACGAAAACCTGACCGATCGTCGAGTAACACCATACAAGTTTGGACAATCAGCCCGAACAGATTATCCGGAAGATTCCGTCCCACTGTTTCTTTCCGATTACGACGGTGAACCGGATCCGAGCGAATACATCACTCCCGTGACTCCCGCGTGGAAAGACCGAAGACCTTCCGTCTTGTCACCAATCGTGGCGGGCGTTGTGGCGACTGCCGCCATAGCAATTCTTGTCGCGCTGTTTTCTTCGGATGCTACACGCGACATCATTGCCAAGGCCAAAGCTTCAAGTGCCGCCGTTCTTTCGGCTGCGTCCGCAACGGTGCAGCCGAATCCCGCGCAACTGACGGCACGTGACATACAATTGAAGGATCCCGCTCAATTGAAGGATCCCACTCGGCCATCGGCGCCGGCAAATCAGACGCCTGGCGTTCGAAGCGTCACAGCGGTCATTGTAACGCCGACGCGTGAGGAGATCACGACGGCCTACCAAAGCGCGCTGCAGAGCGCTCCTGCGGCCGCAGCGCCGGTCGCTGCCGTGCGGGTCGCTTCTGCAGTGCCCGTCGCGGCAGCGCCGGTTGTCGCTCCGCCGGTCGCAGATCCGTCGGCAAGAAAACTCGATGGCGACGAACTCGCGACGCTCTTCAACCGGGCCAAAGGCCTGCTTGCGGCAGGTGACATTCCATCCGCCCGGCTGTTGCTCGAACGTGCGGCGGATGCGCAAGAGCCCAGCGCAGCGCTGATGCTGGCGCGGACCTACGATCCCGAGGTGCTGGGAACGCAGGATGCCCGCAACATCATTCCCGATCCCGCCATGGCGCGCGCCTGGTACCAGAAGGCTGCCCAGTTTGGCTCAGCAGACGCGCGGCGTCGGCTCGCTGAAATGCAGAACTAATTTCAAGAGGGGACAAAATGCGACACTTACTTCGATTGGCACTTGTTGCCACAATGATGGCTTGCGGCTTCACGGCCCGGGCTGAACAGACCGAGTATGACCCGGCCAAGGTCAGCGAAAGTCTCAAGGCCATCTTTCAGTTCGGCTCGGTAGCCACCAAGCAGGCTCTGAACGCCAACACGGTGACGCTGATATCCGGCACCATCGGCGGAACCTACGTTCAATTCGGCGCGGACCTCGCTTCCGTACTGGACGACGGCAACAAGCTGCGCGTGCTTCCGATCGTCGGACGCGGCTCGGTGCAGAGCGTCGCCGACATTCTGTTCCTGCAAGGCGTCGATCTGGGAATCGTCCGCGCCGACACGCTCGACTATCTCGAAAGGAAGGGATTTGCGAAGGACATCAAAAAGCAATTCACCTATGTGACCAAGCTCTACAATGAAGAGATGCACGTCATCGCGCCGAAATCGATCCACAATTTGAAGGAGCTGGACGGCAAGACCGTCAGCGTTGACCTTCCCAATGGTGGCACCTTCGTCACCGCGCTGACGGTGTTCGAGCGGCTCGGCCTCAAGCCGAAGGTGGTCTATATCGAGCAGCGCATCGCGCTGGAGAAGATGAGGAACGGTGAAATCGACGCCGTGATCGTTACCGGGGGCAAGCCGTATAAGTCCGTGAGCAGTTTCAAGGACGATCGGTTTCATTTGGTGACGGTCGACTACGCGAAACCGCTGCAGACCGACTATCTGCCAGCGACTTTGAGCTCGAAGGACTATCCGAACCTGATTGGGGATGGCGAGAAGGTAGACACCATTGCGGTGCCGGCGGTGCTCGCGGCCTATAATTGGGCCCCCAACACCGACCGGTACCGAAAGCTCGCTCTGTTCGTGGACGCCTTCTTCGCGAAGTTTCCGACCTTCCAGAACCCGCCGTTCCATCCGAAATGGAAAGAGGTTTCGTTGTCAGCGCCGCTCGCTGACTGGAACCGCTTCCCCGCCGCAAAACAGTGGCTTGACCAGCACGGGATCCAACCGGTCGCCCGCGACAGGTTCGAGGATTTCCTGAAGCAGAGTCCGGCTGGGGCGAAAGTGCAGTCGGAATCCGAGAAGGAAGCGCTGTTCAAGCAATTCCAGGCGTGGGAGGCCGAGAAGAACGCCAGGGCGCAAGCGCAAGTCCGCCCCGAGAAGTCCGAAAAGAAGGAACGCTAGGGCGATCCCGCGGGGGAAGACAGAGGCAAGCTTAGCCCTCCTTATCGATCCCCCGCTTCAACGCAGCGCGGGCGGCTTCGCGATGCTCCGGCGTGATGTGGGTCGCGACCATCCGGATCGCGGTGGCGAGCACCGCGGCGTCATCGGTGAAGCCGAGCACCGGCAGCATGTCAGGAATGAAATCGAACGGCAGGATGAAATAGGCGATGGCCCCTAGCAGCGCCACCTGCACGTGGCGCGGCGTCTGCTTGTCGAACGCGCAGTAATAGGCGGCGAGCAAATCCTCGGCGAACGGAAGTTTTGCAATCACCCGCTTAAGCTTGATCCAGAACCGCCGGCGCACGCTTTCGCGGTCTTTTGCCAGCCGGTCGGCCGGCTCAAAACCCACGGTGTGTTCGGATACCATCGCCTCGGGCTCCCTGAAGCTTGCGCGGCGGATCGCCGCCGCGGGACGCGCTTTAAGCTGGGGATGTTGTGCCCCCGCCGCAAGATTGCGCAAGACCGCATCAGGCCACGCCGAGCTGCCTGGCGATCGCGTTCATTGCCTTTGCAAGTTCGATGTCGAGCGCGGTGACGCCACCGGCGTCATGGGTTGCCAGAACCACTTCCACCGTCTTGTAAACGTTGCGCCATTCCGGGTGATGATCGCTCTTTTCAGCCACTAACGCCGCGCGCGACATGAACCCGAAGGCTTCGTTGAAATCCTTGAAGGTGAAGGTCCGTGCAATCGCCTCGCGGCCCGGCGTCTCGGCCCACCCCGGCAACTGCTTCAGGGCCGATTTTCGCGCCTCCGCCGACAACCGTTCCGCCATGATCGCCTCCCGTTTTACTGGCACCTTATCCTAACACCGACCGGCACGTCCGGGATCCCCCGCCACAATAAGGCGGCAAAGCCGGTCCAAAGCCGATTAGTGTGGTGGTTCAGAAGTTCTCTTCACCATTGCTGCGAGTCTATCAAGAGAACTTCTGAACCAAAACCACACTAGAATCATAGGTTTCTAGTGTCCTTTCGAATCCGAAGTTCGCGAGAGAAGCGCGGCAAGGTGTGGCGAACTTCGGATTCGGGACACTAGTAACCATGCCACGGATGGAACTCCGCGCCGGCAGCAAAATTTGCTACAATGCCGGTCTGACTATTTTGGCCATACGAAATTGGACCTGAAGCGATTGTTTGCCAGATCGATGACGGATGGGCCCGACCTTGTCGGGCCGCCGGTGCCGCCGTCGCCACGTACGGCCAAGCGAAAGATGATGTTCATCACGCTGGCGGGAATTCTCGCGATCGCCGGCGCGCTCGTGGGCACTTACTACTTTGCGATGCGGCCGGTGACGTTACGGATTGCGGTCGGTCCCGCCAACAGCGATGACATCAGGGTGGTCCAGGCCCTGACGCAAGCCTTTGCCCATACGCGTGGCCTTGTCCGTTTGCGTCCGATGCAGACCGATGGCGCCACCGCGAGCGCCCAGGCGCTCGCCGAGGGCAAGGCCGACCTCGCCATCATCCGCGGCGATCTCGAAGTGCCGAAAAACGCCCAGGCCGTGGCGACGCTGCGCAAGAACGTCGCGGTGCTGTGGGTGCCGCCGCCTGCCAGGACCAAGGGCAAGAAAGCCGGTCCGAAGCTCACCAAAATTGCGCAACTGGCCGGACACCGCATCGGCGTGGTCGGCCGCACCCAGGCCAATGTCAATTTGCTCAAGGTGATCCTGCAGCAATATGGCATCGATCCGAGCAAACTCGAGATCGTTCAGTTTCCGGCGGCCGAAGCCGCGGACTCCATCCGCAACCAGAAGGCGGACGCCTATCTCGCCGCTGGACCGGTCAACAGCAAGATCACCGCGGATGCGATCGCAGCATCGACGCGCGATGGCGGTACGCCGACCTTCCTCGCCATCGATTCGGCCGAGGCGATTGCGCAAAACCACCCGATGTACGAGGCGTCGGAAATTCCCGCCGGCGCCTTCGGCGGCGCGCCCGCCAAACCCGACGATGAGGTGAAGACGATCAGCTTCGCCCACCACATCGTTGCGCGCAAAGGCCTGTCGGACTCGACGGTGGCCGCCTTCACCCGGCAGTTGTTTGCGATCCGGCAGGCGGTGATGACGGAATTCCCGCTGGCTGCGAAAATCGAGACCCCGGATACCGACAAGGACGCCGCGATCCCGGTGCATCCGGGTGCCGCGGCCTTTGTCGACGGCGAGGAAAAAACCTTTCTCGATCGCTACAGCGATTACATCTGGTGGGGACTGATGGCGCTGTCCGCCATGGGTTCCGCCGGCGCGTGGTTCGCGGGCTATCTGAAGAAGGATGAGCGCGGCAACAACTCATCGCTGCGCGAACGTTTGCTGGAAATGATCGCGGCGGCGCGCCGCAGCGATTCCGCCGAGGAGCTCGACCAGATGCAGGCCGAGGCGGACCAAATCCTGCGCGACACGCTGAACTGCTTCGAGCACGGCGCGATCGAGGAAGGGGCGTTGACCGCCTTCAATATCGCGCTCGAGCAATTCCACAATGCGGTGGCCGACCGCAGGGCGTTGCTGATCAGCATGCCGCAAAATCTGCAAAGAGCCGGCGCGCAGTTCCGCGCCACCGGCACGTTGTAGGCCGCCATCGCTGTAATCTTGCCGTCACATAATCTTCCTAGGTCTGTCAGAGCTTTCAGCGCATCCTGTTGACCGATCAGGGAGGCTTGCATGACGATCAAAATTCCCCTTTCTCGCCGCCGTTTTCTTTCCACCGTCGCCGCGAGCGGCGCCGGCGCACTCGGCGCCGTTGCGACGCCCTATCTCAGCCGCGCCGCCGACCGGCCGCAGATTACCCATGGGGTGCAATCCGGCGATGTCGGCGCCGACGGCGGCGTGGTGTGGGCGCGCGCCGACCGGCCGTCGCAAATGATGGTCGAGGTTGCCACCTCAGATTCATTCACCAATGCCCGGGTTTTGCCGCCGATCGCGGCGCTGCCCGAGAGCGATTTCACCGCGAAAATGCTGCTGGAAAATCTCCCGAGCGGTCAGGACATTTTTTATCGCGTCCGATTCCGCGACCTCGCGCATATCGACATTTCAAGCGAGCCGGCCGTCGGCCGCTTTCGCACCGCGCCAGCCGACCGGCGCGATGTCAGCTTCGTCTGGGGCGGCGATGTCGCCGGACAAGGCTGGGGCATCAATCCCGACGACGGCGGCATGTTCACCTTCGCCACCATGACCAGGCACAGGCCGGATTTCCTGCTGCATTCCGGCGATACCATCTATGCCGACGGCATCATTGCCGCCGAGGTGAAGCTCGCCGACGGCAAGGCCTGGAGGAACGTCACGATCCCGGAAAAGGCCAAGGTCGCCGAGACGCTCGACGAATTCCGCGCCGCGCATAAGTACAATTTCCTCGACGACAATGTGCGCGCCTTCAATGCCGAGGTGCCGATCTTCGTGCAGTGGGACGACCACGAAGTCACCAACAACTGGTCGGCGTCGAAACAGCTTCCCGCCGCCTACAAGGAGCGCGACATCCATTTGCTCGCCGCGCGTGCGGCCCGCGCGTTCCACGAGATGTATCCGATGCGCGAAAGCATCATCGAGCCGGGGCGGGTCTATCGCACCCTGAGCTATGGCCCGCATCTCGACGTCTTCATGCTGGATGAGCGCAGCTATCGCGGCCCCAATGGTCCCAACCTGCAAACCGCTTACGGTCCCGACAGCTACTTTCTCGGGCCCGATCAGCTGTCATGGTTGAAGCGCGCCTTGCTGAACTCGCGCGCCACCTGGAAGGTGATCGCCTCCGACATGCCGCTCAGCCTGATCGTTTATGACGACGCGACGAATAAAAAAGGTTCGGAAGCCTTCGCGCAAGGCGATGGCCCGCCGCGCGGCCGCGAACTCGAAATCGCCGATCTGTTGCGCTTCATCAAGACCTCAGGCGTCGCCAACACCGTGTGGCTGACGGCGGATGTGCACTACGCCGCCGCGCATTACTACAATCCCGACAAGGCGCAATTTCAGGATTTCGAGCCGTTCTGGGAATTCGTCTCCGGGCCGCTGCATGCCGGGACTTTTGGGCCGAACGAACTCGACAACACGTTTGGGCCCGAGGTGAAATTCATCAAGGCGCCGGGTGCGGACAAGCAGAACCTGCCGCCATCAGCCGGAATGCAGTTCTTCGGTCACGTCAAGATCGACGGCGCAACCGGACAGATGACGGTGACCTTGCGGGATCGCGCCGACGTGGCGCTGTGGTCGATCACGCTCGATCCAAAAATGGGGTAGCAAGGCGGCATCTCAACAATGCTTGCAGCGCGTCGGCCGAGTAGGGCTTGGGGCAGCCTCGGATTGTCCGAGACCGGTTCCGATTGCGAAACCATCACGTCGTTGTTCCCCTAGTCTGTGCACTTGTGCACATAACAATCTGATATGTTCCGTTATTGTCGGTACTCGCTGGCAGGGGGCATGAGGGGTGATGGCGAACGAAAATCCTCCGGAGCAACGGCCGTTCAACAATCTGTTGCGGCGGCTCAGCGCCAGCGATTTTGCGTTGATCGCGCCACATCTCGCGCCGGAAGAGGCGAAGGCCGGCGAGCTGCTGTATAATCCCGGCGACCACGTCGATACCGTCCACTTTCCGTGCGGACCGAGTCTGGCGTCCTTTCTGGTACCCAGCGAGGACGGCCGCGACGTCGAAACCATTCTGGTCGGCCGCGAAGGCGCCGTCGGCGGTATCGTCAGCCAGGGACATCTGCCGGCCTATACCCGCATCATGGTCAAGTTTGGCGGGCCGTTCGCGCGCCTGCCGATTGGAAAGCTGGAGGCGGCGAAAGCCAGGTCGGCCACGTTGCGCAACGTGTTCGCGCGTTATGCCGACTGCTTGCTGGCCCAGATATTACAGTCGACGGCCTGCAATGCGATCCATTCGATCGAACAGCGCACCGCCAAATGGATCCTCTCGGCGATGGAACGCACCAACGGCGACAACATCGTGCCGCTTACCCATGAGCAGCTGGCGGCCCTGCTGGGGGTCGGCCGCAGCTATACCAGCCGCGTGATGCAGACGTTCAAGGCGGAAGGCGTCCTGGAGACCCGCCGTGGTTCGATCCTGATTCGCAACCGCGAGGCGCTGCGGATCCGGGCCTGCTTGTGCAACGAATCCGTCAAAAACCACTTCGAGGAAGTGCTGCGCGGGGTGTATCCCACTGAGGAGGCCCACTGCGGCTGAAGCCGGCCCGGCTGGGAGCGAAATCAGCTAACCAAACCGCAAACAACGCATTGTTTTCCGGCGATTTCTGACTATATTGCGTCGCAACGCGTAAGGTTTGCCCGGTCCTTTTGGCCGGGCTTCCTTTTTGGGCGCGATGCGCCCGCAAATTCCAGGTTTTGAGCGTGATCCGGAAAAGTGGGTCCCGGTTTTCCGGCGAGATCGTGCTCCAGCCATTGCCCGATTCAGAAGAAGAGCTATGAAACTTCGCAACGTCGCCATCATCGCCCACGTCGACCACGGCAAGACCACGCTGGTCGATCGCCTGCTGCAGCAATCCGGCACCTATCGCGACAACCAGCGCGTGGTCGAGCGTGCGATGGATTCCAACGATCTGGAGCGCGAGCGCGGCATCACCATTCTCGCCAAGGCGGCGTCGGTGCAGTGGAAGGATACCCGCATCAACATCGTCGATACGCCGGGCCACGCCGATTTCGGCGGCGAGGTCGAGCGCATCCTCAACATGGTGGACGGCGCGCTGGTGCTGGTGGACGCCGCCGAGGGCCCGCTGCCGCAAACCAAGTTCGTGGTGTCGAAGGCGCTCAAGGTCGGGCTGAAACCGATCGTCGTCATCAACAAGGTCGACCGTCCCGACGCCCGGCCGACCGAAGTCATCAACGAAGTGTTCGATCTGTTCGCGGCGCTCGACGCGAGCGAAGAGCAGCTCGATTTTCCGATTCTTTATGGTTCGGCCAAGCAGGGCTGGATGGCGGAAAGCCCCGACGGTCCCAAGGACGCCGGCATGCAGCCGCTGTTCGACCTGATCCTGCGCCATGTCGCGCCGCCGACCGTCGAAGACGGCCCGTTCCGCATGATCGGCACCATTCTGGAAGCCAATCCCTATCTCGGCCGCATCATCACCGGCCGCATCACCTCCGGCACCATCAAGCCCAACCAGGCCGTGAAAGTGCTCGGCGGCGACGGCAAGCTGATCGAAAACGGGCGCATCACCAAAATCATCGCGTTCCGCGGCATCGAGCGCACGCCGCTCGATGAAGCCGAAGCCGGCGACATCGTCGCCATCGCCGGGCTCACCAAGGGCACCGTGGCTGATACCTTCTGCGACCCCTCGATCGACATTCCGCTGAAGGCGCAGCCGATCGATCCGCCGACGGTGTCGATGTCCTTCATCGTCAACAATTCACCGCTCGCCGGCACCGAAGGCGACAAGGTGACCAGCCGCATGATCCGCGACCGGCTGCTGCGCGAGGCCGAAGGCAATGTCGCGCTGCGCGTGACCGAAGCCGCCGACAAGGATTCCATGGAAGTGTCGGGCCGCGGCGAATTGCAGCTCGCGATCCTGATCGAGACCATGCGCCGCGAAGGCTTTGAGCTGTCGGTGTCGCGTCCGCGCGTGGTGCTGAAAAAGGACGAAGCGACCGGCGAGTGGCAGGAGCCGATCGAGGAGGTCGTGATCGACGTCGACGAGGAGCATTCCGGCGTCGTCGTGCAGAAGATGAGCGA
>Ga0105240_10011561_pt1 | contig 12284 bp, 10 predicted proteins | sample KBSC54metaG_FD_80426 | JGI IMG/M metagenome (GOLD analysis project Ga0105240, IMG submission 80426) | Corn rhizosphere microbial communities from Kellogg Biological Station, Michigan, USA - KBS C5-4 metaG | ecosystem: Host-associated > Plants > Roots > Rhizosphere > Soil | place: Michigan, USA...
ATTGAAGCCGCACGAACCAACGCGCGGCTTCCGCGGCTGCCAGTCTGCGGCGCTCACTCGCGTCCATGTGTGATTACTCCCAACAATTCCGGATCGAGCTCGTGGCGTAGTCGTTCGTAGCTCTTCTCAAACTGACGCCGCACGCTGCGTAGTGTTTCCCCACGCTCCGCGGCTATCTCGGCATAGTGCAACTCATCGGCAAAAAACATCTTTAGTAACTCGCGCTGGTGCGCACTGAGCTTGTTGAGCGCCCGCTCGATCTCCTCACGCGACTCCGCCAACAAGATCGGCGAGTCGGCCTGTTGATCATCGACCAACGTCGCGAGCCACTTGTGCTCGTGAGGCCGCCGGTTGCGGGCCCGGATGGACCATTCCGCGGCGACGTTCGATGCAACCTTGAATAAATAAGCCTGCGGATGATCGATGAGCTCAGCCCTCTCGTAGCGCATGAGACGAAGAAAGACCTCCTGTGCAATGTCGTCCACGTCCGCAGCCGGGACGCCGACCTTGCCAAGAAAGCGGCGCAGCGGCGAACGCCACTGGCGAAACCAGTCAGAGATTCGTCGCTTCGCGTCTCTCGAGGTCGTCATAGAGCTGGCGGGCGTGACCGTCGGGTACAGTGACACGTGATCTTAAGACCGGCTGGTTCGCCTGTTTTCCCCCTAGGCCGTCGAAATATTCTTGCCGGAGGAGACCGCCCTTTGAGTAGCAGATGCCCCAGTGCTCTTCGCAGTCGCGATGAATCTGAGAACCGCTGGCGAAGCTTCACCCGTACGGTGAGCAATGCCAAGTAAGGCTTGCAAAGGCTCACCTCGCAGCGGCAGATAGGTCACCGCGTGGGGTTGCAACCGCTCCATGCATTTCGGCACGACGGATACCCCGAGGGAGGCCGCCACAAGGTTGATTGTTGAGGATAATTGGGGGGCGTACTGCCCTACCCTGGGGGTAAAGCCGGCTTGCTGGCACGCCGTAGTGACTGCATCAGCGAGGCCAGGCCGAACGGCCCGCGGATAAAGAATGAGCGTCTCGTCCCGCAAGTCGGCCAACTCGACCTGCTCCCGCGAGGACAGAGGATGACCGCTCGGGACCGCGACCACCATTGGTTCAGCCTCCAGCAGATGGAGCGTCAAACCCTCGCTCGTCTTCAAAGGCGGCCGTACGAAGGCCACATCCAGCCTACCCTCGCGTAAGGCCAGCGCCAGCTCGGTGGATTGCCGCTCTTCCAGAGAGACCTCGACATCGTTGTCGCTCGAGCGAAAAGCACGGAAAGCCGCGGGTACGAGCGGATTGAACGAGGCCGACTCGGTGAATCCCACTCGAACCAGCCCCACCGGCCCCCTAGCCGCCTGCTTCGCGAGTAGCACGGCATTGCGTACATCTCCGAGGATCCGGGCGACTTCTGCCGCGAAAACGGTGCCAGCTCGCGTGAGCTCGATGCGATAGGCCGAGCGGTCGAACAGCTCAACCCCAATCTCGGTCTCCAGGGCCTTAATCTGCTGGGTCAGTGGCGGTTGGGAAATGCTCAGCCGCGCGGCTGCCCGAGTGAAATTTAGCTCCTCGGCGACCGCTAAGAAGTACCGCAGGTGGCGCAGTTCCATATCTATATTTTTTGCATATAGAGATGCGATCTTCAATGTATTTCCATCTAGAGTCCTAGCGCCCTAGGCTGCGCGCTGACAAGCCGCCTCCCGGAAACCTGCCTGGAGGGTGCGGCACCCACTTAGCCAATGCTGCCCGGAGTCAACCGTGTCCCTGCATGCCCATACAGCCCGCCCAAAACCCGATCAGGTTCTTGTCGACATCGCCGATTACGTCATCGGCCATGAGATCAGCAGCGAGCTCGCTTACGAGACCGCGCGCCATTGTCTGATCGATACGCTGGGGTGTGGACTCGAAGCGTTGGAATACCCGGCGTGCACCAAGCTACTCGGGCCGGTTGTGCCGGGCACCGTCGTCCCCAACGGGGCCAAGGTTCCGGGGACACCGTTCCAACTCGATCCCATCCAGGCCGCGTTCAACATCGGCGCCATGATCCGCTGGCTCGATTTCAATGACACCTGGCTCGCCGCCGAATGGGGCCACCCCTCCGACAATCTCGGCGGAATCCTCGCGGTCGCCGACTGGCTGGCGCGTCAGGCCGTCGCGACCGGCCGCCGGCCGCCCGTAATGAAGGATGTGTTGACCGCGATGATCAAGGCGCACGAAATTCAAGGAGTGCTTGCCCTTGAGAACTCTTTCAACAAGGTGGGCCTCGATCACGTTGTGCTCGTCAAGGTAGCTTCGACCGCCGTGGTTGCGCGCATGTTGGGTCTATCACGGGATGAGATCATCAACGCGGTCTCGCTCGCGTGGGTCGATGGCCAAAGCCTACGTACTTATCGCCACGCCCCTAACACCGGCTCGCGCAAGAGTTGGGCGGCGGGTGATGCTACGAGCCGCGCCGTTCGGCTGGCGCTCATCGCGAAAACCGGCGAGATGGGTTACCCCTCGGCGCTGACCGCGAAGACGTGGGGCTTCTACGATGTGTCATTCAAAGGGCAGCCGTTCAAATTCCAACGGCCTTACGGCTCGTATGTGATGGAGAACGTACTCTTCAAGATCTCGTACCCGGCCGAATTCCACTCGCAGACCGCAGTGGAAGCGGCGATGGCCCTGCATGGTCAATTGGCCGCCATGGGTGCAACTGCCTCGGCCATCGCCCATATTACGATTCGCACGCACGAGGCGTGCATCAGGATCATTGACAAGAAGGGACCGCTCGACAATCCCGCGGACCGCGACCACTGCATCCAGTACATGGTCGCCGTGCCGCTGCTGTTTGGACGGCTCACCGCCGCTGACTATGAGAATGACGTCGCTAAGGATCCGCGTATCGACGCGCTGCGCGCGAAAATCGACTGTGTCGAGGAGCCGGCCTTCACCCGCGATTATCACGATCCGGAGAAGCGCTCGATTGCCAACGCATTGACCGTTGAGCTGACCGACGGACGCAAACTCCCCGAAGTGACGGTGGAATATCCAATCGGCCACAAACGCCGTCGCCGTGACGGCATCCCGCTGTTGGAAGCGAAATTCAAGCGCAACCTGGCGCGGCGCTTTCCCGAAAAACAACAGCAGGCGATTCTGGAGGTGTCGCTGGACAGCGCGCGGCTTGTTAATATGCCGGTCAATGAGTACGTCGACCTCTACGTAATCTGACAGGAGCCGTGCGATGACTTATCTAGTCGCAGACGATTTGCCACGGGTTCCTGCCGGCGAGCGCCTCAGAGAACTGCTCCGCCGTCCCAACATTCTGCAACTCCCTGGTGCCTACAACGGCCTCGCGGCTCTGCAAGCGAAGGCGCAGGGATTCGAGGCGTTGTATCTGTCCGGTGCGGCGATGACCGCTTCCATGGGTTTACCCGATCTCGGCGTGATCACGGTCGACGAGGTCTGCTTCTTCGTCCGACAGGTCAGTCGCGCAACCGGGCTGCCCGTGGTGGTCGATGGCGACACCGGTTACGGCGAAGCGTTGAACGTGATGCATATGGTGCGCTCGTTCGAAGACGCTGGAGCCGCGGCGGTCCACATAGAGGATCAGTTGCTACCGAAGAAGTGCGGGCATCTCAACGACAAGAAGCTCGCAAGCCCGCAGGAAATGGCGGCGAAAGTCGCTGCCGCTGCGCGTGCCCGCCGTCACTTGTACATCATCGCCCGAACCGATGCCGCAGCGAGTGAAGGCATGGACGGTGCGGTCGCACGAGCGAAGTTGTACCTGGAAGCTGGCGCGGATGCGATTTTCCCGGAGGCGTTGACGACTGCTGACATGTTCCGTGAGTTTGCCAAGCGCGTGCAAGCGCCGCTGCTTGCCAATATGACCGAGTTTGGCCGGACTCCTTACTTCACCGCGAGTGAATTCGAGGCGATGGGCTACCGCATGGTGATCTGGCCCGTCAGTGCGTTACGCGTGGCCGCCAAAGCGCATGAAACGCTGTACGCTGCCATTAAGCGCGACGGCGGCGCACAAAACATGATCGGGCAGATGCAGACCCGCCAAGAGCTGTACCAGACGATCGGTTATGCGGAATATGAGGCATTGGATGCTTCGATCGTCAAGACGGTGCTGCCAAGTTGAGCGAGAACGATTCGGACACCAGCGCTAATGACTCATACGTCGCCGCTTCGCGCGGCGGGGCCTAAATCATTTCAGATGCGGCCCGAAGAAAAAGTACATCATCGCAGCCAGCGCACAGGTTTCAACGAAGAACACAATGTATAGGTGCCATAAGAACGAATCTTTTGATTCCGCCCGCTTGACCCCCAAGTCATTCTTTAGAACCAAAGTTAGCCCTCCAGATTGCCGCTCGGGAGCAACACACGATCAATCGCGCCGCATCGTCAGATCACTCACTTTGCGTGCGACGCCAGAAAGCATACCAGCGCAGTTAGCACCGCGAATTGCCCAAGCACTGCAAAGTAAAGATTGCGCAAGACCTCGCTCTTCTGATTAGCCATCTTACCTTCCAGGTCGGTTTTAAAAACCAACACTTGCTCCTCCAACTCGCTTCTCAGAAGCGACAGTTGACTGTCTAAGAACGGCTTGGCCACCAGATCTGGGGTGATCAGCGTAGCGCTAATCGTCTCCGCTACCACTGCTGCGTCCCGAGGTTCGAGATGAACCCGATCGATCAACACCTCAAACAGCGACAGTGTACTGACCATCAGAATAACGTCCGGGTCGGAAAGTTCAAGTCCTAGTAAGGCTCACCCTACCGCGACCGGAGCCCAAAGGCTAGTCTCCATTTCGGGTGCGTTTACATACAAACTCAAATCGCGTTGTGAGTAATGAACGGCACACTCTCCCGTCCGCTAACGACGTCTCCATGTAGAAGTGCCTTCACGTAACGCGCTATCGTCTAGCGCGTCAGCGTCGATGCGACGCGACGTGGTTAATCAGACGCCGCCGTCATCGTCAGTACGAACGTCCGACCACATGAGGGCTAACTGTAGTCCTTCGCAGATACCGATCCGCGGCGAGCCGAGCTCACCCTAAGATCTCGGCCGGATCAGGAATGCGCCTGTTGCGGCCGGGGTCCATGGTCGAAGCTTGCCGCATCCCCAGGTCGCTGCGCCGCTGCCAGATCGGCCATTACCGTACGACTCGCCAGCCACAATTGCCGCGCGGCCCACAAATAACCCGGACATAACAGGAGCAAAGAGTAACGCAGCGACTCCTGCGCAAACACCGGCCGCAGCACATCGCTCAATATTCCCGCCAGCAAGGGGCCCAGCCCCATTCCGATAAGGTTCGAAAACAGATAGATAAGTGCGATCGATGTGGCGCGCATACGCTCGGGAACCAGCGTCTGAATTGTGGCGAATAAGGGACCGGTGATCATGGCGCCTGCGGCGGCGCCGATGCCTGTCAAGCCGAAGGCCACCAGGCGATTGTGACTCCAGAAAGCCCCCGCCTCGATCATTGTCAGAGCGCCATATCCGACGGCGATCACCATAAGTTGCAAACGTTCATTTTGGGCGGCATAGCGCGAGGCTAATGCGCCGCCCGCATACGAGCCAACGATTCCTCCTAACCCGAAAATTACCGCAAACCACGTCCCCAGCTCGCCGGTGGCGAGGCCGTAGCTGCGGATAAAGAACACTGGTTGCCATTGCAAAATTCCGTTGCCGAAGAATGCGATCATACAAAGGCAGAACAGCAGGCGCCGGAATGTTGGGTTGTCCCACAATGTCAAAGCTACTACTTTGAGTCTGGCTTGTTCTGCAGGTGTGACTGGCGCATGCGGCCCCCGCCGCGGCTCCTTCAGGCTGAACCACGCGAGGGCTGCCAGCGGCAATCCCGGCAGTCCGATGAGCATGAAGGTGATCCGCCAACCGTAGAACTCGTTTAACCAGCCGGCTAGAAAGTAACCGACCACCGCACCTAGGGTGCCGCCTACAGTATAGATCGCAACGGCGCGGGGCCGCTCGGCGCGCGTAAAGTAGTCAGGAATCAGCGAATGCGCCGGTGGCACACAACCCGCTTCGCCCACCGCCACTCCTACCCGAATCAACAGGAGTTGTGCAAAGTTCCCCGCCAGTGCGCACAATGCCATTGCCGCACTCCATAGGATGGTGGTGATCGACACAATGGCCACGCGGTTGCCGCGATCAGCCCACCGGGCGATGGGCACGCCCATGACAGAGTAGAACAGCGCGAAAGCAATGCCGCTCAAAATCCCGAGTTGCGTATCGCTCAGGTGTAGGTCGGCCTTGATGTTCTGCAGCACCAGTCCCAACGCTAGACGGTCTACAGAATTCAGCGCTAGGGTGAGCAGCAGAACTGCGAGCAGGTAGTTTCTATAGGAGGTTGGGCGCATCGCGGTCTGCGCCGCTCATTGGGGCTTCGCGCTCGAGCTCGCGCAGTTTTCTACTCGCCTCCGGATTGACGCTGCCGTTCTCCAACGACTTACGGTAACTTTGGATGGCGCCCTGTACGTCTCCAGTCAGTTGTCGCGCTCTGGCCAGGCTTGCATGCGCGTAGCTCGACTTGGGATTCATGCTCACGTTGAGATCCAACAGCGTGATGGCATCGCCCAGCCGGCCTTCATCTATGAGTCCCTCTGCCCAATCGTTAAACGCCACTTCCGAAAAAGCCGCTGTCGGGTGCCTCTGTTTGATTTGCGTGCAGATGGCCCCTGCATTCTCGAATCCTTGGCGGCCGACCTCAGCACGCAGGGCTTCGACGGAGGCAGCCACGCCGCTCGCGGCGCGGTAGCTCACATCTATGAAATGTTTCGGGACACCGTTTTGGGCCGGTGTGTTCTTCAAGAATGTTAGGGCCGCAGCGTCTTCCTTCAGGTACGCGTTCAAAAACTGCAACGTATAGCGCGCCATCCAGGCATAGCCCGTAATGCCGTCCGCACGTCCATAGTCGGCCCGCTGTTTGTCCGGAAACTCCGGATCATGAAAGTCCTTCCAGACTTCTTCGTTACGTTGAAACATGGAGCTGAATTCGCGATGGGTCATCCCGAGCATATGCACAGCGAACAAATCTCCATGCGTCCAAGCGTTCATGACATTTGGACCATCGATCTGCTCGGGGCTCAGATAGCGGGCCTGCTCTTCCAGCGTCCATTCACCCTTAGCAAGGGCCATGAGTGGAATTGTCATCTGCTGCGGATGTATCTCTTCCGAGCGTCGCACCAGTCCCGGCCAGAAGCGCAGGCTGCCGTCGAGAGCGACGAGTGCCCGAATGCGATTGTCCCGGGCCGCGGCCAATAAGTTAGAGATTCCGCCCCAACTGAATCCAGCGACCGCCACCGTGGACAAGTCCACGTTCGCGAGCGTACGCGCGTAACCGATGAGAAAGGAGATGTCAGCGGCCTGTGCAGCGATGCCGACAAGGTCTGCCGTCATGTTGCGACTTGTCGCTCCCATACTCGCAGTCGCAATAACTACAAACCCATGGCTGGCGAGGTATTCGCACAGATCGGCGTTTTCCCAGGACACCGAAGAGAAGCTCGGCGCATAAATAACCAGAGGACAGCAGCCGCTCGCCTCCTCCGCGTCGCGCACCGCCCGCAGAGGCATCTCCAGAGTGGGACGCATCGCCGCGCGCCACTCCTTGGCGCGGGCGGACAGCTTTGGCCGGCCAAAGCTTGTTTCAGTGCTCCACAAGTCCATGTAGTCGCGCACTGTCATGGGTTTTGCCGGGCTCGATTTCGCCGGATACCACACGAGCGTCTGCAACGGCCGAGCTCGCTCACCCGCGTAGGGCTTGCCGAGCTCGTCAGTCAGGTATCGAAAAATACGTGAGTAGTCGTATTGCTCAATAACCCGCAGCCCCGGCAGATGCGGGCCCATTTGCTCCATGAACTCAAACAGAGGCGCGCTTTCGCTCAACTAGTGCCCTGTCCTGAAAGTTTTTCCGTGTGGGATCGTCACCAAACAGCGGAAACCGGTTTTGTTCAGGTTCGACATGCGGAAAAACTTATCTGTCGGAGCACTAGGGGCCCCGGCGACGAGTCGCGCGTCAGAAGGTGCGCGCAACGTTGAGCCCTATCGTGCGCGGCTGGATAACATTAAAGGCAAACTGCGGCACCGTCCCGAGCCCGCCCTCCAGCAGTCCGCGCTTGTCGGCAACGTTGTCGACGAACAAATTGGAGGTCCACTGGCCGTACTTCAATCCAACGCGTAGGTCGGCCTTCGCAAAGCCGGGGTAGGCTTGTCGCTGAGGACCATAGAAGATGCTCGCGAACTCACCCAAACGGTTGCCTACGTAGGACAGACCGCCACCGACAATGCCGGTTATGTTGTTCGGAAGTGGAAACTCTTGCTGGAGCGACACGTTGCCGGAAATACGACTGCTGTAGGGCAGCCGGTCGCCGGCGGATCCGTAGATCGAAGAGGAAGACGGCACGGATTCGGTCAGGTGGGCATCGTTCCATACAACCCAGGACGATACTGTCATTCCCGTGAACGGTTTAGCTTCCAGCGACACCTCGATGCCATCGCTTTTGGCACGTGAGCCGTTGCCGGTGTATCCCACAAGAATGGAGCTCAACAGGCCGAGCTGAATGTCTTGCCAGCGGATGTAATAAAGAGAGGAGTCCAGGGACAAGCGGTGATCCAAGAATTCAGCTTTGGCGCCGAGCTCGTAGTTCTGTGTCTTATCGGGTGCAAAGCTGCTCGGAATGCCGGTACCGGGTATATTCGGTCCGCCGGGCCGATATCCCGAAGCGAATCTCGCGTAGACCATCGCGTCGGGAGTGATCTTCAGACGCGGGGTGACCAGGTAGGTGAAAGAATTATCATTCGAAGGTGCTACGGGGCTCACGGTGTTGCCTCCGAAGATATACGGTGGTATTGCGGAGTTGGTCACCGTAGAGGTTTGCTTGTTGTGACTTTCGCGACCACCGAATTGGACATCGAAGTTGTCCGTGAGGTGCACGGTAAAATCAGTGAATGCGGCATATTCCTGGTAGGTCGTGTGAATCATCTGGTCGATGGCCATACCGAGGCGCTGATAGGTCACGGGGTCAATCAACTCGAAGCCGCCATTCGGGTCCGAATGCTCGTTTGTATAAAACAATCCGAAGAGCCAGTCGACTCGCGGCGCGAGCGGCATGGCCAAGCGCAACTCCTGAGAGAATTTGCGGGACGTGTTGTCTTCAACCCAGGCAATACCGCCTACCCCATAGTTCGGTATGGTCAGAAAGCTGAGTCCGGCGCTCACGTCATAGGAGTCCCGGGCTGTACTATGGCCATAACCCGTAATGGAAGTGAGCTCGGCCGCGCCGAGCTTCGCTGTTATATGCGCGCTGTAGCCTTGGATCTTTCTGTCGTAGCCGCCCGTGCCGAGCAGATAGTTCTGTTGTAGGTCACCAAGTCCCTTGTCTTCCTGGGAGGAACCGTCAGCCTTGCTTTGCTGCAATAGCGCGCTCAGTTTGACTGTGAGCAGGTCTGAGGGCCGCCAGAGCGCCGACACACGACCGCCGGAAACTGTCGTGCGGTTAACGCCGTCCTGCCCTGTTTGGATGTTGTCGATATATCCGGGATCGTGGTGTGTGAAGGCGTTGGCCCGCAACGCAAAGGTGTCACTCAGAGGGATGTTGATTGAACCACTCACGTTGTAGCCGGCGCCACTGCCGTTATGGATTGCTTCTCCACCAACCTGGACCCGGCCGCTCAAGGCGTCCGGCGAGGGGTCGATCGTCACGTACTTGATCAGTCCACCGATGCTGCTCGCACCGTACAGTGTGCCTTGCGGCCCGCGCAGCACTTCGATGTGGGACAGCTCGTTCGGGTCAACCTCCGGGGCTGGGCTGAAGGAGGAGATGACAACGGTAGATCCGAACGGAACATCGTCGATGGTTGTGCCGACAGTCGGGGTTACATAGGCGCCAGTAGTGACGCCGCGGATCGACATCGAGGGTGAGCCTCGGTTGTCCATCGAGAAGTTCAGGCCAGGCACGCTGCTGTAGTAATCCTGGAGTCTGTATTGGTTGGAATCGACCAATGTCTGTGCATTAAGCGAAGTCACTGGAACCGGGACATCCTGCAGCCGCTCCTGGCGTTTCTGGGCGGTCACGACGATCTCCTCGAGCACGGGCGCATTACTTGATGCGCTAGCCGCCCCTGCCTCTCCCGGCGCGGCCGGTTGAGCCGCGCGGGCTCGATCCGCCTGCGCTAAGCGGTTGGAGGACGCAGCATGAGTGTTTTCCTGCAATGAGTTCGCCCCTCCAGCGTGGGCCGGGGCGGCGACGATGATGGCCGCATCGGACGAGGTGAACATCACCTGCAAGCCCGTATTCTTCAGAAGCTGTTCCAGGGCTGCGTGTTTGTCCAACTCGCCCGCGATACGGTTACCGTTGAGAGCCGAAACGGTATTGAATTGATACAGCAACTCCATATGGGCCTGCGCCGCAAACTCCTTGAGCGCCGCGGCAAGCGGCTGCGCCGCGATGTCGAATCGCGCCGAGTCGGCCATGGCGAGCACGGGCGCAGCCGACAACAGGCCGGTAAGGCATACAGTTGCCTTCCACGCCACTAACTTCCAACCCCCACAGCCCAATCGCGTCGCAGGGTCATTTTGTGACCTCATGAATGCCTCCCGGTGAATCGTGCCCCCGCCTCTCTTGCAAGAGGCTCTTTACGACTACGACTCTCGAGATGGCAAAAACCCCTAAACGATCTGCTAGTGCTCCGGCCGAGGGTTATCCAACACCATTGGCGACGTTATTGCGCGGTGAGGCGCTCGTTGTATACGAACCTGACTGCCGGCACGTTCGATCTTCAGACCAAAGCCCTGCTCCAGCATCGACATCAGAGTCTCCGCTCCCTGCGGACTCGCCTGAAACGTACCCCCTACGAGCAGGTGGCCGACGCGTTCATCCTCAATCACAAACTGAAGCGCGCTGTATCTGCCCAGCTCTGCGGCAACCTCGTTAAGAGGTTGGTTCTCGAAGTACAGCACACCGTCCCGCCAAGCGACGGTCTGTGCAAGCTGGACGGAGGAAAGCTGACGCGTCGCGGTGGCGAGACCCTGCACATGCGCTTGTTGCCCGGCCTTGAGCAGAGCGACAGGCTCTTGCACCGTTTGACTATCGGACAAGCGCGTCTCGGGCCGAGACCGAGGCCCTGCGCCTACCCCAACCGTTCCTTCGCTTACGGTGACTTCGACAGCGTCGGGACGTATGTAAACATCGAAGGCAGTTCCCACAGCGCGAATCCAAGAGCGGCCGGCCTCAACCCAGAACGGCCGTTGTGCGTCGTGCCTGACCTTAAAAAAGCCTTCGCCTCTTTCTAACTGAACAATACGTTCATTCCGCCCATATTGAACCCTGGCCGTGCTGGCGCTATTGAGCTCCAGCGTCGAGCCATCCGGCAGCGAGATCGTTGCGTGCTCGCCAACTGCGGTTTGATACGTTGGTGTCGACGGCCAACGGTACATATAGATGAAGGCCCCTATGAGGCATGCGGCAAGCGCAGCGGCTGCTCCAATCAGGGCTCCTCTGCGCGGACTTCGACGGGTCGCGGCCGCCTCACTCATCGATTGAGCAAATGAGACCGCACGAATGAACGGACCCGCGGTGGCGTACTCTTGATAAGTCGCCGACAACTCTTCGTAGGCGCGTGCGTGGGCCTGGTGCTCCGCACGCCACTCCTCGAAGCGCTGGCGGTCTTCTTCGGTAACATCATCTGCATCGAGCCGCGCAATCCATTCGCTCGCCTCGCGCTCGACGCGGCTCATATTCGGCAATTTGTGAACATCGGCCATATGGAGTTACTTATAGCGCCGCCGCACGTAGCTGTGCGTTTCCCGAACTGCGCGAGCCAAGTGGTTCTCCACGGTTTTCGGGGATAGCCGCAACCGCTCCGCTATCTCCTTGTAGGAACATCCGTGGAAGACCCTAAGACTGAAAACCGCCCGGCACTGCGGAGCAAGGCGAGCCACCGCCTCCCTCAGTAAGCGTGATCGCTCTTCTGCAAGCAGCCCACCCTCAGGCGACTCTCCTGAAGATACGACGTGCGCAACGTCAAAATCCCCTAAGAGATCGGTTTTCGCCAGCCGATTATGTCGCCGCACGTCAGCGGCAAGGTTGCGTGCCGTCGAGAACAAAAACGCCCGCGGCGTTTCCACTCGGTCACCTTGCTGAAACGTGCGCATGAAAGACTCTTGGACAATGTCCTCGGCGACCTGGCTCGATCCCACCAGCCGGCGGACATATTTTCGCAACGCTTTGCCGCTATCGGCAAAAAGCCGCACAAAAATATCGACGCGAGAGTCGGACATTGACGCAACC
>Ga0105240_10011562_pt1 | contig 12283 bp, 8 predicted proteins | sample KBSC54metaG_FD_80426 | JGI IMG/M metagenome (GOLD analysis project Ga0105240, IMG submission 80426) | Corn rhizosphere microbial communities from Kellogg Biological Station, Michigan, USA - KBS C5-4 metaG | ecosystem: Host-associated > Plants > Roots > Rhizosphere > Soil | place: Michigan, USA...
GCATTGCCATCGGCGGCGGTGGCGGCGGTGTGGGCGCCTGCATCGTCGCATCCGGCGGAGTCGGCGGCAGTGGCGGTAACGGCGGGAGCGGCGGCGGTGGCGCCGTGCCATCGGCATTCCTTGTCATCACGACTCTGCGCTCGACGCGCACGGTTTTTCCGCCCGACGGCGCAGGCGTAGTGATCTCGCGGCGCACTTCAACCCGCTGGCCGGGCGTTGGCGTATCGCCCGGCATCAGGGTGTCCTGCTCATCGACATCCGCCGCATCATCCGGCCCCGGCTTGCCATTGCGCACTATTTCGATTTCGCGGCGCTCGCCTGGAGCGGCCGTCGCATTCGCGCTTGCGTAGGTTTCCGCATGCATCGAACGATTCGCCTGCGACGACGGTGCGATCGTGGCGGTTGCTTCGATGCGATAGATCGGCCCAGGCTTCGACTTGTCGCTGAGTTCGATCACGCCCGGCGTGCCGAGGCTGATGCCGAGTTGCGCGTGGCCGATGACGTGCTGCTCGCTGTTCGTGAACACATCGCCGGTCAGTCGCGCGCTACGCCCATCGTGTTCGGGATCGACATGGAAGCGCATGCCCCAGGTGATGCCGTTCTCGTCGATCTTGATCATCGCGGTTTCGCCTGCGCGAGTGACGACCGCCGGATGCGCGGCAGGCTTGCCATCGACGCTCATCGTGAGCTTCACCATGTACGGCGTCGCGTGCGATGCAGGCGCTGCAGCAGCGAGCGCGCTCGCCGTACTGATGGCTGCGTCGTGACCGGCGAGTGCGATCCCGGTTGCGCCAAGCGTTGCGATGGCGACCAGGATCGCGCCGGCGAGACGCGCGCGGCGCGCGGGTAGTGCGTTCTTGAGCAACATGATCCGCTCCTTCATCGGTGGTGTGTGGTGCCAGTGGCAACCGATCGGCAACGCGTGGTCGACCATCTGGGTCTTGAGCAATGCATCCGCATAACGACGACGCGAACCCGGATGGGCACGCAACACCGCCGCATCGCAGGCAAGTTCGACATCGCGGCGGAAATGCGTCGCGGCGACATGCACGATCGGGTTGAACCAGAACACGGTGCGCAGCAATGCGCAGGTCGCAAGCGCCCACGGATCGCGGCGCTGCTGGTGCATGCGCTCGTGCGCGATCACGAGGTGTTGCTCGTCGTGGCTGAAATCGGTTTCGAAACATTCCGGCAGCACGAGTTTCTGCCGCAGCACGCCGAGTACCGCTGGCGTTGCATTCTCGACGCCGCTGCGCCAACTGCCGTCGCCGTGCGAACGCAGCCGCAGCAGCGCGACGAAACGCCGCTGCCGCCAAACCAGCACGGCGAACAACGCGCACGCGCCGCCGAGCCAGATCGCAAGCAACCAGCGATCCGCGTCGATCGAACCGAGGCTGCTGGTCACGCGCACGATGACTGCGGGCGCGGTCGTGAATGCTTGCTGCGCCGCATTACTTGCAACCGGCGTCGGATGCGGCAACGAGAAGAACGCAGCGAACGTCGCCAGCGGCATCGCGATCCAGAGTCGATACGCGATCTCCGCGCCGAGCCAGCGCTGCAACGGCTTGCGCAACAACAGGATCGCGATGCCGGCAATCGATGTCGCAATCGTCGCATTGATCAACCACGCCAGGATTTCAGTTTTCATCGTCGATCCCTTCGCTCCGGTTCCCGTGCTCGTCGACCATGAATGGTCGGCGAGCCTCAACGCTTGTCCTTGTCGCAATCGATCCGCTCTCGATCAACCTGCAGTCGTGGACTTCTTGTGCGAATCCGGCACGAAATCGACCGGTACCCGGACCCATCCCTCGACGGCTTTCCCATGCGAAGTCGAAGGATTGAACTTCCAATCCGTTGCCGCTTCGATCGCAACCTTGTCGAACACGCCCGACGGCTTCGAACTTTCCACTTTCACGTTTTTCACCTTGCCGTCGGCACCGACGAGCAACTTGAGCACGACCCGGCCGCCAATTTTCCTGGTGACGGCATCGGCCGGATAACGTGGCGGCGCCAAGACGGCCGCAGGGCTGGCATTCGTCGATGCAGCCGTTGCGACAGCCTGTGTTCCGCTGTGAACGGTCGCGACGGGTTGCGCGGCCCAGGCGCTGTAACTTCCGGTGAGTACGACAGCCGCAACCAGGATCGATCCTGATGCGCGACGCAGATTGCCCGGCAATGGTTTCTTCAACATGGCGATGCGCTCCTTGAGTGGGTGACTCGACTGCCAATGACAACCGATCGGCAATCCGAAGTCGGCCATCTGGGTTTTCAACATCGCATCGCCGTAAGCGCGACGCGATTTCGGGAATTGCGCCAACACCGCAGCATCGCAGGCCAGCTCCTGGTCGAAACGGAAACGGGCCACGGCGAAATGCAGCAAGGGGTTGAACCAGAACACGCAGCGCAATGCGGTCGCGAACGTTTGCGCATGCACGTCGCCCCGGCGCAGATGAACGTGTTCGTGCGCGAGCACCAATGCTTGTTCGGCATCGTTGTAGCGTTGCTTGAAATCCGTGGGCAGGACGATGCGCTGGCGCCACAGCCCTGCAACGGCAGGGCCATGCCCGATCACTTCGTCGTAAGGCTGGTGTTCGCGGCGTTGGATGAAACGATTGAAACGAGCTTGCCGATACGCGAACACGACCGCAGCGAAAACGACGCCGAACAACCACAACGCAAACAGTGGCGATGATGCGTCCGTCGCGGATGCGGGAATCATCAGTGACGTCATCGCCTGCGGAATGCCTGTCCACGCCGAAGTCACGACCGGCAGGACGCTTTCTCGCGTGGGTGCCGGAATCAGGACGACGATGGCTATCATCGGAATCAACAGCCAGATCGCATATGCGGCGCGTGCACCGAGCCAACGACGCAACGGCTTGCGCAGCAACATGGCCAGGATCGTCGCCACGCTGATCGCGATACCCGATCGCAGCAGGCCAGCAAGAATTTCAGCGGTCATTGTCGAGCTCCTCGATCAGCTTCCTGAGTTCGTTGATGTCCTTCCTGCTCAGCTTGCCCTTCTCGCTGAAGTGCGCGACCAGTGGCGCGACGCGTCCACCGAAGAGGCGATCGAGCAAACCTTCGCTGTGGCTTTGCACCCAATCCGCGCGCGCAAGCAACGGCGAGTACAGATAGCGGCGCCCGTCCTTGTCGGCGCGAATCGCGTTCTTCTTGAGCAGGCGATTGAGCAACGTCTTGATGGTCGCCTCCTGCCAGTCCTGGCTCTTGTCGAGCGCGGCGACGACGTCCTCTGCGCTCAGCGGGCTGCGCCGCCACAGCACTTCCATCACCGAGGATTCGGCATCGCTGATCTGGGTCAATTCGGTAGAGCGGCGTTCGCTGGCCATGGTTCGTTTACACCTGTAATTGACTTACAGATTACGCGTGTAATCGAACTTGTCAAGCGCCAATTGCATCCGGCGCACAAAGCGCCGGAGAACGCCCGTTGAGGATCAGCCCAGCGCTTTCACCGCTGCGATCACGTGTTCGACCGTGAACCCGAAATACGGGAACAGCGCTTCCGCCGGCGCGGACGCACCGAACGTGTCGATGCCGATCACCGCGCCATCGAGGCCGACGTATTTGCGCCAGAAATCGCTGACGCCCGCTTCGATCGCGACACGCTTGCGGCACCACGACGGCAGCACGCCTTCGCGCCATTCGATCGGCTGGCGATCGAACACATCGGCGCACGGCATCGACACCACGCGTGCCTTGATGCCGGCAGTCGCGAGTTGCTTCATCGCGTCCATCGCGAGCGCAACCTCCGAACCTGTCGCGATCAGGATCACGTCGAACTTCGCTTCGGGCGGATCGCTGAGTACGTAACCGCCGCGCGCGATGTCGGCAAGTTGCGTCGTGCTGCGTTGCTGGTGCGCGAGTTTCTGCCGGGTGAATACGAGGCAACTCGGTCCGTCGCGACGCTGGATCGCTGCTTTCCACGACACCGCCGATTCGACCGCATCGCAGGGACGCCACACGTCGTTGTTCGGGATGTAACGCAGCGACGCGACATGCTCGACCGGCTGGTGGGTCGGGCCGTCTTCGCCGAGGCCGATCGAATCGTGCGTATACACGTGGATCGAATGCGCGGGGATCAATGCCGACATGCGCACCGCGTTGCGCGCGTAATCGGAGAACACCAGGAAGGTCGCGTCGTAGGGCAGGAATCCGCCGTGCAATGCGAGGCCGGTGGAGATCGCGGTCATCGCGAACTCGCGCACGCCGTAGTGGATGTAGTTGCCGCCTTGCTGGTCGGTGAGGATATTCTTCGAGCCCTTCCAGATCGTCAGGTTGGATTCGGCGAGATCCGCCGATCCGCCGATCAGTTCAGGCAAATGCGGCCCGTACGCATCGAGCGCCATCTGCGATGCCTTGCGCGTTGCGACTTCCGGGCCTTCGAGCTGCGTCTTCGCGATGTAGGCGTCGGCGGCGGCGTTGAAATCCTCCGGCAATTCGGCGTGCGAACGGCGGCTGAGTTCGTCGGCGAGTTGCGGGTATTGTTTCGCGTACGCGTCGAACAATTTGTTCCAGGCTTCCTCGCGCACGATCCCTGCGTTGCCTGCCCGCCAACCGTCGTAAATCTCCGCAGGAATCTCGAACGGCCCGTACGGCCAGTGCAGGTTCGCGCGCGCGGCGGCGACTTCGTCCTTGCCCAGCGGCGAACCGTGCGCGGCTTCGGTGCCCTGCTTCTTCGGCGCACCGAAACCGATGATCGTGCGGCAGCAGATCAACGTCGGCTTCTCGCCTTCGGCCTGTGCGGCGCGGATCGCCTGCGCGATGGCATCGGTGTCGTGGCCATCGATATCGCGCAGCACGTGCCAGCCGTAAGCCTCGAAACGTTCCGGCGTGTTGTCGTTGAACCAGCCGTCGGTATCGCCGTCGATGGAGATGTGGTTGTTGTCCCAGAACGCGATCAGCTTGCCGAGCTTGAACGTGCCCGCGAGCGATGCGGCTTCGTGCGAGATGCCTTCCATCATGCAGCCATCGCCCATGAACACGTAGGTGTGGTGGTCGACGATCTCGAATTCGGGACGGTTGAACTCGCGCGCGAGCAATTGCTCCGCGAGCGCGAAACCGACCGCGTTCGCGAAGCCCTGCCCCAGCGGCCCGGTGGTGGTTTCGACTCCGGGCGTGTCCTTGCGTTCGGGATGTCCCGGCGTCATCGAATGCAATTGGCGGAACAGCTTGAGCTGTTCGAGCGGCAGGTCGTAACCGCTCAGGTGCAGGCACGCGTACTGCAGCATCGAGCCGTGGCCGTTCGACAGCATGAAACGATCGCGGTTGAACCATTTCGGATTCTTCGGCGCGTGCTTGAGGAAATCGTTCCACAGCACTTCGGCGATGTCGGCCATGCCCATTGGCATCCCGGGGTGGCCGGAGTTCGCCGCCTGCACGGCATCGACGGCGAGGAAGCGGATGGCGTTGGCGAGTTCGCGGCGGGTGGGCATGGCGGGCGGGCACGCTTGGGGAAGGTGCGCATTGTCCCATCCGCCGGCCGCGCTGTCGCCGTTGCACGCAGGTCGGCGCGGTGCTACCTGGCTTCGATCCCGGCTATGCCAGCGATGGCGGCAGGTCGGCCTCGCCGCTGCGCTCGGACACCACCACGGCGGTCGCGAGATCGCCGGTCACGTTCAGCGCGGTACGGCACATGTCGAGGAAGCTGTTGACGCCGATGATGATGCCGATGCCTTCCGGCCGCAGTCCGACCACGCCGCAGATCATCGCGATCACCGGCAGCGAGCCGGATGGAATCCCCGCCGTGCCGATTCCGCCGAGTATGCACAGACCGAGCACCATCACCTGCTGCAACAGCGGCAGGTGCAATCCGAACACCTGCGCGAGGAACAGCACGGTCACGCCCTCGAACAATGCGGTGCCGTGGTGGTTCGCCGACGCACCGACCGTCAGCACGAAGCGCGACACCTTGCGCGGCAACATCAGGTTTTCCTCGGCGACGCGCAGCGTTACCGGCAAGGTCGCGGTCGATGAAGCGGTCGCGAACGCGGTGAGGATCGCTTCCTGGCTGTCGCGGAAGAAACGTCGTGGCGACATCCGTCCCATGAAACGCACCCACAGCGGCAGCACCACGAACATGTGCAATGCGAGCGCGCCAACCACGGTGATGACGAACCAGAACAAACTCGCCAGTACATCGAGTCCCAGTTGCGCGCACAGGTTGAACATGAAGCACGCGACCGCGTACGGCGCGAGCTGGATGAACAATCCGATCAACCGCATGCTGATCTCGAACAATCCCTGCAACGCGGTCTTGAACGCCTGCGTCGCCGCGCTCGGCGTGAGCACGAGGCCAATGCCGATCATCAGCGCGAAGAACACCACGCCGAGCATCTGCTTGTCGTCGACGGCCGCCGCGATCACGTTGTGCGGGACGATGTTGACGATCAGGTCGACCGCGTTGAGTTGATGGCCGCTGCTGACGATCTCGCCGGCTATCGCGGCATTGCTCGCCATCGCCTGCTGCACGAGCTCGGGTTTCATGTGCAGGCCGGGCTGCACGAGGTTCACCATCAGCAGGCCGATTGCGACCGCCATGCCGGTGACTGCCGCGGTGTAGGTCAGCGTCTTCCAGCCAAGGCGGCCAAGGCTTGCGATGTCGCCGAGTTCGCCCACGCCGAGCACGAGCGCCGAGAACATCAGCGGGATCACCAGCATGAACAGCAGGCTCAGGAAAATCTGCCCGAACGGTTTGGTCGCGTAGGCGATGATGCCGTGCACGAGCGATGCGTCCGCTGCGTACGCGTGCACGATCAAGCCAACGACCGCGCCGAACACGAAACCGATCAGCACTTTCAAATGCAGCGGCAAACCGCGACCGCGCGCTTCAGGATCGAATGCTTCGGGATCGGGCGGGACGATATGCGTTGGCAATGCGTGGCTCATGCGGCCTCCCGTCGATTCGCGCGAGGATACACCACGCACACCGCGTCCTTCGGCGAACGCATGCCGTCAGGACGGATACAGCGGCGGAAGCACGTCGTCGCCCCGCTTGGGTTGCGTGCGCCCAATCCAGCGCGGGGGCTGCGCGAAGGCAGCGCGCAATTGCGCGAGCACTTGCGCGGATGGTTCACCATCGGCGCTCCAGCGCGCGGTATCGAATGCAAGCACGGCATCGCGTTGCGTCGCATCGTCCAAGCGTTGCGCGACTTCGCCGAGGTTGCGCGCTGGCGAACCGGGAACCGCTTCGAGCAAGGCCAGCGTAATCGCGGAGGGATCGCCGAGCGCCAATGCGCGCGACAACGTCGGCGCACGATTCGGCGCGCGCGCAATTGCGTCATCGCCGTGCGCGACGATGTCGTGCGCATTCGCATGGTCGCGACCGCGTCGCCATCCCCACCACAGCGATAGCGCGAGCAACGCGGCGAGACAGATCGTCGCAATCTTCCAGCCACGCAGCGCGATCGTGTTTGTCGGTGATCCGGCTGGCGCGTTTTCGCTGCGTGGCGATGCGTTTGTTGCGACATTGGCCCGTGTTTGTGCCGCAGCTCCCGGCAACACCTGCATTGCGGGCAGGCTCAGGCGCGCGGTCGCGGCGCGATCGTTGGCGACATCCCACCACGACACGGCGAGTTCCGGCATGCGCAGAGTTCCCGCGTTCGCAGGCACGATCGCGAAACGCCGCGTGCGTTCGGCCAGCAAACGACCATCGCGTTGCTGTTCGGCGGTGGACGACGGCTCCGGATACACCTGCGCGCCGGCAATCGCAGGCAGCGTGATCTCCGGCAACTGCGCTGCGGTGACGCCTTCGCCATCGAGCTTGACTACGATGCTGAAAGGTTCGCCCGCGTGCAATGGTGCGCTCGGCGGATCGGCACCGATCGCGATCGCATGCGCGGGCAGCCACGGATCATTCGCCTGCGCAGGACGCGCGCGTACCTGGACATCGATCGGCTTGCCGACGACGCGCGCCGCATCGCCTGTGTCGAACGGATCGACCGCGTTGCCCATCGCATGACCGGTGAACGCCGGCCCCGGAACATGCATCGCGCCGCTGTGTTCCGGCTGCAACAGGTAATGGCGTTCGAGCACGTCGTAACGATGGCCTTGCAGCATCACGGAGGTCGTCGTGTCGTTGCCGATCTGTCGCGCGTCGCCGTTGTCCGGCTTCGGCGCATCCAGCGCGCCATCGGTCAGGGTGACTGCGTAATACAACCGTTCGGTGTAAACCACGGCTTGCTGTACGTACGGGGCCGTCGGTTCGATCGATGTCTCCATGAAAATCGGCGCGCCGCCGACAGCCGTTTGCGCAGACGGTTGCGGCGTCGGTTGCGCGCTGACGTCGACACGCAATGGCTGCGTGCGGTCGCGCCCGACCGCCAATGCGGGAATGACGATCGCGCCGGCCTTGCGCGGAACCAATTCGATCGCCCATTGCACGCTCGATTGGCTGCCGCCGTTTCCGATAACGGTCTGGCTGCTGGTCGAACTGCCGCGCACATCGAAACTCGAACGCAGCGGCGCGAGGTCGGGTTGCGCGCCGGACGCATCCGACGTGATGGTCAGGGTGACGCTGTCGCCGAGCGCGATGGAATCGCGATTCAAGGACGCCTGCGCGCGCGCCATCGCACGCGGCATCGCGGCGAGTAACAAGACGATCGCCAGCGAACGGATGCACTTCATTTTTCGCCCTCCTGCTGGCGACGCGCGTATTCGAGCGCGAACTTGCGGCGCAACAATCCGCCCGGATCGTCCGGTACGCGCTGCAGCAAGGCTTCGTTTGCTTCGCGCTGTTCGCGCTGCGCCGTGGATTCCTTCGCGACCGCAGTGCGCTGCGCATTCGGGTCGTCTTTCTTGCCATTGCCCAAAGCCTGTTGCAATGCGCGTTTTTCGGCAGCGTCTGCCTGCGCCTGTTTCTTGCGGTCGGGCGTCGGTTGTTGCGCTTGATCCTGTTGCCGATCTTTCCCTTGCTGGTCTTGCTGCTTCTGCTGTTGTTGATTCTGACCCTGGTTCTGTTGTGCCCGTTTCTGTTGCGCCTGGTTTTGTTGCTGCTGGCCTTGCTGTTGGCTCTGCTGCATGTTTTCCCGGTTCTTGCTTTGCCCGTTCTGATCCTGCTTCTGTTGTCCTTGCTGCTGCTGGGCTTGTTGTTGATCTTGTTGCTGCTGGCCCTGCTGTTCGCTGTCCTGCCGTTGTTTCTTTTCCCGTTGCTGCAATTGCTTGACGAGCTCGAGGTTGGCCTGGGCATCGGCCATGCCGGGGCGCTGCTGCAATGCACGCTGGTAGGCAGCGATCGCCTGCGGATATTGCTTCATCTTCGCCAGCGCATTGCCGCGGTTGTAGTTCGCCTCTGCATTGTCCGCCGTCATCCAACCGCGCATGGCGGCCGCGAAATCGCCGTTGCGATAAGCCGCGGCGGCATGTTGGTCGGACGTCTGCGCAAGTGCGCTCGCAGTGGCCGCATCGCCGTTTCGCAACGCATGATCGGCACGCTGGTCGGCGCGCTGCCACAGCCCATTCCACCAATCGCGATCCGCAGCCGACGCGCGCTGCGCCGGCATCGCCAACATCGCCAGCAAAACAACCGCGAGCCAGCCGCGACGGAATCCGAGCGCGACCAGCGGCAACAACGCGAGCAACAGGAACGGGCCGTCGTCGCGCCAGCGTAACGATTCCGCATCGGTTCGACGCGCTGCGTTTTCGTCCAGGCTGTCGAGCACGCCTAGTGCGGCAAGATCGCCGGTGCCCGAATCCAGCACGGCGTAGCGGCCGTTTCCGTTTTGCGCGAGGGTTCGCAACGCATCGGCATCCAGTCGCGCGACCTGCATCGCACCGTTGGCATCCTGCGCGAAGGTGCCATCGGGCGACGGCAGCGGTGCGCCGCTCGCGGTGCCGATGCCGAGCGCATCGACGTTGTAGCCTTTCGCCGCCGCATCGCGTGCGGCCGCCTGCGCCAAGGCATCCGCGCCATCGCTGAGCAGGAGGATCTGTCCGTGCGCATAACCCGATTGCGCGAGCAGGTCGGCGGCGCGACGGATCGCACGATCCGCGCGCTGGCCATCGACCGGCATGGTGTCGGGCGTGAGCGCGGCGAGCAGGTCGCGCAGGCTGTTCGCATCGTCGCTGAGCGGCGCGACGGTGAATGCATCGCCGGCGTACGCAACCAGGCCAAGTTGCCCGCCCTTGCGCGCGGCGATCAACTGTTCGATCTTCAAACGCGCGCGCAACAGGCGCGAGGGTGGCAGATCCGCGGCGAGCATGTGCGACGACGCGTCCATCGCCACGACCAATGGCGCAGCGGGCGCGTACAACGGAACCGGCAATTGCCGCCACGACGGGCCAGCCAACGTCAGCACCGACAACGCGTACGCTGCGCCGAGCAACCATGCGATGCGTTGCGTGGTTGTCGGCGCGGCTTGCAACAGGCTCGGCAACAGATGTGCGTCGACCGCGTACCGCCAAGGCGACTCCGCGTTCGCGCTACGGCGCCACAACCACCACAGCAATGGCAATGCGAGCAACGCCAGCAACCAGAGCGGTCGCAACAGATGCGGAACGATCATCATGAGTGCGGAAGCGCTCACGCAATCCTCCGCACGGGCTGCAATGCAGGTGCGCCGATTAGCAGGATGCCGATCAGCAATGCGCCCGCGAGCGGCCATGGATACAACTCGGTGCGCGGGCGTTCGACGCGGCCCTTGCGCAAACTCGGTTCGATGCGATCGAGTTCGGCGTAGATGCCGGCGAGCGATTCGGTATCGCGCGCGCGGAAGTAGCGGCCCCCGGTCTGTTCCGCGATCTTGCGCAGCGTGTCTTCGTCGACGCTGTCGTCCTGCGTCGGCAGCGCGAACCCCATCAACGGATCGATCGTTCCATCGCCGCCGAAGCCGATGGTGTAGATGCGCAGGTGTTCGGCAGCGGCCAATGCAGCTGCTTTTAACGGCTCCACTACACCGGCATTGCTCACGCCGTCGGTGAGCAGGACCAGCACATGCGAAGACAACGACGCCTCCTGCCGCGGTTGCGCGCGCGCGCGCTTGACTGCGAGGACGATTGCGTCGCCGATCGCGGTGTTCGGGCCAGCTAGCCCAACTTCGCTGCTCAGCAATTGCTGGCGCACGGTTTCGCGGTCGAAGGTTAGCGGGGTGACTGCATAGGCTTGCGTGCCGAACAGGATCAAACCGACGCGATCGCCGACGCGACGACTGAGGAAATCGCCGAGCACGGCCTTGATCGCAGTGAGGCGATCGACTGCATCGCCGCCCAGGCGCATGTCCTGCTGTTGCATGCTCCCCGACAGGTCCACCGCGAGCAGCAGGTCACGCCCGCTACGCGGCGGTTGGGTGATGTCGCCGAGCTGCTGCGGACGCGCCGCGGCCACGCATAGCAGCAACCAGCCGAGCAATGGCAACCAGCGTCGCAACTGCGCGCGCCGCGATGGATCGATGGTCGCGCGCATCGCTTCGAATGCGCGCGCATACGGAACCCGCAACGCGGCCTGCAATCGCCGTTGCGCCGCGGGCAACAGGCGCATCGCCAGCCATGGCAAAGGCAGCGCAATAAATGCCCAGGGCCACGCGAACTCAGGCATCGGCGCGCTCCAGCAAGGCATTGAAGCGCGCGCGCGCAAGCGTCAAGGTCGGCGCGATGTCGTCGATCATTTCGCGTTGAAATCCGCCGTGCAGGAGCAAGCGTCCAGCGCCGTTCGAGAACGGACGCGCGGGATCGTCGCCATCGAGGAATTGCAGCCATGCATCGCCTTCGAGCGAGGCTGCTTGCGGATCGCGTGTTTTCGCTGCGCGACGCAACAGCAAGGAAGCGGCGGCAAGTTTTGCGGGTGCGTCGCCCGCATCGGCAAGCGCGAGATCGTATCGCTTTCGCAATGCGGCAATGCGACGCCGCCGTTTTCGGATGCGCAGCATGCGACGCGCAATCCACGCGAACGCGATCAACAGCAATGCCGCGAGCACCCACCAACCCGCTGCCGGCGGCCACCAGCTTGGCGATGGCGGCAGGTGGATGTCCCGCAACGTCGGCGCGGAATCGATCATGCGCAGCAACCGCTCATGCGGCGATGCGGCGTTGGTCGAGCAACGCGGCCAGCAATGCGTCGGTGCCGTCGTCACTGCGCAGCACGCTCACGCGCGCGCCCATGCCGCGCAGGCGTTGCGTTTGCGCTTGCATGGTATCGGCGAAGGCATGCCGCCAACGCGCGCGCGCGATCGAATCGTCGAGATCGAGCTCGATGCGGGCATCGCCGAACGCGAACGGCAGGCGTTCGCGTGGCGGTTGCAGTTCGAGCGGATCGGTCAGCAGCACCGCGAGC
>Ga0105240_10011566_pt1 | contig 12280 bp, 8 predicted proteins | sample KBSC54metaG_FD_80426 | JGI IMG/M metagenome (GOLD analysis project Ga0105240, IMG submission 80426) | Corn rhizosphere microbial communities from Kellogg Biological Station, Michigan, USA - KBS C5-4 metaG | ecosystem: Host-associated > Plants > Roots > Rhizosphere > Soil | place: Michigan, USA...
GGAAGCTGGTTGCATGGCCGGGCGGGCGAAGTTCTGTCACGTCAGGTGGCTATGGCGGGCTTTCTGGCGCGCGAACTGTCCCCCTTAATTCCGCGCCTGATCGACGATGCCAGGCCTAACAGAACCAAACTTCGTTAAACGACCCTTTGCAGACCCTCAGGAGCCAATTTATGGCAGCCTAGCTGCGGACAGTCAGGTTTCCCGTGCGCAACACGCACGATTGGCCGTTCGCTTACTGGCAAATGACACGGATTCTGGGCTGTGAGAAGAAGTTGGAAATTGGGGAACTGCGTTACTCGACCCAAGGTAGTTCGGTATTCTTCAAGAACGCCAAGCGGCGCTTGATTAAGTCCCGACACAGCTCTGAAAGCGGATCTACGACGTCGGCCATGAACTTCTCGAGCGCCTGCTGGCGGACGAATGTCACCATGAACGATCCGGACAGCTTCGCGGACTTTAATTCACGCTGGAAGGACACGTGATCGACCGATTCAGGTCGCGGCTCATCCGCACTTGTGTCGATCAGGAAGAGATCCCCCGACGTCACGACCAGCGGAAAGTACAGCCAGATGTAGTGCCAGTCCTCAGGTCGCGATCTCTTCGGCCGCTCCTTGCGTCGAGCATTCAACGCCTTCGCCATAGGATAGAAGATGGCATCGTAGAGACCTCCGTGATTCGCGTGCCAACCCTTGCCGTTTCGGTCGATGCGGCAGAACTGAACGGCCTTCCAAGGCCTCACATGTGCATCGAAGACCTTGTCGAAGCCCAGATGATTGAAGGCCGGGAAGGTCCGATAGGTGCCTCGGCCAGCACCCAGGTCCTTCGTCATCTTGTATTCGTAGGGGAAGACGAACTCCTCAGGCTTGCTCAGTCGGTCGGCCTCGTTCTTCGGCCTGGCGATGAACACGAACGGGTTCGAACTGTTCTTGCACTCCACTAGCAACTCGACGAGCGCACCGACCTTCGCCTCCTCGTCCACCGCGACCTGAGTGATGGCCGTCACGTCAATCTCCCGCGACTTCCCTTCCTCGGAATCCTCGAACGCTACGTTCGTGCGAACATGCATCCCGCGCCTCTCGAGCTGCGTCGCCACCTCCTGTTCCATGAGATAGCCGGACGCCTCGATTGCGGCCATGATTTCGTCTTCGCTTGGACTTCCCGCCATCCCCGTATTAAACCCACCCGGTGCTCGTTGCGCAAGCGACACGCGCCGAAATCAGAACAGATCATGCTTTTCCTACCTCCCGGCTCTATAACCGTTCGGCCCTGCGCATTCTCACCAGTAAATCGCCACAACCTCCACGTCCAGCATGCGCGACTTTTTCGGCTCCAGTAGGACAGGGGTAGTCGTGACCTCGTTCGCCTTGGAAACGGACAAATCCGGGAAAAGTGGGAGATTCATGACCTTTCGCACTCGCTCACGAGCGCTGAAATCGATCTGCGGACTTACGTTCTCTCCGGTGAGTTCTTCGATCAGTGCCTTTACCTGAGCGAATGCGAGCCTTTGCCCTTCCGCAGTCACCGAATAAAATGCCACCTGCGAGATCTTTTCGTCGATACTGTCCCGCATGGCATCTGTGATTTCATTGGCAAGCGTGGAGAGAAGGATATCCTTGTACTTGCCGATTGCGAAAATGAGCTGGGAGTGCAGCGGATCAGGGCTTTGTGTTGCCGCATTTTCGGAGGACACCATCATCGCCATCTTGCTGGATTCTTCTATCTGGGTCGCCAGATCCGGGACGAAATCCCGGAAAATGTCCGCAGCCTTGATCGGGTTCCATTCAGTCTGCAGGCCCGACTTGGACAGCCGGCAAAGCACCGTGAACTCGTTATTCGCGAACAGCACGCGCCGAATGTCTTTCCAATAGGCAGAATGCTCGGTCACACCTACGACCTTGAGCGGGATGGAATCCATTTCCAGATGGTCTACGATCGCGTTATCTATGATATATTCGTCGCTTCCATCAATTACCACCGAATATCCAGATGCAATACCGTCGATGGGGACTAGGCCGGCCAACAACCTATTTATAATTTTGTTAGCATTTTTTGCATTATATAAGTCAGAAAATTTAACATTTTCAATGAAAAGAGCGGGGCTGTCGTCAAACATATCAGAAAACTCAGCAATCATCGTGCTCATCTGGAAGATCCAGGACGCCGATAGCTGGACGTGAAACTCCACAAGGTCCCCTCTGTTAAGCTCTGACGCCTTGAATGCTGCATATCTTTCCGGATGGGAAAACAGGTCGTCCAATTTTCCGGGTAATGCAGATTTATGGTTAGGTTGTATTTTTCTTAAATTTTGCAACATGTGTAGTTCGCGGAACAAGGATTGCGCATTAGCCTTGCGAACCGTCTGAGTGGCATTGCTGTTGGTGCTCTGGAGCTTTGATGTCACTTCTGCGGATGCGCCCGGCAATGGCTTTGCGGAAATCTTTCCGCCGATCTCTGCAAGAAGGGCCGCTTCCGATTTGGCCGTTACATTTTCCGTGATCTCACCCTTCTGCGACGCCAGAAGGCTCGCCAAGCTTATTTCGTCGAGATAGATGAACTCACGCAGCGGAGCTTTCTCGTCATTGCTGGTCTGCAGCACCCTGCTTGAGCGCAAGCGGATGTAGGGAAATTTGGAACTGAAAGCGAGCATGCCCAATACCATCTTAGTTATCTCTTTCAGGACGACGTGCTACGCGTTCATAGGCTTGAGCGATGTCTTCGCCAGCGATCCGGGTTCGTTGGTCGGATGCTGCGATGAGGGCAGCCTCGGTCCATATCGCGGTCAGGCGCGCTGCGGACCAGTTATGCGTTCGCAAGGCCACATCGAAGATCGGTAGGTTGTCATCGCACTGAATGCGGCGCATCCCCACGCGCAGAATTTCTAGCCGGTCAATTACACTTGGCAAGCCGAACTCAATTTCCCAGTCGAACCTACCCGGTCGGGTCAATGCTGGGTCCAATGAATCTACGCGGTTCGTTGCAGCAATCACAATGGTGGTGCTTTCGCGATTGCTGAAGCCGTCCATAAGCGTAAGCAGTTGCGCGACGAGTTTTCGAGAGGATTCATTGCTGTTGCCGGATCGGGCTTCGGCAATGCTGTCGATCTCATCGAAGAATATGATCGCACGGCCTGATTTGGCTTTTTCGGCATGCTCGAAGATCTTGCGGAGCATCCCTTCCGAATCGCCCACCCATTTGCTCACGATGGCAGGGCCGCTGATGCTGTAAAAATCGGCATCGGCCTGATTGGCAATAATGCGGGCAAGGTGGGTTTTCCCGGTGCCAGGCGAACCTGTAAACAGGACTCCCTTCACGGGGCGCGCGCCAATTCGTTCGAGCTCATCATGGCGTTTCAGCTGCGTATTGATAAGCTCTTTTGCTCTCGAAACGACATGCTCGTAACCACCGAAATCATCGAACGAAAGCCCCCCCACCACCGGCTTTACCAGAAACGATGATGCGGAAATTTCGGCATCGTCTAGATTTGGCCGTACTCGGATTGGCTCATCCGACAGTATCCGCTGAATATCTGACGACCCGTCTATTTCGACGGTGCAATTCGCCGAGACGGAGATTTCCTGGGAATTGCTCAACCTCAACACGGCGTTGCCTGATTCACCCAATATGGTCCCATCCTCAAGCACGTCACGAATAACGGAGGTCAAGAAGGATGTCGGCCACACTTCGTTGGGTACGACGGTCCAGTCGTTTCCATCACTAAGAATGACATCGTTCTTCTGGAGGATGCCTTCAGCTAAACCTGTCATGCGAGACGTGCGGCCATCGAACAGCCGAAAATAAACCGTTCCGGATAACTCATCAACGTGGATGACCTTCATCAGGTCGCCCTTGAGTATTCCGTAATTATCGTCAGTATCATCGCTCATCGTGATGATATTAGGCAAAGCCCTTTCCCGGGCCAAGAGCCTCGAAAGCGCAATGCGGCACATATCTGCACGCAATCGGCGATGCGAACGATCGCTGGAGCAGCAGTGTCCCTTTCCTTCCGGACCGTGGCGCGACCTAGCGGATTTTTTCGGTTGAGCTGCCCTTCACAGACTATAAGTGCTGCATTTAAGCCTGCGTCGGGGCAGATTATTCTGTCACCCCATGAATGAAATGGTGATAGATTAGCAATACTATGATAGCGCAAGCACCATCTGATGATGTTAAGGCTGGATTGGCGAAAGTTCGCGGCATCCTTGAGTGGATCGACAGCAAGCTTCCCGGAATGGAAATCAAGGGAGACCATCGCCATCGCATTCCTGCTCAGCTTTACGATCTGGCTCTCGAGCACGCGGCTAGCATTCTTCACCTCATCGAGGCGTGCCGATACGCTAGTGCCTTTGCGCTGGTGCGCTGCGAATTCGAATGCTTCGTTCGTGGGGCGTGGATTCATCACCGCGCGACGGACGACGAGATCGAGCAATTCGTCAAGAAGGACGAGGTCAGGCCCAGAATGTGGCAGCTTATCGAAGCGTTAGAGCAACATCCACCGTTTGAAGACAAGCTCCTGTCGAACATCAAGGAAAAGGCGTGGAATCCGATGAACGGTTATACGCACGGCGGCATCCACCAGGTAAGTCGCCGGCTCGTCGGTGATTTAATCGAGCCTGCATTTGAAGAAGAATCCCTGCTGGAGGTCGTGCAATTTGCAGGCATCATGGGCTTGATCGCTTTTGGGGAGATCGCTGCGATGGCCGAGCGCGAGGACATTGTCGCCGAAGCGCAGGCGATGATGGACAGCGGCGCCGTTCAGATAGTCCCCTGCTGATCGATTGAAGAATACTCGCGTAATAGTGCCAGACCCTGTAGATACTGGACGCATGGCAAAAGAATTCGTCTCGTCTGAAATAATCAGAGAAGGCCAGCAGCAAGACGTCCATGCTTCACCCGAGGCAACCGGCGGGATCGGAACGAGCTACGAGCATGTTTGCATCGCGGCCTATCTCGCCGCCCTCCTAACCCAATCGCATGCCCCTGCATGTCCGGGCATTGTGACCGGCATTGCCCTCCAGCAAAAAGCAAACGGCCGTCCGCTGGACGACATCGTAATTGGCTGGAAGGACGAGACAGGTCGCGAGGGAACGGTCGACCTGCAACTGAAGCGCCGTCTTCCGGTGTCGGCTGGGGAAACGTCCGATTTCTCCAGGATCGTTACCGACGCCTGGGCGACGATGAAGCGGACTGACTTCGTCGATCGTCGTGATCTCGCGGGTGGGCTGAGCGAGTTGGTATCGTCGGCCAACCATTATGCGTGCCAAAAGCTGAGAGAGTTGGCGGCAGAAACTGACCCGCCCGGATTTGCTTCGGCGGTAGCAACACAGGTGGACAGCGCGGCTCGAAAAGCAAGCGCCACGGTACAGGAAATCCTGACGCGAACGCTCGGCGCCGCGCCAGACCGCGAGGACTCGCACTTCTTCTGGCGCAACTTCGTCATCGGGCGAATGGAAACGACCGCCCACCTCGGAATCGACCGCCTTCGCGCTATCGATATGCTCGTTAAGGTTTCACCGCCTGATGGCGCTAATCCGAACCAATTATTCGCAGTGCTTGAAGCTCTGGCGCGGCAGCTGAACGTTCATGCGGCTCAAGTCGATCGCGGAAGGCTCATCAGCCTTTTGGAGGAACGCTTCGGGACGCGGCTTTCCTCACTGCCTGGCGACGTTCCCGATGCGTTGGAAATTGGTCGCCGTGGTGCGATGCTGGAACTTGATGGGTTTCGCGACCAGTCCTTGGCCCAGTTGATCGATCCGCTCTTCACAACACGCGAGGGCGAAGGGCGACAGATGACCGAGCGAACCGTTCGGCTCGACGCGGTAGAAGCCGATCTGCGTGCATCGCGGTCGCTGGTCATAGTGGGGGAGCCCGGCGCCGGGAAGTCGAGCGCACTCGCTCAAATTGCCGTGACGCTCCTGGGCCAGCCGGGGATTGTCCCGATCGTTCGAAGCCTGCCGGCCCTCGCCCTGAGTAAGACGTCGATCATTTCGCAGCTGTGCGGCAAAGGCAGCTTCGCCGACCTTTCCGAAGCCAGCTTCGCGGCCTTGGCACGAAGCGCTCAGACCGTCCTGCTATTTGACGGGTGGAATGAGCTTAACCCCGAACAGCGCATGTGGGCGTGGTCCGAACTTGAAGCACTTCGGCGCGACTATCCAGCCTTGTTGCTGGTCATCGCCACGCGCGCAGGGACGGCAAGTCCGTTCTCGCAGGCAACCTCCCTCGAAATTCAGCCGTTCGGCCGCGATCGGCAACTTGAAACAGCTGCCCGCCTGATCGGCGCTGCGGGCCACGATCTCGTCATTCGCGCGCGCGCGGTTCCCGCTCTTCGGCCGCTGCTACGCACCCCAATCTTCCTCTCGGTGATTCTCCAACAGGGCGCTGCCGGGCAGTTGCCCACTGATCGTGAAACCGCCATCGCCGGTCTCGTCGCTGGTGCAGGCGGAACGCCCGCTAGACGGGAACAATTGCGCCTCGCGCTCGATGGTCAGCAGAATATATTCCTGCAGGCGATCGCTGATCATCTGATGATGGCGGGGACCACTTTTTCCCCGGAAGCCGAGCTTCTGCCGATTATCGGTGTGGTCGCGGGCGACTTAAAGGCGCGCCAGCTTCTTGCGCAGCCGATCTCCGCACAGGGCGTGCTCGATCTCCTTGTCAGCCATCATTTACTGGTCGGCACCGGCGCTCCCGGTGAGCGAACGATCAGCTTTCAACATCAGCTCATCCAGGAATGGTTCGCCTCACTCAGCGTTGAAGCTGCCATCGTTGGTCAAACGAACGGCGTGGTCGATGCGGCTCTCCACATCCTGATCGATGCACCATTCTGGTCCGTAACAATCCTCTTCGCCGTTGATCGTTTGAGCCGCTTGGCGGCAGCGGAAGCGCCATTGCGAACCCTGATCCTCACGACGCTCGGGATCGAACCATTCCTGGCCGCCGATTTTTTCGTTTTGGCGCGCAACCGCATTGGCGCGACGCTGGATGACAAGATCATCGGCTTTGCCAATCGGTGGCTTGAACTCGATTCAACGCGGGCGACAAAATTCATGCTGGCGACCGGAATGACGCAGTTCGCCGATCACCTTTGGGAGACCCTGAAAGCGAGCAGAGCGCTCGCCTTCGATCTGCGTCGATCCGGCCGCAGTTTCCCGATCGGCGCACTGGCACAAAACTGGGACCGGGAGTTCCCCAGACTTGATAGCGAGACACGCCGCCTTCTGCTGATCGACCTTGTTGAGCAAGGCGACGCTCCCAGCCTAGCGCTCAGCGTAGAAGCTGCAGCAAAGGACCAGAGTGCCGACGTGGTGTCGGGCGTGATCGACTATCTCGATTTTCGGGACGAACGCGCATCGCTGGACCAGCTGCTCGACAGCCTGCCAAAAGCGATTTGGGCCGAACTCGCCCGTAGCCGCTTGCCGGACAATCTCGCCGATCGGCATCGCACACGCTGGCTGCGCCAACGTCGCAAGCAATTCAAGCGAGCCGAGGGCGTTGAATGGGTCAACCTGGCGCTGGAATTCGACTGCGCAAAACCGGCGGCGATCATTGATGCGGCATTAGATCTGAAGTCGGACAACCATTGGTCCAGCTACGAACTGGAACAGCGTCTATTCGAGCGCTTTCCAACCTTTTTCCAGGCAGCGCTGGTGTCACGGCTACTGAGTGACGGCCACCTACCGTACCGAGCATCGCAATATCTCATCGATGTTGAACCGGCCGAACAGGCGACGCTGCTCGCTATTGCTCAGTCGAAGGACACGCATTTCCACCGCCGGCAGCTTGCGGCGCAGCTGCTTGGACCGGACGCTGTCACCGGGCTGACCGATCATATGATCGCCTGCGCAGGAAACCGCGACGCGCTGCGCGCACCCGAGACGCAGGAGGTGCGCGACGCATTGCGCAGCGTCCGCCTCAATCTGTTGGTGCCGGATGTCCTTGGGCGGGCCGTCGCCGATGCTGACCAGGCGGCGGTCCTCATCTCGCTCCTGGCGGACTGGCGTGGCGCAGATGAAGAGCGCCGTTTCACTGTCTCGCCTGAGGAGAGTGCATCGTTGATTGACCGCGCCCAGAACTGGGCGGCATTGCTCCTCGCGCATCCTGATCTGCGACGCTACGATCTGGCCGAGCTGGGTCGCCTGATCGGCCGGCTTGCCGATGTATCGCTGCTGCCCACCTTGATGAAAATCTGGGACCGGGATCGCACCCAACAGGCGGAAGAACGCGCTACGCGCGCGGTCAACCCACATGGGCCGCGCGCAAGCGAGGCCTTTATGGGCTATGACAACCAGTATCGCGCTGCGGTGCTGGCGATCAGTGGCGACGCCGCGATCAGTACCATGATTGAGCGACTTGATGATCCTGTTTGGGAACATGATTCTGCAATCGTGCTCGGGCAGTTACTGGAGGTCGATCCGGTCGAGCGCGGTCCGATGGGGCCGAAAATGGACGATCTGGCCCCACGTCATGCGCGGCTGCTCGAACGCAGCGCCAGCTCACCGCACCCTGTCGCCGCACGACTGATCGACAGGATCGATGCGCTTGTTGCTCTGGGCGACGTGGATTCGATCGCACGTGCGTTTCAGCTCGCCGGTCCGGTCACGCTTATGAATTACGGCAACCGCCGCCCAAGCCTGTTGAACCTGATCGAGGTGGGCAAGGATAACGGACTGCTGCGGGATTTCTGCAAGGCATTTACAGACCGGGGAGAGTTTCTTCCGGCCCATATCGTTCGCCATGGTATCAGGCTCGGCGTCGCCGCCTTGACGGCGATGAAGTGGGTTCATGACAACGATTATTGGCGCGTCGAAGACTGGTTGCGCCTTATCGCCTATGCCGATGATACCGAAGCAGCGCTGCCCCCGTTCGATGAGCTGCCGATCGAGTTGGTGCGCCAATATCGGCTGCGCGATCTGGTTTACAAAATGGGCTACTCGATATCGCCGAAAGCGGTCGCGGCGCTCGTGGAGTTGCTGCGACGGTCACCCGATCTGTTCGCTGAGGGTTGGCCGGAGGCTATTGCCAGGATCGGCAGCCCGGAAGCCGGCCACGCCCTTCTTGACGCCTTAGAGTCAGTGTCCGGCGACACCAAGGAATGGCGCGACACCTATGCGCTTCGACAAGCGCTCGCCACGGTCGCGGCGCGACCCGGAGAGGTGCGGACCCGAGCGATGACGATGCTTCGAGAGACGCGCCATCCAGCCAAAAGGGCGGCTCTAGCCGACGCGCTGGCGCAGACGATGGACGAGCAGGATGCCATGGAGCTTCTGACCTATGTCGCCGAGACGGGCGACGCCGTGATCGCACGGGTGCTGGTCGATAGGCTTGAGCACGCAGCAGTTTCCCGGCTCCCGATCGAGAGCATGTCGAACACATTTGAGCTGGAGAGCACGCCATTGCCGCGATTGCGGCAACTTGCCTTCCGCCAGCTGCTTTCGAACTCGGATCATCCGGTGCTGCGGTCCTGCCTGCAAGCGATCGATCATCTGCGCGATGAATATGGCAAACCCATCACCGAACCTTATCATCCCGACATCGAAAGCGGCCACGCATGGCCGACAGCTGCCGAGCCGGTATGGATCGCGATGGGATATGACGTCGAAGCTAAGAGCTTAGCACTACAAGAGCGTTAGCCGGGACGGCCAATGTCTTCTTCATGACAGTAATAGCGGGTACAAAATGTCGATACTGAGATGTCTGCTTCGGGCGTCTCGTGCTCCAAAGCCGACAGTCGCGAAAGTCGAAGGGTTTCGGGCGCCGGCAGGCGTACGTAAACCCGGACATGTACGACCCGCGGATCGTCGAGAGATGAGCTATGGGGATATCAGTTTCGGTGCCGCTTGGCACCGGACGCGCTGTGGCATGTGGTGCAGCTATTCGGTCGCCATTGGCGCACCATAATGATGAGCGGAAGCGCCTTCAGCGCTTCGTTGATTGAGAGGCTGTCGTCGTTGTAAGATGGACGGAACGACTGGCGCGACAGGCTCCGTCCCCACAAGCCAGGTTTTGCGGGAGGGGTGACGGGCAGGCCATGCCGGGTCATGACGCATGCTCCCGGATCAGCAGAGCCGGCACAGGTGGAGCGCGCGGTTGCCGCCAGCGCTCGAAGGTCTCGATAATGATCATATGACCGCCACAGCATGGGCATGGCGGGCGCAGGTCTACCGGCTCTTCGATGCTTGGCTCTTCAGGCTCGGGTGCGACGTGAAGCAGATCGCGAGCAAGGGCGAGGCTGGCCTTGCGACTGGAGCCGGCGAGCAGGCCATAATGCCGGATCCGATGGAAGCCGCGCGGCAGGACATGGGTCAGGAACCGCCGGATAAACTCATCGGCGGGGATGGTCATGATACGCTGGCGATCAGCCCCATCCTTGCGGTAATCCTTGAAGCGCAGGGTGACGTCGGTCCCATCGAAGGCGAGGATCCGCCGGTTCGATATCGCGACCCGATGCGTATAGCGCGACAGATAGGCCAGCACCGCTTCCGGTCCTGCGAACGGGGGCTTCGCATAGACCACCCACCGCTTCTGACGGACGGGAGCGATGTGACGCAGGAACGCCCGGCGTTCGCTCAACGGCGCGAGCGGTCCAAAGAAGGCGAGCTTCCCGATATCATAGAGCTGGGTCAGCCGGGTCAGGAACAGCCGGCGGAACAGTTTGCCCAGGACCCGGACCGGCAGGAGGAAGGCGGGACGCGACGATATCCATCGTTCCCCGCCTGGCTCGATGCCCCCGCCCGGCACGACCATGTGCACATGCGGGTGATGCATCATCGACGAACCCCATGTGTGAAGCACGGCGGTGATGCCGATGCGGGCGCCGAGATGCCTGGGATCAGCCGCGATCGTTAGCATGGTCTCGGAAGCGACGCGGAACAACAGGTCGTAGAGCAGCGCCTTGTTGTGGAAGGCGATCTCGGCGATCTGTGCCGGCAGCGTGAAGACGACGTGGAAGTATCCGACCGGCAACAGATCGGCCTCGCGTTCCGCCAACCAGGTGCGCGCCGCAGCGCCCTGGCACTTGGGGCAGTGCCGGTTGCGGCAGCTGTTATAGGCGATCCGCCAATGCCCGCAGTCCTGGCAGGCTTCGACATGACCGCCCAGGGCAGCGGTGCGGCAGTTCTCGATCGCCGTCATCACCTTGAGTTGTGTTAGGCTCAGATGGCCGGCGTGGGCCGCCCGATAGGCAGGCCCGGCGGCGCGGAAGATGTCGGCGACCTCATGGTCGGCGCGCACGGCTCAGCCGTCTGGCGATACCTGGAGCTGTGGCGCCGGGAGCAAGGCTAGCTTGTCGAGCGGACTGACGACGTTCTTCAGCGTGCGGGTCGCCACCTGGGTATAGAGCGCCGTGCTGTTCAACTTGGCGTGCCCGAGCAGCGCCTGGATGATGCGGATATCGATCCCGTCTTCAAGGAGATGGGTAGCGAAGCTGTGTCGTAACGTATGTGGCCCGACACGCTTGGTGATGCCGGCAGCGCGTGCCGCCTCGGCTGCGATACGATGCACCTGTCGGTAACAGATGGGCTTGAGATAATGCTGCCCCGGGAACAGCCAGCCATCGCGGTGCATAACACCTTGATCTCGGCCCTCCTTCCACCATGCCCGCAGGAGATGTAGCAGGTCTTTCGGCAGCATGGCGTTGCGATGGCCACCGCCTTTACCGCACTCCACCCGGAGCAGCATGCGTTCGCCATCGACGTCCCTGACCCTGAGCTTTGCCACTTCCGAGGCACGCAGACCGGCCCCATAGGCGACGGACAGGATGGCCTGATGCTTGAGGCTGGTGGTCGCTCCCAGCATCCGCGTCACTTCTTCGCGGCTGAGCACGGTGGGCAATGATCGTGGATGCTTCACCCGATAGAGCTTGCGGGTCAGGTCGGGGCGGTCGATCGTATGCGTGTAGAAGAACCGCAGCGCAGACACGATGCTGTTCAGCGTGGGCCCGCCAAGCCCCGCTTCCCGTTGGTCGAGCTGGAACTGCCGCAGCTCTTCACCGCTTGCAGTATCGGGCGGACGGCCAAGCCACATGGCAAAGCGCGTCACATCCCGCAGATAGTTGCGCTGCGTCGCGCGTGACAAACGGCGCAGGTCCATGTCTTCGGCCATACGCTCACGCAATGTCCGGACGGGCATCATCACGGTGGAGGTGTTCATCGTTCGACTCCTCAATTGAAGGAGACGATAGGGTCTGCCTGTGCTCGCCCCCGCTCAAGCCAGGCGCATCGCCAGCATGTTCAGCATGACATTAGATCCGGGCGCCCCTCCCGCGCAGCGGGTTCGTACAAGTCCC
>Ga0105240_10011569_pt1 | contig 12276 bp, 16 predicted proteins | sample KBSC54metaG_FD_80426 | JGI IMG/M metagenome (GOLD analysis project Ga0105240, IMG submission 80426) | Corn rhizosphere microbial communities from Kellogg Biological Station, Michigan, USA - KBS C5-4 metaG | ecosystem: Host-associated > Plants > Roots > Rhizosphere > Soil | place: Michigan, USA...
AGGTGTTGTTGGGGATTCGCTCGCAATGGGACAGGGAATAAAAGAAGTCAAAAACCGTTTTTCAAATCTACTGGAATCTAAATTAAACACCAAAGGATATCATGTACAAATTTATAATCTCGGGATATCAGGTCTTGATACATGTTCTGAAATTCTTCAGTTTCAAAAAGTAAAACAACTCAATTTTGATATCATAATTTGGGAATATTACCTTAATGACGTCCAACCATGTAAAGGTGCAAGTACCGGCTCACAAATAGTTGTAGACAGGTACGCGGAAATGGAACCCGTTATCAGGTTTTTGCGCAGCCAATCTTTTTTCTTTGATTTTATTTATTGGAGATTGACCAATGCACATGATATAACTTTTGCAAACCTTAAGACGGCAGATCTTGCGCAATATGCAAATCCTAAAGTATTAAAACAGCACCTGGGGGATGTCGCGAGTTTTTCTGCAACGCTACAAAAAGAAAGTACAAGCCGCAAGGTTATCGTTGAAGTCTTTCCATATTTGTTTGCTCTTGGTAAAAATTATCCTGCAACAAATATCCATAAAATGATGGACAGAGTTTTTGAAGAAGACGGGGATACAGTAATAGATTTATTGCCGTATTTATCTAAGTATGACGGTCGGGAACTTTTTGTGAACCGTTTTGATTCGCACCCAAATGAAAAAGTGAACGCTATTGCTGCCGATGCACTTTATGATAAAATTGCTCCTATTGTTGATTCTCTAAAAAGCGAAAAATGAAGTTATTTAAGACACTTTGGAAGAAATGGAAGAACTTCGCCCGAATAATTGGAAACTTCCAAGCACGGGTCTTATTCACAATATTTTATTTCATTTTGCTTTTTCCGATAGGCATTGCGTTAGGTTTCTTCTCAGATACCCTTAACATTAAAGCAAAAAAAAGTAATTCGAATTTTAATGTCTGGGATCACCCGGCGGAGGATTTGGAAGCGGCAAGGAAACCGTATTAACTGATTAAAGATTAATGATTAAGGATTAAAGAAAATTCATTAATCAGAAATCGTAAATCATTAATCATGTTTATACTTGGAATTTCTTGTTTTTATCACGAGTCTGCAGTTTGTCTAATAAAAGACGGTCGCATAGTTGCGGCTAGTGCTGAAGAACGCTTTTCGCGCAAAAAACACGACAGTGAATTCCCTGAACTTGCAATTGAATTTTGCCTAAAAACTGCGGGGATTAAAATCAAGAATGTTGATTATGTTGTGTTTTATGAAAAACCGTTTTGGAAGTTCCAGAGAATCTTGATGTCCGCATTATCTACGTATCCCGCGTCTTCACAGCTTTTTGCAAAGGGAATGGTGAATTTTTTAACCGACAAGCTTTGGGTCCGATCAATTATTTCAGACAAACTAAAGATAGACCCATCAAAAATCTTATTCGTTCCGCACCACATGTCACACGCGGCATCCGCATTTTACCCATCTGGATTCTCAGAAGCCGCAATTTTGACAATTGATGGAGTAGGCGAGTGGACAACAACTGCACTTGGATATGGGCGCGGAAATGAAATAAAAATTGACCAGGAAATCAAATTTCCTCATAGTCTGGGTATGTTGTATTCCGTTTTTACGGCATTTCTTGGATTTGAAGTTAATGATGGAGAATATAAAGTTATGGGAATGGCGCCTTATGGAAAACCAAAATATTTAGATAAGGTTCGTAGACTAGTCAACACGTACCCTGACGGTTCGTACTCCTTAAAAATGGAATACTTCACTTTCCATAAGTCCGCGGACCGCGCATACGGAGCAAAATTCGCAAAATTATTTGGTAAACCAAGACCGCATGACTTGTATTTTTTTACAAAAAGCTCCGGGTTCCCATCATATTTTGGCAAGAAGCCTAAAAATTATGAAGAATTATGTATTCTCAACCAAAAATACGCAGATATTGCTGCATCAATCCAGAAATTTACGGAAGAAGAGATATTAAAACTTGCGGATCATCTATATGGAAAAACAAAATCCGAGAATTTGTGTATTGCAGGAGGCGTTGGTTTGAATTCTGTGGCAAATGGAATACTACTAAAGCGTGGCCCGTTCAAAAGGATTTTTGTCCAGCCCGCAGCAGGAGATGACGGGGGTTCGCTCGGTGCTGCGTTTTTTGCATATCACGGAATCTTGAACAAAAAGAGAACGTTTACCCAGGATAATTGTTATTTTGGTGCATCTTCTAAAGACACAGAAATAGAAAAGTTCCTAAAATCCAAGAAAATAAAATTCACAAAAATCGCAGATGAAAAAAAACTTGTAGACTTTTTATCTCAAGCCTTGTCTCAAGAAAAAGTCATTGGATTTTTCCACGGCCGGGCGGAGTGGGGACCAAGAGCACTCGGCGCGCGTTCCATAATGGCTTCTGCAAGACGCGAGGAGATGAAGGAAATCGTCAACACAAAAATTAAATTCCGTGAACCTTACAGACCTTTTGCACCTGTAGTTTTGGAAGAGCGGGCGAGTGAGTATTTTGAAGTTGAAGGACTAGAGCATCAGAATTTGACCCGATTTATGCTTGGAGTTTTTCCTGTAAAAGTTTCGAAATGGAAAATTATTCCTGCAGTAACACATGCTGATGGGAGTGGACGGTTGCAAATTATAAACCGCAAACAAAATTCGCGATATTACGACATCATTAAAAAGTACGGCGAGAAAACCGGCGTCTACGTTTTAATGAATACCTCTTTTAATTTAAAAGGCGAGCCAATTGTTAATACTCCAGAAAATGCGTTCAATACATTCAAGACTTCCGGTCTTGATATTTTAGCACTTGAAAATTATATAGTTTTAAAAGAAGATATTATTTAGCAAATAGCAAATAGCAAATAGCAAATAGCAAATAGCAAATAGCAAATAGCAAATAGCAAATAGCAAATAGCAAATAGCATGAATGTTGTTAAAAATGTAAAAACAAGAAGTGGCGAGACAGGAGATTTAATTGCTTTTCTGTGGAAGGCAAAACTTTGGTTTATTATACCGTTCATTGTAATTCTTTTGATATTTGCCGCAATTTTATTTTTTGCGACTGCCACAGGAGTGGCACCCTTTATATATACGTTAATCTAGTTTAAAATGTTTGTGTGGTAGTCAAATCCGGCAAACATGACCAAGTTATAGATATTACAGACAAGATACATGTTTATCTTGATGGCCAAGAAAAAGAAAAAGGACTTTGTAATATTTTCGTTGCCCATACCACGTGTTCTGTAACATCTGCAGATTTAGACCCGGGAACTGACCTTGATACACTTGATTTTTTGAGCGGTATAATACCGGATATAAAATTCCGTCATCCTCATAATCCGGAGCATGCTCCTGCCCATATAATTTCATCAATTATCGGTTCTTCTGTTTCAATTCCCTTTGAGAATAAAAAATTAAGTTTAGGAACGTGGCAAAGAGTAGTTTTAATAGAACTTGATGGACCAAGAGATAGGGAAATTAAAATCACGGTTACTTAATTTATGAGAGTTTCTTAGCTCGAACCTTCTTTCTAGTGGTTCTTCACGCAGGGCTTCGCGCTGCGTGAAGTAAGAGTTTCTAAACTCGCGCAAGCGCTCATAAAAAACTCTAAAAGATATGGCAAACAGTAGTAATAAGTCTCTCCACGATTATCTTATGCTTGATGTTTTTCAGGGTATTGACGGAATTACTTCCAAGAGAATGTTCGGCGGTTTTGGATTTTATCGTTCAGGTAAGATATTTGGAATTATTGCGGAGGGAAAACTTTATTTTAAAACAGGGGATACGAATCGCCACGATTTTGAAAAGTTGGGGAGTAAACCGTTTGTCTTTAGCTCTAAACGCGGTTCTGTAACCATCTCTTACTACGAGTTGCCTTTGGAAATTATGGAAGACAAGGAAATATTGGAAGAATGGATTGAAAAGGCATTGGAGGTGAAGAAAAAATGATGTGGAGTAATTATGGTGGTAATTTTGGAGGAGGAGCAGTTTTTGCTTTCGCTACCTGGCTTGTTGTGTTTATAGATTTGATTCTACTTGGAGTTTTTCTTTGGAAGCAAATTAATAAGACTAAGTAAATTAGTGCTTATTGTTTCCTTACAGTATTTTACCTTTTTTTAAATCTTTCTGTGTTAATTTGTCTTCATGACGATAATAACACAAGAGGATATAAGTTTACTCTGGAATGATATGCAGGTGAGATCCTGGGAGGAGCTTGAGGTACTGCTTCTCAATAGGCGTGAGAAACTAGGTGAAGAGAAAAAGTCAACCCTACTCGAAGTTGTTCGTGAATTGAAAGATGAGCCGTTCCCACAGTCGGAGATAGAGCTGTATACTGTTTTGAATCTAGAAGTTAGTACAAGTCCACAGAAAATATGGATTAATGAAATATGAGTATAGTCAGGGCTATGAAAGGAGGAGAAAGTAAGGTTACTTCTGCTTCTTGCGAATCTGAGGCAGAAACCTTCGGTTTCTAGTGGCAAAATACGGAAAAAAAGCACAAAAAAAAGTTGGCGAAGAGATGCACAAAATGAAACGGGGTGAACTTAAAAGCGGGAAATCTGGCAAGAAAGTTAAGAGCAGAAAACAAGCAATAGCGATAGGCTTATCAGAGGCAAGAAAAGAAGGAGCTAAAGTTCCCAAAAAATCATAACCGCTAAAAATCTCAGACACCCCTTGCAGTTAATAATTTTAAATCTTGACAACTAAAATTGCATTGGATATATTATTAACCAAATGGTTAAACATGTGGGACATCTGTCGCAACTCGATGATATTTTCCATGCCTTGTCGGATCCGACACGCCGGGATATTTTAGATAGGCTTTCAGATAAATCCTTAACAGTCTCAGAAATAAAACTGCCTTACCAAATTTCATTGGTTGCAATCTCAAAGCATCTCAAGGTTTTAGAGCGCGCAAAACTTATCAGGCGCCAAAAACTCGGTAGAGAGTATGTGATGCGTTTGCATTCGCGCCCACTGAAGGATGCATATAAGTATATAGAAACTTTCAAAAAAGATTGGGAAAGACCGCTTGATGCGCTTGAGAAGTTTGTTGAGCGCAATAGTTAAGCCTCGATTGACTATTGATAAATTTGAGCTTACCATTAAAATACGGCAATGAATGTAGCTCACAAAAATGAAAAAATGGTCCGTAGTCTTCCTTCTGAGGGTAAAATCGAGGTTACTCACATAACTGTTAGACAAAGTCTCTTTTTTTTAATAGTAAAGCTATTTGTTCTTGAGATTCTGGCTGCCGCAGGTCTTATCATTTTCTTTGCTATCATTCTTTCTCAAAATGCTGTTTCTCTCATAAGCAGCAATTATTATTTTTTTGTTATTCCATTTTTCTTAGTAATTGTGGCTATCAAAACGGGCATTATGATATATGTGGTTGACGAATGGCTTGAAGATTATTATGAAATTACTCCAAGAGAAGTATTGCACAAAGATGGACACTTTTTCCGGAAAGAACAGATTTATCCGCTCAAGCATTTAGGGGTTGCTAAAGTTGAACAGGGGCTTCTGGGACGCATTTTTGGATATGGTTCGATCACTTTATTTAACTGGGTTACCTCTAAAGAAATAGTTTTGTACCTCATACATAATCCCATGAAATATTATTATATCTTGAAGGAATTGCTACCTGAGGCGGATATTGAGAAAAAAACAGTACGTGAAGAGTTAATTGATGAAGATGAATTATAGTGAACATTAAAAAATAAGTATTTTAAAAAAGTCCCTGATGAAAATAGGTTGCACTCCGCGCCTCGGCGCTCTGTGTCCAATCTTTTTCTTCATCTTATTTCATGGGACGGAAAAAGACTGGAGGTGATAATAATGGATAAAAAAATGAAGGAATGTTTTACGCCACATGCATTGATGCATTCATTAGCTGGTCTTGGAATAGGACTTATATTGGCAGCTATTGTACCTTCTTTGGCAAGCGTATTAATTGGTGTAGTGGTTGTAGTTATTGCAGCAGCTCTCGATTTCATGAGAAAGAGCTAGTTTGGCGTTTTTTAACTCATAAAAATCTGAGGCATCCTGATACGGACTGCCTAGGATTTTTATTGAGGTGGTATAATGTAAATCCTCATGAATAAATCTTCAAAAATCATAGACAAATTCGTTAAGTCCAGAGAGGATATTGAAGAGGTAATTTCAGTATTTCCAAAAACACTCAGAGAAGAAATTCTGTTTGGCTCATGGTCATTCAAAGACATTTTGGGGCATCTTAATGCTTGGGCTAATCATCAAATTCAAGTCATCGAGAGCCTGAAATTGGGCAAAACTGCGGAAAAACCAGGAAATACCACAAAGTTCAACGAGGTGTCATTTAAGAAACGTCACAATTTAACATTTGAAGAAGTTTACGAGGAGTTCTTGGACACAAACAAGAGATTCGTCAATGCTTATGAAAATCTCCCGGACCATTTTTTGGACGAGAAAATATGGCATGATAAAAACCATACTTTGCGAACCTACGCTCAGATAGAAATTGACCATTTCCGTGAAGAACATAAAAAAGAAATTTTGAGATTTTTAAATACTGACTGATTCTTGTTTTGCAATCGTCAAGGGTTTAAGAGGTTACTTCAGGCGTGAAATGTCTGAAGCTAAGAAACCCTAAGACTCTTGCATCGCAATCGTCAAGGGTTTCTATGAAAAGAGGAGTTGCAACATTTACACTTGATGGTGGGCATTGTCCACCGTATTTATTTGAACGCATGGTCAGGCTTGGCCGCGAGATGGTGAGAGTATTAGTTGAGGATTTTGGACCTGACGAATTTGTAGAGCGCATGGCTGATCCTGTTTGGTTTCAATCTCTTGGTACTGTACTTGCTTTTGACTGGAATGCTTCAGGCTTGACCACGGTATTAATAGGCGCCTTAAAAGAATCTATTAAAGGACTTGAAAAAGATTTGGGTATTTTTATTTGCGGCGGAAAAGGTAAAACCTCAAGAAAAACTCCAGACCAAATTGAATTTTGGGGGGAGCGGCTGAATTTTCCAACAACTGCAGTTACTCAACTTGTAGAAAACTCAAAGATGTCAGCAAAAGTAGACTCAGCACTAGTACAAGATGGATATGAGTTATATCACCATGCATTTTTTTTCTCAAAAAGGGGCGCTTGGACAGTAGTTCAGCAGGGAATGAATACAAGTTCTAGAACCGCAAGGCGTTATCATTGGTTCGACCGTTTGGTGAAGAGAAAAGATGGGTCCCTTAAAAATTCGGAAATTGATTTCATAAATGAACCACACCGCGCAATCTCAGCACAAACAAAACATATGGATGTCTTAAATTTGGTTGCAGGGGAGAGTGGAAAAACACGTGATGTCTCTGTTGATTTGATTAACCGCGAGGGGTACCAGAGAATCAAAAATGATTTTGAATTACTCCGCGCCCATCAAAATAAAATGTCCCAGATGCTCGCCATTAAAGCTGAAGAAGATGAGTATGTTGGTTTAAAATTGTCTCGAAGGGATTTTTATCACCACCCGGTTGAATTTGAAGAATTCGGAGCGTCAAAATATTTGGATAAAATAATCCAGAAGCTCTCTGACCAAAAACCAGAAAACTACAAAAGTCTTGTTGCTACCGAAGGAGTTGGTGCAAAAACAGTCAGGGCTCTTGCTTTAGTTGCAGAGGTGTTATACGCAGCAGCGCCTTCTTACACGGATCCCGCGCGTTACAGTTTTGCGCATGGAGGAAAAGATGGTTATCCATTTCCTGTTGACCGCGAGACATATGATAAGACGATAGAAGTCATGAGAAAAGCGGTCAAGGTCTCAAGAATTCCTCTAACTGATAAACAAAAAGCGCTGAGCAGATTAACCTATTAAATTTTTGCTATAATCCCAAATTATGGGACTGGAAGTAGATGATGGGAAAAAGGCGGTAGATGAAGCGATGTTATTCCTGCAAGAAACAAGACAAGTTGCTATAAGCGTGCCTTTGGGAGTAATTTATGATGCCGGTTGTTTCTTAAGCGGTGTGTCTGGAAGAAAAGAAAGGCTTGGAAATAAAAATATCCCTGAGGTTGAAACAGTAGATAAAATAGAGAAAGTCATTCCTCCAGACTTAATAAGTGAAGGCAGGAACAAATTTAAAGGAAATTTAGAGCAACAAGTTGGTTTATCTATAAGCTATAAAGAGCTATCAAACTTTGGGGTCCAACTATTGATGATAACTTCAGGTGAAGACGCATCAAGATACCTATTCCGACCAAAACCTCATGAGCTGGTCGAACAGGATAAAACCAGATGGATGCAGTCTTTTTTAATTATTTATCAGGCGTTTGTAGGGCAGAACGGTATAAGCAACGATGGATTGGCAAGTCAAGTACAAAATAAAATGGGTCAAATAAAGCTTCCCCCTTCACAATAATTCCTTAATTATTGACAACTAGTTTATACTGTATATATGGCTAAAGATGATTATTCTTGTCCAATGCACCCTGAAATTAGATCTGAAAAACCCGGAAGATGCCCAAAGTGCGGAATGACGCTTCGCAAGATCAAAAATCAAATTTCAGATATCAAAAATGAAACTCCTGAAACAAGCAAGAGCTATAACCCATTAGTCATTGTTGTTAGTTTGATTTTAATAGGAAGTCTTGCGATTGCATATCCAACGTTCAAAATTCGCGAATCCATATCTTATTTTATGATTGGTTTTTTCTTAGTTTTCTCAGGGTTCAAGCTGGTAAATTTAAAAGGTTTTGCGCAAGGTTATTTTACCTACGATTTGCTAGCCAGACGCTTTTTTATTTACGGATACATTTATCCATTCATAGAATTATTTTTTGGTCTAGCTATGATTTTAAATTTGTTTAGAACGCAAATTTTAATAGCTGAGATTACCGTGATGTTATTTAGCGGGTTGGGTGTAGCAATAAAATTACTAAAACATGAAAAATTTCAATGTGTGTGCCTCGGGACATTTTTAAAGGTTCCCTTAACTTACGTCACATTGGTGGAGGATTTTGGGATGGCTTTTCTGGGTCTGTTGCTCTTGATTAATATTTAAATCAATAGGCTTGACTTCTGCTGATTTATTGGTATCATATGGTTATGAACAGAAATGTGATGATTGCAGTTGCAATAGTAGCGGTCTTGCTACTTGCCGGCGCAGCATATTTCTTTGCTAAAAGTAACGTAAAAGCTCCATCAGCAATGGTTCCTTCAAATAGCACGCCTACGCAAGAGACCAGCGCCTTTTCATCTATAAAAGATGCTCTTATGAAGTCACTCAGTTTGCAGTGTAACTACACAGACTCAACAACCGGAACAAAGACAGTAGCATATGTTAAAAATGGAATGGTCCGTGCTGATATCACGGGTTCAACAGAAACTCAAACAGGAAACGTAATCATGAAAGACAATAAAATGTACTACTGGAATAAGACTTCAGCTTTCATGATGGCTATGCCTAGTATCACTCCCGGTGCTCAAAGCACAAACCAAGGGGCAAACGTCATGAACTCTCTTGAGCAATATAAACAGTATTGTCACACAGGTGCAGTTGACGATTCAGTCTTCAACTTACCAACGGGCGTTAAATTCCAGGATATGTCTACCGTAAATTCTGGAGCAGGTAAAGTTCCATCATCACAGCAAGCACAGGTACAAGAAATCCTCAAAAAATACAACAATCCTACTGGCACTCCTTCTCAGGTTACTCCATAACAATTTTACACTTATTGTCTAAAGCTTCCTATTTTGTTAAAATGCTTGAGTTATTATGAATTTATTTAAAGTTGAAAAACTTGATCTTCTCGTTTCGCTTTACATCTTTTGTATTGCGGCATCCGAATTTGCAGGAGCCAAGACAATTCCGCTATTTAAAGTATTCGGCTACCAACTCAACTCGAGTGTTGCAATAATTACCGTACCGCTCGTTTATGCGGTAAATGATATTTTGACGGAGGTTTACGGGAAAAACAGAGCAAGAAGCGTTGTACGCTCAGGTCTTTTGGTGGTACTTTTAATTTTTGTATTCTCACTTATTGCAACATCTTTGCCGCCGTCGGGTAGATTTATAAAATCGAATCCCGCGTACAACACGGTTTTTGGTCTTTCCGCGAGAATCTCAGCCGCGTCTTTTACAGCGTTTGCCGTAGCGGAATTTTTGGACGTATTTATTTTTGCAAAACTCAGACAATCTTTAGGCAAGAAAAATTTGTGGCTCAGAACTAACGCTTCCAACTTTATCTCTCAGTTTGTAGATACCGGACTTTTTATGGTTTTGGCTTTTTATGCTATTGATAAACCTATTGGCGCAAACATTTCTTTCCTTGTGAGTCTTATTATTCCTTACTGGATTATAAAATGTGCAGCATCAATTATCGAGACACCGCTTGTTTACGCCGGAGTCCGTTTCCTCAAAGATAAATAAATGAAAGTTATTCTAGTTGCCGTGACTTCTGTAAATGGCAAAATCACAAAAGGAGACGAATCGAATATTTACGAGTGGACTTCAAAAGAAGACCAGAAGTTTTTTTTCTCAGGAATTGAAAATGCAAAGTTAATTGTTTGCGGGAGTGCAACTTATAACATTGTAAAAAATCACATTAAACATAGAGAGGGAAGACTAAGGATTGTTTTGACTAAAAGCACTGAGGAATATAAAAAAGAGACGTTGCCGGGAATGCTCGAGTTTACTTCTGAAACTCCTCAGGAAATTATTAGTCGATTAGATACAGAATATCAAGAGATGATGCTCGTTGGAGGAGCAAAAATATATTCTGCTTTTATGAAAAGTTGTTTGATTGATGAGATTTTTCTAACCCTTGAACCAGTTGTATTTGGAAGCGGCAAAAATTTATTTGAAGAAGGAGAATTCAGCCAGAAACTTGAGTTGCTGTCTTCTGAAAAACTAAACGAGCGGGGGACAATTTTGTTAAAATATAAAGTCTTAAGATGAAAATTGAAGCAATTAAAACAGATAAAATTAGGGCGGGCTCCATAGAATTATTTGAACTTCTTGACAAAAACATAATGAGAATTGAAGAGGGTACAGTCCTTGTTGTTACAAGTAAAATTGTTGCGCTCTGCGAGAAACATGTTGTTCCAATTGAAGGTTCGGACAAAGATAAATTGATAGAACAGGAGGCGGATTTTTACCTAGCAAAAGAAGAAAATAGATACAATTTATATCTGACAATCAAAGACAGCATTTTAGCCGTATCTGCCGGAATTGATGAGTCGAACGCGGACGGAAATTATGTATTATGGCCAAAAGATGCGCAAGAGACCGCAAATCTGATTCGGGAACATTTTAAGAGTAAATTTGACCTTAAAAAATTCGGCGTCATAATAACGGACAGCAAGACAACGCCATTACGGTGGGGCGTGACTGTTGTTGGAATAGGGTACAGCGGTTTCTCGCCGCTCAAGGATTATATAGGCTCAAGTGATTTATTTGGGCGCGAATTTAGATTTGAAAAGATGAGTATCCTTGATAGTCTTGCAACTTCTGCAGGACTTGTTATGGGGGAAGGCGCAGAGCAGACACCTTTAGCTTTGGTTTCCCAAATCCCGTTTGTTGAATTTCAAGACAGGAACCCGACAAAGGAAGAAATCGCTGAACTTAGAATTTCCATTGAGGACGATGTTTATGCTCCAATCCTCAAGGCTGCAAACTGGAAAAAAGGAGGAAAAGTATAATGGTTGCCTCAAAATATCGTTTCTGAAGACCGAGGTCTCGGGAGCAGATACCTTCGGTTTCTAGCTCTTGACTCGAATTTTAAAATAATTCTAAACTATTAGGGTTACTTCAGCCAATTTATGGCTGAAGCAGGCGCCTTTGCGCCTAGTTCTTACTTCAGCCTTTTCAAGTCTGAAGTAAGAACTTCTAAGCTCGCACAGGCTTGCTAAGAAGTTCTAATATCAGTTTATTCTCAGACAGCTGAAATACATTGTTTATCTTATGAAAAAAATAGCACTATCAGTTTTAGTTATTTTTGTATTTGCCGTATACCTTTTGCATCAAGCATCAGAAAATGAAGCGGCAAAAGTAATCCCCCCGCAAATTGTTCAGCCAACGCAAGTGCCGCTACCTACCTCAGCAAGTAATGCTTCAGGCGCAACTCCTCCGCCAACTAGTGCTCTGCAAAACCCAACGTCAACTCCTGCACCGCAATCAAGTCTATACAAAGACGGACAATACACGGGAAGCGTTGCTGACGCATTCTATGGAAATATTCAAGTTCAAATCGCAATAAGTGGTGGAAAAATTTCAGATGTCACATTCTTGCAATACCCAAATGACCGTGGAACA